>Ga0181597_10003602_pt1 | contig 16009 bp, 14 predicted proteins | sample 041ome_5_FD_148647 | JGI IMG/M metagenome (GOLD analysis project Ga0181597, IMG submission 148647) | Coastal salt marsh microbial communities from the Groves Creek Marsh, Skidaway Island, Georgia - 041403US metaG (spades assembly) | ecosystem: Environmental > Aquatic > Marine > Intertidal zone... | reverse complement strand
AGACTTGTTGACAGGAAAAATTGAGATTACAAGTCAGAACCACGGATTCGTACTTTCAGAGGAAAGTTTGCCTGAAAATGTGGAAATTACCCATAGATCATTATTCGATAATTCAATTGAGGGGCTAAGACATAAAGACAAGGCAATTTTCTCTGTACAATATCATCCAGAGGCATCACCAGGACCAACTGAAAGTGATTATCTTTTCAAAAACTTTATAACTTTAATCAAGGAGGCATAACATCTCACCATGCCTAAGCGCACCGATATATCTAGTATTTTGATTATAGGAGCCGGGCCAATCGTTATAGGTCAGGCATGCGAATTTGACTATTCCGGAACACAAGCCTGCAAGGCACTTAAAGAGGAAGGCTACCGAATCATACTGGTGAATTCCAATCCAGCGACAATTATGACAGACCCTGGTCTTGCCGATGCAACCTATATCGAACCAATAACAAGCGATACGGTTGCTCGGATCATCGAAAAAGAAAAGCCCGATGCTTTACTTCCAACTATGGGTGGGCAGACTGCTCTCAATACAGCCTTAACTCTTGCTAAAGATGGCACGTTGGAGCGACTTGATGTGGAGCTCATTGGTGCTAATCTTGAAGCCATAGAAAAAGCAGAAGATAGGCTCCTCTTTAGAGACGCGATGGACAAGATTGGCCTCGAATCACCGCGCTCACGTCTTGTGGAAAAAGAAGAAGATGGCCGAAGAGCATTAGCGGAGGTCGGCTTACCAGCAATACTACGACCCTCCTTTACATTAGCAGGTACCGGTGGCGGCATCGCCTATAACTTGGATGAATTTGATGAGATTTTAAGAACAGGGCTCCGGCTATCACCGGTTAGTACAGTTTTAATCGAGGAATCTGTCCTAGGCTGGAAAGAGTTTGAAATGGAAGTTGTCCGTGACTGTGCCGACAACTGCATTATCATTTGTTCTATAGAAAATGTAGACCCGATGGGCATACACACAGGCGACTCTATAACAGTTGCCCCGGCGCTTACACTTACTGATAAAGAATACCAAAGGATGCGGAACGCCTCAATTGAGGTGCTGAGGGAAATTGGTGTAGATACGGGTGGCTCCAATGTTCAATTCGCTGTTAATCCTGAAAACGGAAGACTTGTTGTAATTGAAATGAATCCGCGGGTTTCCAGATCATCAGCACTTGCTTCAAAAGCAACGGGATTTCCAATTGCTAAAATAGCAGCTAAATTAGCTGTTGGCTTCACGCTTGATGAGTTAGATAATGATGTCACTGGTGCAACACCAGCGAGTTTTGAGCCAACCATAGATTATGTTGTCACAAAAATTCCAAGGTTTACATTTGAAAAATTTGCTGGAGCAGAAGCCACGTTGAGCACCTCAATGAAATCCGTTGGGGAAGCTATGGCAATCGGTCGTAATTTTTCTGAATCCCTTCAAAAAGCAATCAATTCAATGGAAACCGGCCTAACCGGCCTCGATGACATAGAACTGCCAGGAACTGATATCACACACGCCATAGATAAAAGTGCTATCATTGCGGCTCTTTCGGAGCCAGTACCTGATAGGCTACTGCGGGTGGCACAAGCTTTTAGATCCGGACTTTCTGTCGACGACATCTATAATGCCTGTGCTATAGACAAATGGTTTCTTCGTAACATCGAAGCCATTGTGCAGAAAGAGTCTGCACTAAAGGTCAATGGCCTACCCAATGATAGACCAAGTTTATTTAAGTTGAAGCAGGATGGATTCTCCGATGCTCGCATAGCAAAACTGCTTAATATAAAAGAGTCGGAGGTGATTAAGCGGAGGGAACAACTCACCATTCATCCCGTTTTTAAGCGCATAGATACCTGTGCCGCTGAATTCGAAGCTAAAACACCATATATGTATTCAACTTATGAAGGGGATGGACATAATTTAACAGAATGTGAATCCGAGCCTACAAATAGAGAAAAAATTATAATTCTTGGCGGCGGGCCAAATCGAATTGGACAAGGTATAGAGTTCGATTATTGTTGTGTTCATGCTGCGTATTCCTTAACGGAAGTGGGTTATGAAACTATAATGGTCAATTGTAATCCCGAGACAGTATCAACCGATTATGATACTTCAGATCGATTATACTTTGAACCATTAACTGCTGAGAATGTGATTGAGTTGATCAGAACAGAGCAGAAAAAGGGGTCGGTAAAAGGTGTGATCGTTCAACTTGGCGGTCAAACTCCTCTCAAGCTTTGTCATGCCCTTGAAGCCGCAAATATTCCTATTCTGGGCACACCCACTAACTCAATAGATTTGGCGGAAGATCGGGAACGTTTTAAATCGTTATTAGATGAACTAAAATTAAAACAACCCGCCAATGAAATTGTATCTACATTCGATGAGGCCGAGTCTGCTGCAGATAAAATTGGATTTCCCATCGTCATTAGGCCATCTTATGTGCTTGGTGGAAGAGCTATGGAAATAGTACATGATACGATTTCTTTAAAACGGTATATGCAAAATGCAATAACTGTATCAGGTGAAAATCCAATTTTAATAGATAGATTTCTGTCAAGTGCAATAGAAATTGATGTCGATTGTTTAGCAGATGGCACAACGACCTATATAGCCGGCGTGATGGAACATATTGAGGAAGCAGGCATTCACTCTGGAGATAGCGCTTGCTCTCTGCCGCCACAATCTTTGCCTGAAGCAATTATAGATAAAATTAGGGGACAGACGAGGCAACTGGCTAAAGGATTAAAAGTCTGTGGATTAATGAATGTTCAATTTGCGGTGAAGGATAGTGAAGTTTTCCTTCTAGAAGTAAATCCTAGAGCTAGTCGAACTGTTCCTTTTGTTGCGAAAGCTACTGGAGTGCCAATTGCTAAAATAGCTGCCCAGATCATGGCTGGAGAACCACTAACTTCTTTTAACCTTCAGGAAACCCGTCCCACACATGTAGCCGTTAAAGAAGCTGTTTTCCCATTTGCCCGATTTCCCGGCGTTGATAGTATTCTAGGGCCAGAGATGAAATCCACGGGAGAAGTAATGGGAATAGATATTAATTTCTCATCTGCTTTTGCCAAGAGCCAGATAGCAGCCGGCACATTGCTACCACAAACCGGCAGTGTTTTCATATCTGTCCGTGATGATCACAAAGATTCAATATTAGAGCCCGCGAGGATACTTCATGAAAAAGGCTTTCTTTTGTTAGCAACATCGGGGACCGCCGAAGCACTAAAAAAAGCAAACTTGCCAGTTACGCGAATTAAAAAGGTTCTTGAAGGAAGGCCACATGTCGTTGACAATATGATTTCTGGGCATATAGATTTGGTAATTAATACCACGGATGGAGCTCAGGCAATTCAAGATAGTTTTAGTTTAAGAAGATCTGCTTTAACGCATGGGATCCCTTACTACACAACGGTTGAAGGTGCGAAAGCGGCAGTTCAAGCCATTACCGCAATTAGAGAGGGCCCTCTTGAAGTTGTGCCGTTGCAGTCTTATCTTTAAATGAATTAAGTTTGCAACAAAGTTACGGGGAAGTTTGGATAAGAGAAGATGCAAAAGATTCCAATCAAACGCGACGGCCTTGAGCGTTTGCAAGAAGAGTTAAAGCAACTCAAATCAGTTGAACGGCCAGATGTTATCCGCGCTATCGCGGAGGCAAGAGAACATGGTGATTTATCGGAAAATGCGGAATATCACGCCGCAAGAGACCGGCAAAGTTTCATAGAGGGCCGCGTCGGTGAGTTAGAGGACGTAATCAGTCGTGCAGAAGTAATCGATTCTTCAATGATTGATGGGAGTACAGTCACATTTGGCACTACCATTATCCTTGCTGACGAAGACACCGATGAAGAGAACACCTACACAATCGTAGGGCCGTACGAGGCCGATATTTCTAAGGGTTGGATATCCACATCGTCCCCAATAGCTAAGGCGTTAATCGGTAAGAAGGTTGGCGACAGTGCCGAGGTTAACACACCCCGAGGGTCTAAAAGTTATGAGATTCTAAACATCAAAGTTTCATGACTGGAAGTTACCAGAAGTTCAAGGAGACACCTAATCACCCGCAGTTCCAGTTGTAACATTGTCGTCAATAGGAACACCAGGTTTTTGCTTTTTTGTTCTGAATGCTAGGGCAGTTTTAACATTAGAGACATTGGGCGCTGGCGTTAACTTTCCAGTTAAGAATTTTTGAAACTCGTCCCAATCTCTTGCTACTATTTTCAACAAAAAGTCGGTCTCTCCCGATAACATATGACACTCTCTAACCTCTTCCCAGTCTTCTATCATTTCCTCGAATGCCAGCAAGTCCGTTTCAGATTGACTAGAGAGTCCAACAAATGCAAAAATTATAACCGTGAAGCCTAGTTTTTCCGAATTAACATCTGCATGGTATCCGCGAATAAAACCGGCTCGTTCGAGGGCTTTAACTCTTCTCAGGCACGGCGGAGCCGAAATTCCAGCGCGGTCCGCTAATTCTACATTTGTCATTCTACCGTCTTCTTGAAGATCCCGTAAAATTCGCCTATCTATGCGATCGAGTTTTACACGTTGCATACATATCCCCCCGTCTATCTAGCCCCGAACAAAGCTTTAATAATTTTCTCGTATTCACTATACTACGCTTAAAAAAAGATTAGACGCAAGATTCTTGCGTGGTATTTCTATCAGCACAAGTTTTATTGATTAAAAATAACATCTTTAAGAAGTTTTGATAGGTCTGGACGATTTTAATGGTGATAGAACAGCCATCCTGTTGGATACTTTCTGATGGAACTATCGGTATGGAAGTACAGTGCATAGCTCTAGCAGAAGCACTCGGATTTAAATATCACAAAAAACACATAAAACCATATTGGTTAAACCGAATTTTTCCAAGCTTGGCACAATTTCCTGGAATTCCCTTAGCCACTAACTTTAAACAGGTAACGTCTCACTCATCGCCTGACATATTAATCACCTGTGGACGAAGACATGCTGGAGCTTCGGTCGCTCTAAAAAGACTTTCGAAAGGCACGACATACACCATTCACATTCAAGACCCCAAGATAAACTCTAAGCATTTTGATTTATTGATAATACCCGAACACGACAGGCCGCGAGCACCTAATATAATCCTTTCGAATGGCTCATTGACGCGAATAACCCAATCGATACTTGATAAAGAAGCCCAATTAATCAAGCACGAGGTTAAAAGCCTTATTGGAAAGAAGATCGCTGTAAATATTGGAGGAGACACAAAAGATAATAAGGTTGATGATAACACTATCAAAAAATTGATCTTTTCACTAAGCCAATTTTCTACAGATCACAAGTGTAGTCTGATGATCACAACTACAAACCGCACAAGCAAACCGCTTAGAAAAGCGCTAACCTCCCTTACGAAAAATCCCAATATCATTCTATGGACAGGCGGAGGTCGAAACCCTTACGCAGGATTTCTTGGTGTAGCTGATGCAGTTATTGTTACTTCTGATTCCATTAACATGATTTCTGAAGCATGTTCCACAGGAAAACCTGTTAATATATTTCCCCTAGGAAAAAATTCTGGGAAACGAGAAAAGTTTATTGGTTCTCTGGAAAAGATGGGGTTAGTAAAATACTTTAATGGGGAATACCGGAGTTGGAGCTACGAACCATTGAATGAGACTGCAAGAATGGCTAATTTAATCAATATTAAATTAAAAGAAAAAGCGATTATACGGGATGCCGTCGGTACAGAACCAGGTCGGTGTCCTTAATGTGAATTAACTCAACCCTCGTAGACAATTCATTAAGGTATTTGAAAACATCCGGGGCATCCGGTTTATAGTCATGCCAGACTATTACTCCTTGGGGGCTCAGCATTCTGAACGCTTTGTTAGTATCATTCTCCACGTAAGACCTTGTATGAGCCCCATCAATGAAAATCAAATCCATTTTTCCTATTAATTCAGTTTCATCAAACTTTTTACTATCAGAAAAAATTTGAGTTATTTTTTTTTCTGTTGGATGCCCTTCATAATAAAATTTAGTAAACTTAGCCTCTAACTCTGCTACTTCCCTATGACGTCGATCATCCCTGTCATCAAAGAGTAATTTATCAACTTCGTCTGGATGAATTGTCAATGTAAATAACTCGGCGTCTTCACTAGTATTTAAAGCCATCACATGTGTTGTCTTTCCGGAACATGTTCCAAATTCAAATATCTTCTTGGCTGACTTAGACAAACCGGCGAGCACCCACGTTTCCCTGTCTGTTAGAGACGCAACTACCCCTTCACCCCCAATAAATGAAACCACCGAGCTAGCTGTAATTCCATACTCATTAATGGAAAAACAAGGAGCCACAGAACTCAAATCTACTTTTGAAATAGGGTATTGTCGCAGATTAAATGAACGATTCTTTTGACGTCTTAGTTTTAACATTCGCCTAGTAACTAAATAGAGAATAGTTAGGGTGACAATATTTGTTACAATAAAAGTTTGGAGCAATTCTTCTCCCCCTAGGCTTCGAGCACCTTCAGCTCAAATCGCTGACGCATAACTCATAACAGCCCTTTAATAATAAGCAAACTCTATTCTAATCAACACTTATGGGGAAAAAGGTTGTCACTCAGTTTTAGCAATTGAAACTTTGCGGTTTTTCATTAATAACCTTTGGTTTAGAAACATAAAGTAATGAGCATAACTAATCATCAAGATAAGGATTTTAGACGCATGCCAACCAATAAGGAAAAAGTAATAATAATTGGATCAGGGGCTGCAGGATTAACAGCGGCAATTTATACGGCGCGCGCCAATATGTCTCCACTCTTAATTGCGGGACTTCAACCAGGTGGACAAATGACGATTACAACAGATGTTGAGAATTATCCAGGTTTTGCAGATGTGATCCAGGGTCCATGGTTAATGGAACAAATGGAAGCGCAAGCAAAACATGTTGGAACGAGGATTGTTCAGGATATTATTACTTCTATCGATATTACCAAGAGGCCATTTGTGATAAAAGGAGATTCGGGTGATACATATTCAGCTGACTCACTAATCGTGGCCACAGGTGCCCAGGCGCGCTGGCTTGGATTAGAAAGCGAATCTGTTTTCAATGGTCGGGGCGTATCCGCTTGCGCCACCTGCGATGGTTTTTTCTTCCGAAATCAGGAGGTAGTAGTTGTTGGAGGAGGAAATACTGCGGTAGAAGAAGCCTTATATCTAGCTAATATAGCGTCGAAAGTAACCCTAATTCATAGACGAAATACGTTGCGCGCTGAAAAAATCTTACAAGATCGAGTTTTCAAAAGTACAAATATTGATATTATTTGGGATAGTGAAGTTACAGAGATTTGTGGGGACTCTAAACCGGGGACAGGTGTTGAGAGTGTAAAAATTGTAAATCTCATAACAAAAAAGAATTCGGAAATTTTAACCCAGGGATGTTTCGTAGCAATCGGTCATACACCAGCTACAGAGCCATTTAAAAATACAATAGAAATGGATGAGGACGGCTATATTATTGTTAAGCAAGGCACCACAAAAACAAATGTGCCTGGGATTTTTGCTGCGGGAGATTGCGTCGATAAAGTATATCGACAGGCAGTTACGGCAGCAGGCCTTGGATGCATGTCGGCCTTAGAAAGCGAAAAGTATATCGCGGGCCTAGAAGATTAAACTATTCTCCAATACGATAGGAAAGTTAGGTATAACGCATAACTTGTGTTACAAAAAAAAATAGGTCGTTACAAGAAAGTACAAAATGGATTGGGACAAACTTCGCGTGTTTCACGCTGCTGCCGAGGCTGGAAGTTTCACTCACGCGGGGGAACGCCTCAATCTCAGTCAATCTGCGGTAAGCCGGCAAATAAGTAATTTAGAACAAAGTTTAAACGTAGCACTCTTCCACAGACATGCTCGAGGATTAATACTGACCGAGCAAGGAGAAGTTTTATTTAGTACCGCCCGCGAAATGTTTTCTAAATTAGCCACTACTGAAGCACTTATAAGTGAGGGAAGAGAGCGTCCAAAGGGAAATTTACGAATCACAAGTACTGTGGCATTTGGCTCTACCTGGTTGGCATCGCGTATCGGACGTTTCATAGAATTGTATCCAGAAGTTAATGTGACACTATTTATAAACGATTTTGAATTAGACCTCTCCATGCGGCAAGCGGACGTCGCTGTCCGTCTGACTCCCCCTAAGCAACCCGACTTAATTCAGCGTCATTTGAAAACTATTAGATTTCATCTTTACGCATCCCCACGTTACGTTGAAAATTATGGAATCCCAAAATCTGTAAAGGACCTTACCAAACATAGAATCGTAATTTATGGAGAGAGTATTAGCTTACCTTATAGCGAAGCTAACTGGTTACTCGGATTGTTGTCAGAGTCGGTGGCGCCCCAACAAAAAATTGTCCGTGTTAATAATGTCTATGGGATTTTTCGAGCAGTACAGGGCGGGGTTGGGATAGCAGCGTTACCTGATTATTTAGCTTCAGAGGATCCAAGCTTATTAAGAATATTACCGGATGTAGATGGCCCAGCGGTCCCTGCATTTTTCGTATATCCAGAGGAGTTAAAGAGATCAAAGCGGATTTCAGTACTGAGAGATTTCTTGATTCAAGAAGTAGCAAAAACTTCATTCTAATCTCAGTCATGCAAAATACGCATAGCGGCCTTGCTCAATTGTCACTAGCGCAAATCAACCACGCCGTACTATAAAATAAACCGCGATGCGTAAGCATCAACACTCAAACTATCTGGGGCTTCGGCTCCTTCGTCTCCCAGACGTAAACCTCCCTGTTTAAACTTACCCAGGCATTCTTTGCCTGGGTTTTTTTTATAACAATGTATTAATCCAAAATGACGTGTGGCAAAAAACGTGAGGTGTCCTTTGTGATGGCTGTATCATCTTCTCTAATGCCAATGCCGCAAGCGTTACTCGCCACCAGCCATGAACCTATTACAGTATGATTATTATCAAACACGGGTAGCGGATGTAAGGCTTGTATAATGGTACCTTCCTCGCCATAAGGCCCATCTTCTCTAATTATACTTCCATCTGCTTTGGTTATTTCGATATTACCCCCCTCTCTGGAGAATAAAGGTTTTTTTACAAAATTATTTTCTATTTTACTCGCTCGCGGGTCATTGGAAAAATAAGCCGGCAATAAGTTTGGATGCCCCTCAAACATCTCCCAAAGTAAGGGGAGCATACCTTTATTAGATAAAATTATTCTCCAAGAAGGTTCAATCATTGTTAATTGATTTTTTGGTAATGAAAGTCCAAATTCATCCTTAAAAATCCATTCCCAGGGGTACAGCTTAAAAAGGGTTGTTATCCTCTCATCATCAAGGTCGGTAAAATGACCATTTTCATCAATACCTATATCTTCAAGAAAGATAAAGGTGGTTTCCAACCCTGCTTGAACAGCACACTCTTCTATGTATCTCACCGTCCCCTCATCTTCCTCACTTCCTTTGCATGCCGTCAAATGCAATTGATCATCTATCCCAAATTTCTCAAACGCCTTAACCATATTTTCGTGAATCGAGTTAAACTGATCGCAGCCAGCTGGTATTAGACCTTGTTCCATAGCTTGCTCAAGCCACACCCACTGGAATGCCGAACTTTCGTAAAGTGAGGTTGGGGTATCCGCGTTATACTCAAGAAGTTTTGCAGGTGATGTCCCATCATAAGAAAGGTCTAATCGGCCATACAAATTTTTCTCTTGGTTTAACCAGCTATTCCTCACATAATCCCAGTATACCTCAGGGACTGAGAGCTTTGAAAAAATTTCCTCGTCATTAACGGCACGAGAGACTAATTCGAAGCACATTTGCTCTATCTCGTTTGTCGGGTCCTCAATGTCATTCTCTATTTGTTTCATTGAAAAACGATAACACGCTGTCTCATCCCAATAGGCGGTGCCATACATGGTGTGATACTTAAACCCTAACGACTCTGCCTGAGCTTTCCAATCTGCTCGCTCTTCAACTATAATACGCTGCATTTTCTGGACGACTAACCACCGAAGCCACGAAAGCTTCGAAATCTTCCTGCAGAGGCTCTAGCAGCCGAACCAAAGCCACCCCGACGGATAGTTCTTGTTTTGGTTGAGGGGGCTCTTGTTGTGTGACCTGCTACTCGTGTGACACCAGTTTTCCCAGATATCTTTTGGTTATCGCCAGTTCTAAAGTTTCGGGCGTCATCACGAGATCGGTAAAGTGGTTGAGTTGCAACACGTGAACCTCCACTTAACATGTTACCCATCATATACCCCATCATCATTGGCATGAACACTGACCCGCCCGACGTCGTTCTCTGAGGCGCCACTTCACATTTTTCGGAACCGAAGTCTGTCTCACAATCAGACAAAGAAGTATATTTTGGCGACACCCTAATATGTTCCGACTGAGCGACTTTCTGATTGGCCTCACATACATCACGGGTAAATCCTGCTTTATCTACGCATTGATCTATTGATTCGAAAACTCCTACTTCCTGACCATTATCACAAGCTACTAGTGTCAGAGCGCTCGCTCCCATTAGTGATAATTTCAATGCTCTAGATCTTTTCATGATTGGTCATCCTAAACGTCTCTTTTTTGACAGAACACTATACTTTTTGAGTCAGAATTAATATCACTTTAATACTATACTTATCGATAGATCTGAAATTTAAAAGTTCAATAACTCAGAGAAGCTTCGTATGCGTTACGTCATCGACACCTGAAATCCAGCTATCTTTTTATACTGATCTGACAACTCATAAAGTTCATCTCTTGTCATAATATCTGTCATTGATTTAAATGGTTTATCGCCAGTTCTCTCATAGACCTCTCTCAATATAGCATCTGGTGGGTTAGTTCTATTTGCATGAACTATAGCAGCTGTTTTTGGCAAACGTTCCTTTTCATATTTTAAGAATGCAGCCACCTCATCTGACTCGAAAGACAGGCTGTCAGCCAAGACTTTAGCATCAATTATGGCTTGGCCTGCGCCATTTGATCCTCTCGGATACATTGGATGCGCTGCATCACCCAACAACGTGGTTCTACCAAAACTCCATTTTTTTAATGGTTCCTTATCCACCATTGGATATTCAAGTATGAATTCGGCATCCTTTACCATTTTAGGGATATTGAGCCAGGGGAAATTCATTTCTTCACATGACCATAGAAAATCATCCACATTTCCAGGCTGCCCCCAGTCACCCGAGGGATTCCTCGGAGAACAATAGAATTCACACAGCCAATTTACGATCTGCATGCCATTATCTAACTTCGCTATTGGATATGCTATAAATTTCCCGGTTTTCAACCAACCAGCATAGATCATGGAGGCGCCGGATAAGAAAGGCTGATGCTTCGTCACACCACGCCACATAGTAATACCAGAGTAAATTAAAGGATCGTCTTCTTTATAAAACGATCTTCGTACAACTGACTTTATACCGTCACAACCAACTAGTGCACTTCCGCTGTAAGGTTTTAAAATCTGCTCGGAATCCTCGGTATAAAAATATGCGGTAACTTTTTGTGCATCCTGTTCCAACCGACAGAACCGGTGCCCGGTCAAGAGTGCATTAGGGCCTAGGCGTTCGCGAACAGCATTCACCAGAATTTCATGCAAGCTCCCTCTATGAATTGAATATTGTGGCCATTCATAACCAGCAAATCGACCGCGAGGTTCGGTGTATATATGTTGACCAAAACGGTTGTAAAAACAGACTTCATGCGTTTCGATAGCGTTAGCTGCTATATCCGCCCCTAATTCAAGGGCAGATAATTCCTTCATCGCATGTGGTAGGATGTTTATTCCCACCCCTAGGGGTTTGATCGTCTCAGCGGCTTCAAATATTTGACATGAAATGCCTGCTTTATGAAGGTTTAAGGCTAATGTTAAGCCCCCGATACCTCCTCCAATAATCAAGATCAATGCTCTACACTCCAAGTATACTTTAAGTGACTAATACGAATAAATTCAGTTTTCACAAAGGCATTATTTGTCGTAAATAATAATCTACACCGAAGTCGGGATTCCATTGGCGTTTATAGCCCAAAGAAACTTCCTCGAATCTGCATTCATCAATAATATCGGTTCTCCGCGTGTGCAGATGTCCGCTAATGACAACCGAGGCTTTAAATTTTTTATGCCAGTCATGTGTTATTTTGGTTCCGCACCAGGGTGTGAAACGAGGCACACGTGGCAAGTTAATAAGATCTAGCCGCAAAGGCCAGTGGTTTATCAAAACTGTTGTGCTTGTTGAAGGAATAGCAGATAATTTTTCGATAGAGAAATCACAGCGAGCCCAGCACCACTGTTCACGACTTTCATAAGGGGTCGGGTGCAACAGAAACTCATCACTGCACTCAGCGTGCACTTGCCTAACCCAGTCTTTGATATTTTCTCTGCTGACCGACTTGGGGCGGAATGAATAATCATATAATAAAAAAAGTGGTGCTATAATGAGCGGCCCCTCTCTATCTTGTAACTTCTCTGGCCATTCCACAAATGGGTCCTCCGGCGTGATAACACCAAACGATCTTGCTAGCTCGACCAATAAATTATATTTAGCAACACCGCGTTCAACCTTTTGATTTCTAGGATCCTCCGTCCACAAGTCATGGTTACCCGGGACCCAAATTATTTTTCCAAAACGTTTGTTAAGTTCTCTGAATAAAAATTCGTGAAGCTCTGGTTTTTCGCTTATGTCTCCACCAATTATCAGCCAATCGTCCCCATGATCACTCATTTTTAATATCGCATCTTTATTCGAAGCTTGAGAGAGGTGAAGATCGCTTATCGCTAATAACTGCATTAAATCGGCCATTTTTTTAATTTCACAACAATACCATAATTTATGGCATAGATATAACCCACCAACTTATCAGAGTACTTGCAAGAATGAACTTGCAGGCGTAGTTTTCATAATCACAACTTAACAAATATTAGAGATGAGAAAATGAGTTTCCTTGCAACAAAGCTTGATAGAATAAAGCCCTCCCCAACAATAGCGATGAGTGCCAAAGCCAGAGAGCTAAAAGCCGAAGGTAAGGATGTAATTGAACTGGCTGCTGGTGAACCTGATTTCCCTACTCCTGATCACATAATTAAGTCCGCCGAAGAAGCGATGGCAAAGGGCGATACAAAATATACCGATCCAGACGGAACACCGGCTCTTAAACAAGCTGTTTGTGAAAAATTCAAGCGCGATAATAATCTTGAGTACAGCCCAGCTCAAGTCACCATTGGGAACGGCGGCAAACAAGTACTCTATAATGCATTAATGGCTAGTTTAAACCCTGGAGATGAAGTTATCATCCCTGCCCCCTACTGGGTATCCTACCCTGATATGGTTTTGCTGGCAGATGGAACTCCGAATATTGTGGAATGCAGCATAGAAAATAATTTCATCTTGCAAGCGGATGACCTGGAAAAAGCAATCACCAAAAAGACAAAATGGATTATATTAAATAGTCCCTCTAATCCAACAGGCGCTGGATATGCATGGACTGATATGAAAAAAATAACGGACGTACTTCTTCGCCACCCACATGTTTGGATTATGACTGATGACATGTACGAGCACCTTGTTTACGACAATTTCAAATTTTGTACTCCGGCAGAAGTTGAACCACAACTCTATGACAGAACGTTAACAGTCAATGGGATGTCGAAAGCGTTTTGCATGACAGGTTGGAGAATTGGTTATGCCGCGGGACCCAAGGACTTGATAACAGCCATTAGGAAAATTCAATCACAATCCACCTCAAATCCTAGTTCTATAAGTCAGGCTGCTTCTGTAGCTGCGCTCAATGGCCCCATGGATTTTCTTGAAAAAAATAATGAAGTTTTTAAACAACGCAGAGATTTAGTCTGTTCAATGCTCAATCAGGCAAACGGCATAACCTGCCCAACTCCCGATGGCGCCTTTTATGTTTATCCGTCATGCGCCGGGCTCATTGGCAAAAAAACACCGTCGGGTAATATATTGAAGACGGATGAAGATGTTGTCACTTATTTACTGGAATCAGAGGGAATAGCGGCGGTTCATGGTGCCGCGTTCGGTTTAAGCCCGCATTTTAGGATTTCTTATGCAACCTCAACCGAGATCCTTGAAGATGCCTGCCAGAGAATACAAAGAGCTTGCGCTGCACTTGCCTAGGGAAGTAATTATCTTTTATAGCAAGGGGCAGCCGAGTTGCTGAGGTATTCAATGTAACCTTGGGCCTTTTAACATATCTGATCTTGCAACAGAGGAGATATAAATCTCTATAACTTCTCCGTCCCGTTCTATTAAAAGTGGAACCTCAACACCAGCTGGACCGATAGACCAAATATTCCTGAAAAAATCTGCAAGGGACCCAATTTCATTACCTGCTACAGCGCGAACTATATCGCCCACTTCCACATCTGCGTCATGAGCAGGCCCGCCTTCTGTAAGAGCTGCCACTACAACAGCACCTTCTGATTCTGCACCGAATAAACCTAACCAGGGGCGAGCTTTTTTATTTGGTCTCCCCATTGTAAGAAGATCATCAATTATAGGTGCGAGCAGATCTATGGGTACAACCATGTTGCCATCGACTATCTCGTCCCCCACAGTCTCGTGCTGTATAAAAAGAGAACCAACGCCTAATAATTCGCCGTCACCGCCTATCAACCCGGTCCCTCCCCAATTCGGATGAGCCGGCGACGTGAAAATTGCCTCATCTAATAGATACTCCCAATACCCGGCAAATTCTCTAACGGCTATAACTTCAGCACTAACCGAATTTTTCTGGCCTCCAAAACCGGCGACAACAACCTTATCAGCTTCCTTTAAAGATGATGATCTACCAATAGGCACGACCTCTGCATTCAGTTTTCCAAGGGCCTGTATAAGGCCTAAACCGCTCTCCTGATCATACCCAAGAACATGTCCCTGAACAGCCGCCCCGGTGTGATCGGTGAGCCAAATTGTCTCCGCTTCTGTAACAAGGTAACCAATGGTTAAAACGATCCCATTATCCTTTATTACTATACCATTACCCCCGCGCTCGGTCCCTAATACCGGCGCGGTGAACGCATCTCCAGGAATATTAGACTGCACTGAAACGATGCTGTTAAACACCTTCTGTAGATCGAAGGAGTAATCCTTTTGCCGGGGTTTATGCTGTGTTTTAATAGCCATTAGCTCATTCTTCTATATCCGAACTCACCATTATATAATAACATTATTGCAAGTTAAAAGAGGTAGTCCCACAATTTAAAATTAAGTGAGTACAGATTAAAGTTTTACTTTTAAGCCTTAATAGAATAAGCCGCAAATTATTGATGTTTATATGAAGTTTCTAATATCTGAAGTTAGGTAAAGAATATTGTTTGGGTAACTACAGATTTAATCCGGAAGATTCATCCCTCTGGTTAATGCAGGGCGTTGCATCATATTATCATACCAACGTTTAACATTCCTAAATTCATCTAAATCTATCTCCTGCCAATCGTGGCGAAAAACCCAGGGAACTGTGCAGAAATCTGCTATCGACACTTCATCGTTTGCTAAATATTCTCTACCCTCTAATCTCGAGTCTAATACCCCATATAGCCTTCGACATTCGTTGAAATATCTATTGATTGCATATGGGACTTTTTCCTTGGCCGCTCTTTTAAAATGATGTACTTGCCCGAAGATTGGTCCAATACCTCCCATTTGAAACATAACCCACTGGATCACCTCATATTTTCGTTGCGTCTCCGTAGGCAGGAATAGTCCGGTCTTCTCGGCTAAATACATTAAAATCGCACCCGACTCTATTACTGTAAAAGGCCGTCCATTCGGTCCATCAGGGTCTACTATTGCAGGTATCTTAGAATTTGGATTTACTTTAACAAAATCTTCCGAAAATTGAATATCAGTCGAAATATCAATTGGGTGTATTTTATATTCTAATTCACACTCCTCCATCATAATAGTTGCTTTTTTCCCATTGGAAGTCTTCCACGTATATAAATCAATCGGGCTCATCTAATGTTTCTCCACGCTAAATATCCAA
>Ga0181597_10003596_pt1 | contig 16026 bp, 13 predicted proteins | sample 041ome_5_FD_148647 | JGI IMG/M metagenome (GOLD analysis project Ga0181597, IMG submission 148647) | Coastal salt marsh microbial communities from the Groves Creek Marsh, Skidaway Island, Georgia - 041403US metaG (spades assembly) | ecosystem: Environmental > Aquatic > Marine > Intertidal zone... | reverse complement strand
CTCCAGCGACGCCCGTCCGAGCGGGTTCTCGTAGACCCAGCGCAGCCACTTTTCACCGTAGACCTGCTCGGTCGCGATCGTGTCCTGGTAGCGGTCGTAGAATTGGATCGGCGCGGAACGGCTCATAGTGCGATGCCCGTCAGCCAACAGGCTGCGCGGGGCGTGCCAACCCCGGAATCCGCAGTGGCGCCCGACCCGTCAGCCCGTCATCGTCTCCCGCATGGACCTGCCGTTGTCGACTCCCGCCCTGCTGTTCCCGGCCATCAGCCTGCTGTTTCTGGCCTACACCAACCGCTTCCTCCATCTCGCCGCGCTCATCCGCAAACTCCACAACGACTACCTCAATGGCAACGACCCGCTGGCCGCCGCCCAGATCGACAACCTGCGTCGCCGGCTCGGTCACATTCGCGCCATGCAGCTCTGGGGCGTCAGCAGCCTGGTGGGCTGCACCCTTTCGCTGACCGCGTTGTTTTTCAGCCAACAGCTCCTCGGCGGCACCCTCTTTGTCATCAGCGTGATGTGCATGACCATGTCGCTTTCCCTGTCTCTGCGGGAAATCGCCATCTCCGGTGGCGCGCTCAACATTCTGCTGTCGCAGATGGAAACGTCCGGCAAACGTCCGCCAGCGCCCTGACCCGGGCCACAAAAAAGCCGCCCGCGGGGCGACGGACGGCTTAAATGGGTTCGTAGGTGTGAAAATCGGGCGCGTTGCTCAGTGCTTGCGCTCGAGCGCCACGATTTCCGGCATCTCGAAACGGAAGGGCACCTGGACGCGCGACGTGATCGCATGGCCATCCGCCTCGGCGGGCTGGAACGTCCAGACCTCGGCCGCCTCGACCGCCTCCCGGGCAAACGCCGGGTTGGTCGAACGCACGGCCTTCGCGCTGACCACGCGACCGGTGGAGTCGATCAGCATGTCGACCGTGGCAAAACCCTGCACTCCACGACCGCGCAGCTCCAACGGATAAGTCGGGGCGACCTGCTTCAAGGCCACCGGCAATTTGTCCATGCCCTTGATGTGGGCGACTTTGCTAACGCCGGCGGTCTCACCGACCGAGGGTTCAGCCGCGAACATCGGCACAACGGCCGCCAGGGAGCCTAAGCAGAAGAGACGGGTGAGGGTGGAGATTTTCATGGGGGGGAGCCTTTCCTAAGAATTGTTACGATGGCGTCACAGTGTAACGCGTCCGTCACGGGCGCAATGAACGTAATGTTACGTTTTCAGCCGGGTCGGGTTGCCTTTCGTCACGCGGGATCAACCATTCATCCCATTCCATTGGGCCCTTCGGGCCCGTTCGTTCATCGTCTCCCCCACTATGATCTCCCGTCTCGTTCTGACCGTTGGCTTGCTGGCGGCGGTCCCAGCCGTTGCCGCAGTGCCGGGCTTTACCTTCGTGAAGACACTCGGCGGCATCTCCGAATACACCTACGAGCCGAACGGGCTCACCGTCCTGCTGCTGCCCGAGCACAGCGCCCCGGTCGTCACCTTCATGGTCACCTACCGCGTCGGCTCACGCAACGAAGTCACCGGCACCACCGGCGCCACCCACCTCCTGGAGCACCTCCTCTTCAAGGGCACCGAGCAGTACAACCGCGCCAAGGGCAACAGCGTCGACCAATACTTGCGCCGCGTCGGCGCCCAGTTCAACGCCTCCACCTGGGTCGACCGCACCAACTACTACGCCACCCTCGGCAAGGAGCACCTCGAGGGCTACGTCGCCATCGAGGCCGACCGCATGCGCAACCTCGTGGTCAAGGAATCGGACCGCAGCCCCGAGATGACCGTGGTGCGCAACGAATTCGAAATCGGCGAGAACGACCCCACCCAGGCCCTGGACAAGGAGATCAACGCGCTCATGTATCTGGCGCACCCCTACCACCATTCCACCATCGGCTGGCGCAGCGACATCGAAAATGTGCCGATCGAGAAACTGCAGGAGTTCTACGACACCTTCTACTGGCCCAACAACTCCACCGTCACGATCATCGGTGACTTCGAGACCGACTACGCCCTCGGCCTGGTGGCCGAGTACTACGGCGCCTACCCGAAGTCGCCCTCCCCCATTCCCCAGCTCTACACCGAGGAACCCCCGCAAACCGGCGAACGCCGCGTCATCGTCCGCCGCGCCGGTGAATACGGCGTGGTCGGCATCGGCTACAAGACCCCGTCCGGCCGCAGCGCCGACTACCCGGCCATCAAGGTGCTCGAGGCCATCCTCGAACGCGGCAAGAACAGCCGTTTCTACCGCGCGCTGGTCGACACCAACCTGGTGACCGACGCCAGCATCTTCACCGGCTTCTTCCACGACCCCTCCGGCCAGTTCTTCTACGCCAACCTCGCGCCCGACGTGACGCACGAGACCGTGGAGCAGACCCTGCTCGACGTGGTCGAGGCCATCAGGACCGACGGCGTGACCGACGCCGAGGTCGCGGCCGCCATCAACCAGCTCACCGCCGCCAGCGCCTATGCCCGCGACGGCTCCTTCGCCATGGCCAGCGCCATCAACGAGTGCATCGCCACCGGCGACTGGACCCTCTACGTGACCGGCGACGATCGCCTGCGCGCCGTCACGGCTGACGACGTCAAGCGCGTGGCCAACCTCTACCTCACCGAGGCCGGCCGCACCGTCGGCTGGTTCGTACCACTCGCCGCCGAGTGATTCCACCAATGGCCGTCACTTCATTCGCCTCCGCCATGAAACGTTTCATCGCCCTCTTCACCGCCGCCGCCCTCGCCGCCCCCGCGCTCGCCCAGTCGACCATCGCCGAGCAGATCATCCGCACGCAGATCGACGGCATCGACAGCATCGCCTTCCCCACCGGGGTGAAGGACGTCGTGACCTTCACCGGCTCCTTCCACGCCGGCGACCGCTTCGCCCCCGAGGGCCAGGCCATCCTGCCCACCCTCGTCGGCGAGATGATCGACAAGGGCACCGTGCACCGCGACAAGTTCGCCATCGCCCAGGCCCTCGACAACGTCGGCGCCCAGCTCTCGTTCGGCGTCGGCGGCTCGACCCTGACCTTCAACGGCAAGTGCCTCACCGCCGACCTGCCGCTCGTCATCGGCATCCTCGCCGAGCAGCTGCGGGAGCCCGCCTTCGATCCGGAGGAGCTGGCCAAGGCCAAGACCCAGCTGCGCGGTCTTTTCCGCCAGCAGATGGACGACACCGACGCCCGCGCCGACCAGGCGCTGGCCGCCGCGCTCTACCCGCCGGACCATCCCAACTACCAGCATCCCTACCGCGAGTTCATCGCCAGCCTCGACGCCATCACCGTCGACGACCTGAAGGCGTTCCACGCCACCTACTACGGCCCCGCGTCCTTCACGCTGGTCGCGGTCGGTGACATCGACGTGCCGGCCTTCGAGGCCGCGGTCGGCGAGTCCTTCGCCGGCTGGACCGGCGGCGTGGTCGCCCCCGCCGCCCTGCCCGCCACCTCGTTGGACGCCGATCCCAAGCAGGTCGTCCGCCTCGAGGACAAGGCCAATGTATCCGTGCGCTGGGGACAGACCACCGGGCTGCGCTACGACCACCCCGATGCCCTGGCCCTGCGGGTCGCCACCGCCGTGCTCGGCCGCGGCTTCACCGGCCGCCTGATGGCCAACGTGCGCGACAAGGAGGGCCTGACCTACGGCATCTGGTCCAACGTCTATGCCGATTCCATGACCGACGGCCACTGGATGATCGGCGCCAACTTCGCCCCCGACCTGCTGGAGCAGGGGATCGCCTCCACCCAGCGCCAGCTCGACCTCTGGGTCGATGAAGGCGTGACCGACCAGGAGGTCGCCAACGTAAAGAGTGATCTGATCGGCTACTACAAGGTCGGCCTCGCCACCACCAACGGCATGGCCGGGGCCATCCTCACCGCCGTGCAGCGCGGCTACGACCTCACCTGGCTCGACCAGTATCCCGAGGCCGTCGCCGCCCTCACCACCGAGCAGGTCAACGACGTCATCAAGCGCCGCGTGGACCCCGCCAAAATGGTCCTGATCGAAGCCGGCACGGTCGCGCCGGCCGGCGAGTGATTCCGCTCCCGCACCACCTTCGGCTAGAAATGCGGCGGCTTTTCGTCGGCATCGAGCGCGCCTGACTTCTGGTCCTGCCGCTCCCGCAGATTCGTTAGTTCTTCCGCCAACTTCCGCAACGCGTCGCCCTGGGCGAGCATGACCTTGTCCTGCTCGGTCACATGGCGTTCCAGCCACGCGATCCGTTCCTCCAGCCGGGCGATCGGATCGATCGCGTCGCTCATCCGGCGTTGCCCTCGCGGGCCGCGGCCGCCCCGCGCTTGATCTCCTCGAGCTGCGGCACCACCTCGCGCTGATAGCAGTCGGGACAGACCGAGTGGCTGAAGTCGGTGCCGGTGCGCTCGTTGATGTAGCTCTCGATCTGCGTCCTGTAGTTTTCGTCCTCACGCACCTTCTTGCAGTAGGAACAGATCGGCAAAAACGTCTCCAACTGGCGCACCTGGGTGGCGAACTCGAGGATGCGTTCGGCGACGCGCAGGCGCATCCAAAGTTCGTTCACATCAAGCGGCTTGCTGAGAAAGTCGTCCACACCCGCGTCGGCGGCTTCACGCCGGTTGTCGACACTGGCGGTCCGGCTGGTCAGCAGGATGAAGTACACGTAGTCGTCGCCAATGCGGTGCCGGACGTGCTGGCAGAACTCCAACCCGTCCATGTTGGGCATCATCCAGTCGCTGACGATCACCCTAACCTTCTCACGCGCCAGAACATCCAGCCCCTCTTCACCATCGCCCGCTTCGATCACGTCATGCCCGAGCTTCGCCAACGCCTGCTTCAACACGCGTCGGGCAACGGGATCATCTTCTACAGCCAGGATTCTCAAGGGTAAATCCACCGACCCAAATGCGGCCGGCAAGAGGCTTCACTAACGACGGTTTACCGAGGCGCGTCAACGCCGGGGCCATCCCCTAGAGATGAATTAACAAACTCATCCGTGAACGTTGAGAAGCAGGTCCGCGGCGGTGGTGACAGGCAGCTGGCATGCAAACCCTTCACAGACCTGCGCTTGGGCCGTGCCGGTATCGATCGCAAAGGCCCCCAGCGCCGGCACGCGTTGCGACCACCACTTCCGCTCGGTCTCATCGCGCAGGGCCAGCACCACGCGGCGACGACCGTCGCGCCGCCGCGCCACCGCTGCCAGCTCCGCCCAATTGGCCGCCGTCGCTGGTCCGGCCAACACAACCTGACGCGGCGTTTCGAGCGCCCATTCGACCGCCGTCAGCATCGCCGGCAACGCCCACGGCATCTTGGTCCACCGGTCGCGCAAAGCCTGCAGCACCAGCGCGCCGCGGTGCCGCCGTTCCTCGTCGTGGAACAACGCTCCCAGCCGCAGCAGGTTGGCCGCGCCCAGTGAATTGGCCGAGGGTTCGGCTCCGTCCTGGTCGTCCTTGAGCCGCAGGACAATCGACGGATCACCCGCCGGTGCCTGGAAATAGCCGCCGCCGGACTCATCCCAAAACCGCGCATCCATCTGCGCCTGCAACGCTGCCGCCCATTCCAGCCAGGCTACGTCGAACGTCGCTTCGTAGAGTTCCAGCAGCCCGAAGATCATCGCCGCGTAGTCCTCCGCAAACCCCACCTCGACCACGCGGCCATCTCGCCAGGAACGTCGCAGCGTGCCCGTGGCCTCGTCCCACAGGTGCTCGCGGGCGAAACGCGCCGCTGCCACCGCCGCATCCCGGTTGGCCGCCGCCTGCGCCGCCAGCGGTTCCGCCGGACACCCGGCCGCGCGGGCCAGGGCGGCGATCATGAGACCGTTCCACGCCGCGATGACCTTCTCGTCGCGATGGGGCCGCGGGCGCTGCGCGCGGGCTTCTCGTAGTCGCGCCAGCGCCTCGCCCAACGGTCCGACCAGGTCCGTGGGATCACGGTCGACCATGGTCGCGGTGAGGGATAACGGCCGTTGCTGCTTCAGGACGCTGCGGCCGCGCATCTCGCCGTGCGGGTCGAGCTGCTCCGGCACGTTGCCCGCCGCCGTCACGCCGAAGTGGGAGCCGACCCAGGCCGCGTCCTCGCCCAGCACCGCCTGCAGCTCCGCCGGCGTCCAGGTGTAGAAGGCACCCTCGGCCTTCCCGCCGTCCGGCCCGGGCGAGTCCGCGTCCTCGGCGGCGAAAAAACCGCCCTCCGGATGGGTCAGGTCACGCCGCACATAATCGAGGATCCCTCCGGCCACCCAGGCAAAGCGTTCATCGCCCGTCACCGCGTGTGCATCGATCAGGTTCAACGCAATCTGCGCCTGGTCGTATAGCATCTTCTCGAAGTGGGGCACGAACCACGCGGCATCGACGGCGTAGCGATGAAACCCGCCGCCCACCTGGTCGTGGATGCCGCCCATCGCCATCCGCTCCAGCGTGCGGGTGACCATGCCGACCGCGTCCCGGCCGGTCTCCGAGTCGACGCCCTGCAGCGCCACACAGCGCAGCAGGAACTCCAGGTTCGCCGGCCGCGGAAATTTCGGGGCCCCGCCAAAGCCGCCCTCCGCCGCGTCGTAGTTTTCGAATAAATACGCGTAGGCACGCTCGAACGCATCGCCGCCGGCCTCGACTAGGTCGGGAGCGGCCTCGCCCACCGGCACGTCCTGGAAATGCCCCGCCAGCGTCTCCACCACCCGGTCGCTCTCGGCCTCGATCCGGGCCCGGTCTCGCCGCCAACCGTCAGCAATCTGTTCCAGCACGGTCGGGAAACCCGCGCGACCGTGCTGGTCCTCCGGCGGAAAGTAAGTGCCGCCGAAGAACGGCTTGAGCGCCGGCGTGAGCCACGCCGACAGCGGCCAGCCGCCGTGTCCCGACACCGCCTGCACGTAGGCCATGTAGACCCGGTCGACGTCGGGCCGCTCCTCCCGGTCGACCTTGATGGCCACGAAGTCGCGGTTGAGCTGGGCGGCGATGGCCTCGTTCTCGAACGACTCGTGCGCCATCACGTGGCACCAGTGGCAGGTGGAGTAGCCGATGGAGAGAAAGATCGGCTTCCCCTCGTCCCCCGCCCGCGCAAACGCCTCCTCCCCCCACTCCATCCAGTCGACCGGATTGTCGGCATGTTGTTGCAGGTAGGGCGAGGCGGCCGCGGCGAGACGATTGGGCATGACCGTCCACCAAGGGCGCAAACGGGGCAAAAGTCCACGCCGACCGGCCATTCCGCGGCCCGGCAGAATAATACCCGGACTTTTTTGTAACTCCGCGCGCCGGCCGCGGGTTGTTGACCTGTGCACCGCCTGATTTCCCTCTCCGAACTGCGCCAGACCCTGCGGCGGCTCGCCCGCGAACGTGGTTTCACCGTCACCGCGCTCCTCACCCTCGCCCTCTGCATCGGCGCCAACGTGGCCATCTTCGCCGTGGTCGACGCCATCCTGGTCCGGTCCCTGCCCTAGCCGCACGCCGACCGGCTGGTCACCGTGTTCAATTCCTACCCCGGCGCCGGGGCCGCCCGGGCCGGGGCCTCGATGCCCAACTACTTCGACCGCCGCGGCAACATCGCCGCGTTCGACGCGATCTCGATCTATCAACGCGGCCGGGCCGTGGTGGGCGACAGCGGTTCGCCGACCTACGTGGCGCGGGACCGCGTCTCGCCGGAGTTCTTCGACATGCTGGGCGTGCCTTTGCTGATGGGGCGCACCTTCACCGAGGACGAGATGCTCTACGACAACTGGCTGCGGGTCATCGTGACCTATGAGTTCTGGCAGAGCTATTACCAAGGCGATCCCGAGGTGCTGGGCCGCACCCTCACCGTCGACAGTCAGGTGGCCGAAGTGGTCGGCGTGCTCCCGCCCGGCTTCCGCTTTCTCGACAGCCAGGCGAAGTTCATCATGCCGCTCGCGTCCAACCTGCGGGACCGCGAGCCGGACCGGCGCCATTCCAACAACCAGCAGATGATCGCCCGGCTGGCCCCCGGCGCCACGCTTGCCGATGCCCAGGCCCAGATGGATGCCTTCAACGCGGTGCAGATCGACAACGACCCCTACGCCCAGATCCTGCGCGACGCCGACTACCACACCGAGGTGCACGCCCTGCATGCCGACACCGTGCGCAACGTGCGCTCCATTCTGTTGCTGCTGCAGGGCGGCGTCTTCGCCCTGCTGCTCATCGGCGCCGTCAACCTGGTCAACCTGCTCCTCATCCGGGCCCACGGCCGGGCCAAGGAGTTCGCCGTGCGGCAGGCCCTCGGCGCCAGCCGGCGTGATCTGGCCCGCGAGATCCTGGCGGAGACCGTCGTCATCACCCTGGGGGGCGGACTGCTCGGTCTGGCCACCGGCGCTCTGGGCATCCGCCTGCTCACCGCGCTGGGTACCGATCAGATGCCGCTGGGGGTCGCCATCACCTTCGACAGTCGGGTCGCCCTGATTTCCCTGGCCGCCTCCGCGTTGCTGGGGGTCGTGCTGGCCCTCCCGCTGCTCTTCGTCAGTCTCCGCACCCAGCTGGCCCCCGTCCTGCAGGCCGAGACGCGCGGCGGTACCATTTCCCGCGCCGCCCAGCGGGTGCGCCACGGATTCATCATCGCGCAGGTCGCCCTCGCCTTTGTGCTGCTGAGCGGGGCCGGTCTGCTGGGAATGAGCCTGCGCAAAGTGCTGGGCACCGACCCGGGATTCCAGGCCACCCAGGTGCTGACCGGTGCCATCAACACCCCGTGGGAGACCTATCGCGAAAGTGAGGATTATCAGGGGTTCTATCGTCGTCTCATCGCCGAGCTGCAGCGCCAGCCGGGCGTGAACCACGCCGGCCTGGTTTCCGGCCTGCCCTTCGGGGGCAACCACAGTGACAACGCCACCACGGTCGAGGGCGTCGTGCCCGCTCCGGGCGAATCAATCCGGACGCATTTCACCACCGCCATCCTGGGTGACTATTTTCCCGCCCTCGGCATCCCGCTGCGCGAGGGACGCTTCTTCAGTGCCGCCGACGAGGTCTCGGAAGAGCGCATCTGCATCGTCGATGAGGATTTCGTGCGCCGCTACTGGCCCAACGGCGAAAGCCCGATCGGTCGCCGCATCGCCTCGGATGTCGAGGTCACCGACGAAAACGCCATGACCATCGTCGGGGTGGTGGGCGGCATCAAAACCGAGGACCTCGTGGATGACCGCCGCCTCGGCACCGTCTATCTGCCCTACCGGCAGGCGGAGTATCGCAACATGTATGCCGTGCTGCAGACTGGGATGGACCCGGTCGCGATAACCGGGACCCTGCGCCGGGTTGTGCTCGACCTCGACCCGCAACTGCCGGTCGACGACATCCAGGTGCTGCAGCACCGCATCGATGAATCGCTGACCGCCCGACGGTCGCCTGCGATCCTCGCCGGCATCTTCGCCGGGGTGGCGCTGCTGCTCGCGGCGGTCGGCACCTATGGCGTCCTGGCCTACGCCGTCGGCCAGCGTCGCCGGGAGATCGGCGTGCGCATGGCGCTTGGCGCCCTGCCCGGACAGGTGCTCGCCCAGTTCCTCGGCCTCGGCACCAAGTTGCTCGCAGTCGGCGTGGTGCTCGGTGTCTTCGGTGCCTGGGGCACCGGTGTCGCCATGCAGAGCGTGCTCTACGAGGTCGCGCCGTTCCACGCCGGCATCATCGCCGCCACCGCCACGGTCCTCGCGCTCGTCGTGCTCTGCGCCAGCTTGCTGCCCTCGCACCGCGCCAGCCGCGTGTCGCCGATGGAAGCCCTCCGCGACGACTGAGTCCCCTGCCGGGCCGCGGCGCGTTCGCGATTGCCAACGCCAGCACGGCGGGTCGGCATGGGGCACCCCATGATCTCCCGCCGCCGCTTTCTGAACGCGGGCACCCTCGGTGCCGCCGCTGCCGTTCTCGCCCCCAGCCGTCTGCTGGCCAGTCATCACCTCGCCGGTGAAACCCCGGCCGTCGAGCCGTGGTTCGACATCTCGCTCGCGCAGTGGTCGCTCAATCGCGCCTTCTGGAGCGGCACCAAGGACAAGCTGCGGTTCGCCGCCATCGCCAAGCACGACTTCGGCATCTCCGCGGTCGAATACGTCAACCAGTTCTACCTCGAAGGGTTCTCCGCCGCCGTCACCGCCGAGCTTAAGCGCGTGTCCGCCGGTGAGGGCGTGCGCAACGTGCTCATCATGTGCGACCGCTGCGGCCGGCTCGGTGATCCGGATCCGGCCGCGCAGACCGCCTCGGTCGAGGCCCACCGCCCGTGGCTGGAAGCCGCGCGCGAACTCGGCTGCCACGCCATCCGGGTCAACGCGTTCTCCGAAGCCAGCGAAAGCTACGGCACCCAGCTCGACCGCACGGCCGACGGCCTGCGGCGGGTGTGCGAGCTCGGCGACACCTTCGGGCTCAACGTGGTGGTCGAGCCCCACGGCGGCCTGTCCTCCAACGGCGCCTGGCTCGCCGCGCTCATGGACCTCGTCGACCACCCGCGCGTCGGCACCCTGCCCGACTTCGGCAACTACGGTGACCGCGGGGCCGGCTGGAGCTACGACATCTACTTGGGCACCGAGCAGAGCATGCCCTACGCGAAGGGCGTGAGCGCGAAGACGTTCGGCTTCGGGGTCGACGGTGAGGAGAACACGATGGATTTCCGCCGGCTCATGCGGATCGTGCAGGACAGCGGTTTCACCGGCTTCGTCGGCGCCGAGTGGGAGGGCAACGCCATCGACGAGGACACCGGCGTGGCCCTGACGCGTGATCTGCTAGTCAAGCTGGGCGGCCGGTTGTGACGCCCACGCACAGGTGTTGAAGTGTTAACGGTCCCCGAGCGGGAACCGCTCGTGCCTTGCGGCCCGTTCGCGCGCCGGGGTAGACCATGGCCCCCCAACCCCTCCAGCCTGCCCCATGACCCCTTTGCTTGCCCTCCTCCCGATCGCGGTCGTCGGCGTCTTTCTCGTCGGCCTGCGTTGGCCCGCCAGCAAGGCGATGCCGTTGTCCTACCTCTCCGCCGCCCTGCTCGCCCTCTTTTACTGGCAGATCCCCGGCGCCCAGGTCGCGGCCGCCAGCGTGCGCGGCGTGGTGATCTGCGCCACGCTGCTCTACATCATCTTCGGCGCCGTGCTGCTGCTCAACACCCTGCGCGAAAGCGGCGGCCTCGCGACCATCCGCGCCGGCTTCACCGCCATCACCCCCGACCGACGGGTACAGGTCATCATCATCGCCTGGCTGTTCGGCGCGTTCATCGAGGGTTCGGCGGGCTTCGGCACGCCGGCCGCCGTGGCGGTGCCGCTGCTGGTCGGGCTCGGGTTTCCCGCCATGGCCGCGGTCATCGCCGGCATGCTGATCCAAAGCACCCCGGTGTCGTTCGGCGCGGTCGGCACGCCCATTCTGGTCGGGGTCAACACCGGTCTCGGCGGTGCGCCCCAGGTCGAGGCCTTCACCGCCGCCCAAGGCCTCACGCACATGGAACTGCTGGCCGACATCGGCGGCCGCGTCGCCGTGCTGCACGCGATCCCTGGCACGCTCATCCCACTGATCGTGGTCGCGACCATGACCCGGTTCTTCGGCGCCAATCGCACCTTCCGGGAAGGACTCGCCCTCTGGAAGTTCGCCCTCTTCGCCGCCTTCGCGATGACCGTGCCCTACGTCATCATCGCCCGCACGCTCGGACCGGAATTTCCCACCCTGATCGGCTCGCTGATCGGTCTCGCCATCGTGGTGCCCGCCGCCAAGGCCGGCTTTCTCCTGCCCAAGGGCGAAACCTGGGATTTCCCGCCCCGCGAGAACTGGCTGGCGGAATGGCAAAGTGACGCCGACCTGCACGTCGAGGCCCCGGCCCGGCAGCTGCCGCTCTGGCTGGCCTGGCTGCCCTACGTGCTGATCGCCGCCCTGCTGGTGGCGACCCGTCTCCCCGCCCTGCCGCTGAAGGCGTGGATGACCGGCGTGGCGTTCGGCAGCAGCGGGCTCTTCGGCACCAACGTCGGTTTCGACGTGCAGCCCCTCTACCTGCCCGGCACCATCTTCGTGCTGGTGAGTTTGATCACCATGTTCCTGCACCGGATGCCGGGCGCCGCGTTCGGCCGCGCGGTCAGCCAGTCCGGCAAGATGATCGTGTCGGCTTCGGCCGCCCTGATCTTTGCCGTGCCGATGGTGCAGGTGTTCATCAACTCCACCGGCGGGACCGCCGGTCTGGCCTCCATGCCGGTCGAGCTGGCCGGGGGGGTGGCGGCGGTCGTCGGCAGCGCGTGGCCGCTGTTCGCCCCCACGATCGGCGGACTGGGGGCGTTCGTCGCGGGCAGCAACACCATCAGCAACATGATGTTCTCGCTCTTCCAGTTCGAGGTTGCCCAGCGCATCGGCGCCATCCCGCAGGTCGTTGTCGCCCTGCAGGCCGTCGGCGGCGCGGCCGGCAACGTCATCTGCGTGCACAACGTCGTGGCCGCCTCCGCCGTCGTCGGCATGGTCGGCCGCGAAGGCGAGGTCATCCGCAAGACCGTCGTCGTCTTTTGCTACTACGTGCTCGTCGCCGGCACGCTCGGCCTGATTCTGGCGTAACCTTCACCCTTCTGGTATCAGCTTACCACGCTCAACTCTCCTTCCCATGTCCATCCCGTCCGAACTCGATCCTCTTGAACACATCCTGATGGGGCCCGGTCCCAGCACCGTGCCCGCCCGCGTGCGCGCCGCGCTGGCCGCGCCCACGCTCGGTCACCTCGACCCGCAGTACATCCGCTACATGGATGAGACCTGCGCCATGCTGCGGGAGGTGTTCCAGACCAAGAACGCCCTGACCTTCCCGGTCTCGGGCACCGGCATGGCCGGCATGGAGACCCTCGCGGTCAACCTGATCGAGCGCGGCGACGAGGCCATCGTCTGCATCAACGGCGTGTTCGGCGGCCGGATGCGCGACATCATCGAGCGCTGCGGCGCCACCGTGCACACCGTCGAGGCGCCATGGGGCGAAACCATTGCCGAGGAGGCCGTCGCCGCCGCCATCGCCGCCCATCCGAAGGCCAAGCTGCTGACCATCGTGCACGCCGAGACCTCCACCGGCGCGCTTCAGCCGCTCGAAGGCATCTCCAAGCTGGTGCATGACGCCGGCATGCTGTTCGTGGTCGACACCGTCACCTCGCTCGGCGGCCATCCGGTCAAGGTCGACGCGTGGCAGATCGACGCCGTTTTCTCCGGCACACAGAAGTGCCTGTCCTGCCCGCCCGGCCTCGCGCCGGTCTCGTTCTCCCCGCGTGCACTCGAGGTCATGGAGCAGCGCAAGACGAAGGTGCAGAGCTGGTATCTCGACGTGTCGATGCTGCGCAACTACTACACCGGCGGCGGCGGCCGCGCCTACCACCACACCGCGCCCATCAACATGGTCTACGGTCTGCGCGAGGCGCTGCGCATCGTGCTGGAGGAGGGTCTCGAAAAGCGCTTCGCCCGCCACCGCGAGATGCACCTCGAGCTGCGCGCGGGCCTCGAGGCACTCGGGCTGACCTACATCCCGCAGCACTCGCTGCACTCGCTCAACTGCGTGCGCGTGCCGGAGGGCGTCGACGAAGCCGCCATCCGCAAACGGCTGCTCAACGAATTCTCCATCGAGATCGGCGCCGGCCTCGGCATCTTCGCCGGCAAGGCCTTCCGCATCGGGCTGATGGGCGCCACCGCCACCCATCGCAACATCGCCGCCCTGCTCGGCGCGCTGCAGGCCTGCCTCAAATAAACGGTCCGCTTTCCGCCCGCAGCATTAAGCCGGACAACCCGTTCCGCGTATTCCGTGTGTTCCGTGGGCCGCCAGCCTGACCTCGCCCGTCTCGCCGCCGCGTTGCCTCCGGGCCGCGTGCGGCAGACCGCGGCGGATCTGTCGTCCTTCGAGTCGGACGGGCTCACCGCCTTCCGCGCCCGGCCGCTCGCGGTCGTGCAGCCGGAGACCGCCGACGAAGTCATCGCCACAGTCCGCTGGTGCGCCGAGCACCGCGTGCCCTTCGTCGCCCGCGGCAGCGGCACCAGCCTGTCCGGCGGCTCGCTGCCGGTGGCCGACGGCATCGTCATCGCCCTCAACCGGCTGAAGCGGATCATCGAGATCGATCCGGTCGACCGCGTCGCCGTCGTCGAACCGGGCGTGATCAACCTCGCCGTCACCCAGGCCGCCGCCCCGCACGGCCTGCACTACGCGCCTGATCCGTCGAGCCAGGTCATCTGCACCATCGGCGGCAACGTCGCCTTCAACTCCGGCGGCGCCCACTGCCTCAAATACGGCATGACCGCCAACCATGTGCTCGGCATCAAGGCCGTGCTCGCCACCGGCGAGGTCGTCACCTTCGGCGGTCGGAGCCGGGACCACGTCGGTCCGGATTTCACCGGCCTCTTCTGCGGCTCCGAGGGTCTGTTCGGAATCGCGCTCGAGATCACCCTCAACCTGCTGCCGAAGGCGGAAACCTTCCACACCGTCCTGGCCGGCTACCGTTCGCTCGAAGCCGCCGGCGACGCCGTCGCCGCCATCATCGACTCCGGTCTCCTACCGGGCGCCCTGGAGATCATGGACGCCCTCGCCATCGAGGCCGCCGAGGCCGCGGTGCACTGCAACTACCCGCCCGGGGCCGAAGCCGTGCTCATTGTCGAACTCGAGGGTCCCGCCGAACGCGTCGCGGTCGAGCGCGAACAACTCACCGCTCTGCTCGCCAACACGCACGCCTTCGAGACCCGCGTGGCCCAGGACGCCGCCGAACGGCTCAATATCTGGCGCGGGCGCAAGTCGGCCTTCTCCGCCGTCGGCCGCCTCAGCCCCGACTTCATCGTGCAGGACGGTGTCGTGCCCCGCACCCGCCTGGGCGAGGCCCTGCGCCGCATCGCCGAAATGTCGGCCGAGACCGGCATCCGCGTGGCCAATGTTTTTCACGCCGGCGACGGCAACCTGCACCCGCTCATCCTCTACAACGGCAAAGAGCCCGGTGCCCACGATCGCGCCGAGGCCCTCGCCGGCCGCATCCTGCGTCTTTGCCTCGACATGGGGGGATCGCTCACCGGCGAGCATGGCATCGGTGTCGAGAAAAAGGCCTACCTGCCCGACATGTTCGATGCGCCGACCATCGCGGCGTTCCACGACGTGCGTCATGCCTTCGACCCGCACGAGATCGCCAACCCCGGCAAGATGTTCCCCGGTGGTGAGGCCCCCGCCCTGACCCACACCGGCCTGCACCCGCTGGAGGCCAGCGGCCAGCTCTCCCGCGAATGAACTCCGTGCTGGAACCGACCTCCATCGACGACGTCGTCGCCGCCGTCCGGTCCACCGACCGGCTTCTGCCCGTGGGGGCCCGCACCAAACCGCGGCTGGGCGCAACCGCCGCCACCCTGCTTTCCACGCGCCGGCTCGCCGGCATCGTCGAGTATCAACCCGCGGAATACACCCTCACCGCCCGCGCCGGCACGCCGCTGAGCGAAATCGCCGTGGCCCTCGCGGCCAAGGGCCAGTACCTGCCCTTCGACCCACCGCTGGCCGCCGCCGGGGCCACGCTCGGCGGCACCGTGGCCGCAAACCTGGCCGGACCCGGCCGCTTCCGCTACGGTGGCGGGCGGGATTTCCTGATCGGCATCAAGCTGGTCGACGGCACCGGCCAGCTCCTCACCGGCGGCGGCAAGGTGGTCAAGAACGCCGCCGGTTTCGACCTGCCCAAACTCGTGGTCGGCAGCCTCGGCCGACTGGGCGTGCTGACGGAGCTCACCTTCAAGGTCTTTCCGCGGCCGCCCGCCACCCTCACCCGGTGCCTCCGCTGTGCTTCCCATGCCGAGGCCCTGGCCCGACTGGCCCAGCTGGCCACCTCCCGTTTCGAAGCCGACGCGCTTGAATACACGCCGGCGGACAAGGCGCTCTACGTGCGTCTCGGCGGCCCGGCGGAAAGCAACGCCGCCCTCGCGGCCGAACTCGGCGGCGAGTCGGTTGACGAAGCCGGGTTCTGGCCCGCCCGGGCTGACTTCGCATGGGCTCCGGCCGACCGCGCGCTCGTCAAAATCCCGACGTCGCCCCGCTCGGGTTTCGCCCTCGCCGATGCGCTGGAGGACGCCGACGCCCATACGCTGCAACTCAGCGCCGGCGGCGCAACCGCCTATGTCGCCACGGCAGACCCCCGGGCGCTCGACCGGCTGCTG
>Ga0181597_10003588_pt1 | contig 16048 bp, 14 predicted proteins | sample 041ome_5_FD_148647 | JGI IMG/M metagenome (GOLD analysis project Ga0181597, IMG submission 148647) | Coastal salt marsh microbial communities from the Groves Creek Marsh, Skidaway Island, Georgia - 041403US metaG (spades assembly) | ecosystem: Environmental > Aquatic > Marine > Intertidal zone... | reverse complement strand
TATTTACCGGGTGCTGGCGCGCCTTATGGCGACAGACCTAACCGTTCTGATCACCGGAGAGTCCGGCACAGGCAAAGAACTGGTTGCGCGGGCGCTGCATGACTACGGCAAACGCCGAAACGGTCCCTTTGTTGCAATTAATATGGCGGCCATCCCCCGCGACCTTGTTGAAGCAGAGCTGTTCGGCCATGAGCGTGGCGCGTTTACCGGCGCGACAGGCAGAGGTGTCGGCCGCTTTGAACAGGCGCAGCGGGGGACTTTGTTTCTCGACGAGATCGGCGACATGCCGCTTGATGCGCAGACCCGTCTTCTCCGGGTGCTGCAGGATGGTGAATACACCACTGTCGGCGGCAGAACGCCGATAAAGGCCGATGTCCGGATCGTCGCGGCGACGCATCGTGATCTCGGACGGCAGGTGAAGCAGTGTCACTTCCGTGAGGATCTCTATTACCGGCTTAACGTCGTTCCGATTCGATTACCGCCATTGCGGGAACGGGTCGAAGACCTGCCTGAACTGGTTGAGCATTTCTTTGCCCGAGGGGTTGAAACAGGGCTGCCGTTCAAAACCCTGGAACCTGCGGCCATGGATATCATGTTGCGTCACAGGTGGTCCGGCAATGTTCGGGAGCTGGAAAATCTGGTTCAAAGGCTGGCGGCTTTGTACGCCGATGATACGATTTCAGCCGAAATCGTAAGTAATGAACTGGCAGAAGCCGTGGCCACGGTTTCTGATGCGCCCGGAGATGATGAAACTATGTCTGAGGCGATAGAGAGGCACTTGGAGCAGAGTTTTTTCAACCACGAAGATGGTTTGCCGTCGAACGGACTGTACTCTAGGGTGCTGCACGAAATGGAACGTCCGCTGATTTCTATGACGTTGGCGGCGACGCGTGGGAACCAGATCAAGGCGGCAGAGATTCTGGGGCTGAACCGGAATACGCTCCGCAAGAAGATCAGAGAACTCGATATCGAGGTCGTTAGGGGCGCACGCTAACAACCATAATAACCCAGGCGGTTGTGCGGTGGCAGAGACAGACAAAGCGATTGATTTAACGGCCGAGATATCCCGGCCGTCGGCTGCGGTCGCGGGTTATGCCCGGGTGTCGCAGTGGGGTCGTCGTGTGGGCCTGGGGCGCAAGCTGTCTATTGCGTTGACCGTCATCGCCCTCGGTTTTGCCTTCGCTACATATGCGACAATCACCGGTTCATCTCCGCTCGGCGCAGACACCCAGACCGTTCTTATCCTGCTCCAGATCGATCTGGTCCTGTTTTTGCTCCTCGGGCTTGTCGTTGCTCGTAGCCTGGTTGGGCTGTGGATCGAACGCCGCCGCGGTCAGGTGGGGTCACGCCTGCATATGCGCCTGGCAATGCTGTTCAGTCTGATTGCGCTGGCGCCGGCCATTATCGTCTCGGTCTTTTCCGCTGTGTTCTTCAATTTCGGCATGGAAAACTGGTTTAATGACCGGGTTAAAACCGCGATTGTGGAATCCCGTGCGGTCGCCGAAGCCTACCTGAAAGAGCACAAGCAGGTTATTCGCGGAGACGTCCTTTCTATGGCGCGGGATCTTGAGCGCGCGTTACCGCTGCTGACTGAAAACCCCCGTCAGTTTTCAAGAATTCTGGCCGGGCAGGGGCTGGTGCGGAATTTGAGCGAAATATACGTATTTGATGGATCCGGTCGCATTTTGGCGAAATGGGCGCTTGGATTCGTCATCGACAGGGATCCCGTTGCGCCGGAAATCATAGAAAGAGCACGGAGCGGAGAGGTCGTATTGTTGACCAGTGAAGCCGATGACCGGCTGCGCGCGATCATTAAACTCGACCGGTTCGTCGACGCGTTCCTGTATGTCGGACGGTTCGTTGAACCCAGGGTCCTGGAGCATATCGACAAGACTGAGCGGGCGGCCGCGGAATACGCGAATATCGAAGGGCGTCGGTCCAGCATCGAAATAACCTTTGCGATGATTTTCATCCTGGTCGGAATGCTGTTGCTGTTTGTGGCCATCTGGGTCGGACTTGTCTTTGCGAACCGGTTGTCGAGACCGATTTCCGATTTAGCGGGTGCTGCTGAGCGTGTCAGGGCGGGTGATCTGTCCGCTCGGGTGGAAGAAGGGCCGGATTCGGATGAACTCGGCCTTTTGAGCAGAGCATTCAACCGGATGACGGATCAACTTGAGGGGCAGCGTCATGAACTGGTTCAGGCAAACCGCCAGCTCGACGAACGGCGTCATTTTATCGAGACTGTTCTTGGCGGGGTTTCCGCGGGCGTCATAGGAGTCGATGCTGAGGGACGCATTAATCTTGCGAACCGCTCTGCCTGTTCGTTGCTTGCCATGGATATTGATGAACAGATCGGTGCCGATATCAGTGAGGTCGTACCTGAACTGTCCGCGATGATCGGAGATGCCCACACCCGGCCTAACCGACTTGTAGAGGCGCAGATATCGATGCAACGCGTCGGTCGTGACCGCACCCTGTTGGTACGCCTGGCCGCAGACGTCGTTGACCGGAAGGTTTCAGGTTTTGTAATTACGTTTGACGACATCACGGAACTTGTGGCTGCACAACGCAAGGCAGCGTGGTCTGATGTCGCCAGACGCATCGCCCACGAAATCAAAAATCCACTTACACCAATCCAATTGGCCGCGGAACGCCTTCGCCGAAAATACATGAACGAAATTACATCGGACCCCGAAACATTTTCGAATTGTACCGATACGATAATTCGTCAGGTGGGCGACATAGGTCGAATGGTTGATGAGTTCTCTGCTTTTGCGCGGATGCCCCGACCGGAAATGGAAAGAGAAAATATCGGTAAAATCTGCCGCGAGGCGCTAGTCCTGCCGCGAAGTGCCCATCCGGAGATAGAGTTCGTGTCCGATATACCGGGTGATCCCGTGATGATTACCGGCGATTCCCGTCAGCTTTCGCAGGTTCTGACCAACCTGATCCAGAACGCAATCGACGCGATCGATGGTCGGGTAGCGGACGGTCAAGCCGAACTGGCTGCGGGCGAAATTCAGCTCAGCCTGTCTTTGACCGAAGAAGACGCAGAGATAGTGATTACCGATAACGGAAAAGGATTGCCGGTTGAGAAGCGTGACCGGCTTACAGAGCCGTATATGACGACACGGACAAAGGGCACGGGGCTTGGTCTCGCCATCGTTAAAACGATCCTGGAAGACCATGGTGGGGTGCTGGAACTCAAAGACCGGCCGGACGGAAAAAACGGGGCATCTATCCGGGTAATGTTACCTCTTCTGCAGGAAAACCTGCTTTCGGCGGATGAAAGTGAAGGCGAGGTCCCCGAAGATGGTCCTGAAGGTGGTGTTGCCTATGGCCGGTGATATTCTTGTCGTCGATGACGAAGAGGATATCCGGATGCTGATCGCGGATATTCTTACCGATGAGGGCTTCGTCTGCCGGACCGCAGGTGACAGCAGCACCGCCTTTAACGCGATCGAAGAGCGCAGACCGAACCTTTTGATTCTGGATATCTGGCTCGAGGGCAGCGCGCTGGATGGAATTGAAATTCTTGAGCGGGTTCATCAGGAACATGAGACGATGCCGGTCATTATGATCAGCGGTCACGGGAATGTTGAAACCGCCGTGAATGCGATCAAGCTTGGCGCGTATGATTTCATCGAAAAGCCTTTCAAAGCGGACCGGCTGGTTCTTACCGTGACGCGTGCTGTCGAGGCTGCACGCCTGCAGCGTGAAAATCAGGAGCTCCGTCAGCGCACCAGCGACGTAACAGAAATCATCGGCGTGTCTCCGGTGATACGTCACTTGCGAAGTGCGCTGGAAAAAGTGGGGCCAACGGATAGCAGGGTACTGATCTCGGGGCCGCCAGGTGCCGGGAAGGAAGTATTCGCGCGCCAGCTTCATCAATTGTCTCTCAGAGCCGATGGGCCGTTCGTGGTCCTGAACTGTGCAGCAATGAATCCGGACAGGATGGAAATGGAGCTGTTCGGCCATGAAACTGCGGGAGACGACGCGCCGCGGAATGTCGGTACCCTTGAAGCGGCCCACGGAGGGACTCTGCTGCTTGATGAAGTAAGCGATATGCCGCTGGAGACACAGGGAAAGATCGTTCGTGTGCTGCAGGAACAGACTTTTACGCGGGTTGGCGGCGAATCTGCGGTAAAGGTGGATGTCCGCGTTATCGCGTCGACAAACCGCGATATGGATGCGGAAATGGCTGCGGGCAATTTTCGCCAGGACCTTTTTTACCGCCTGAACGTGGTTCCGATAGAGGTTCCGCCGCTGAGAGATCGCCCCGACGATATCCCCGCTTTGGTTGAACACTTCATGCAGCAATCAGCTCTGATTTCCGGCGTCGCACCCAGGAAAATGTCTCGCGACGCGATAGCCGCATTTCAGGCATATGACTGGCCGGGAAATGTGCGCCAGTTGCGCAATGCAGTTGACTGGATATTGATCATGGCGCCGGGCCAGCCCGAAGAACCGGTGACAGTCGATCACCTGCCGCCGGATATCGGCGTTGGCACGCCGGCACCCCAGGGCTGGGAGGAGGGCGCAAAGATGATGGCGCTCCCCCTGCGCGATGCCCGTGAAAATTTCGAACGTCAGTATTTACTTGCACAAATATCCCGGTTTGGCGGAAATGTGTCGCGGACGGCGGAGTTCGTGGGTATGGAGCGTTCGGCACTGCACCGGAAACTTAAATCTCTCGGCGTAACCAGCCGGGAAATATCTGAACAGACCGGCGCGACGGCGCCGGAATAGCAGGACGACAGAAACATGAAGGTCATCGTTTGTGGTGCGGGCCAGGTTGGCTACAACATCGCGCGGCAGCTCTCGCTTGAAAACCACGACGTCACAGTTGTGGATTCTTCGGCTGATAATATCCGAACGGTCAATGAATCCCTCGACGTGCAGTCTATCCGGGGCTTTGCTTCCGATCCGGACGTGCTGGAGCGGGCGAATGCCGCTGACACCGACCTTCTGATCGCGGTGACGCAGTCGGACGAGGTCAACATGGTTGCCTGTCAGGTTGCGCATTCGCTTTTCAACGTGCCGACGAAACTTGCGCGCGTCCGGAACCAGAGTTACCTGCAGCCGATCTGGGCCGATCTGTTCAGTCGTGACAACATGCCCATCGACGTGATCATTTCGCCGGAGCTTGAGGTCGCCCGTGCGATCTCCCGCGATCTTGTCGTCCCGGGCGCGTTTGATACGATCCCCATGGTCGAAGGCCGTGTCCGTGTGATCGGCGTGCGCTGCAACGAAGACTGTCCCGTCATCAATACGCCGCTGCGTCAGCTGACGGGGGTGTTTCCGGATCTGAGTATCGTTATCGTCGGGCTGATCCGCGACGGAAAGACAATCGTGCCCAGTGCTGACGAGGAAATGCTTCCCGGCGACGACGTGTATTTCGTCGCGGACAATGAGCATGTGGCCCGTGCGATGACGATCTTCGGGCACGAAGAACGACAGGCCCGCAGGATCATCATCGCAGGTGGCGGTAATGTGGGCGTGTTCCTCGCGCAATTGATCCGTGATGAGCACCCGGGCGTGAATGCGCGGATTATTGAATCCAGCCGCAAACGTGCTGAATTGGCAGCGGCCCGGCTTCCGGAAACGACGGTAATCCATGGAAACGCGCTGGAACCGTCGATCCTGGAAGAAGCCGGTGTTGCCGTGACCGAAGCGATCGTTGCGGTCACGAATGACGATGAGACCAACATCCTGGGCTCATTGCTTGCCAAGCGTCATGGCGCTCAGCGGGCGATCGCGCTGGTGAACAACACCAACTATTCACCGCTGATCACGACACTGGGTGTTGATGCCGTCATAAGCCCACGTTCGATTACCGCATCCACCATCCTTCAGCATGTTCGGCGGGGGCGCATTCGCGCTGTCCATTCGCTTGGAGAGGATTTCGGCGAAGTTATGGAGGCCGAGATCCTCGAAACATCGAGCCTTGCGGGGCTTCAGATTCGTGAAATGGAATTGCCCGAAGGCGTTATGTTCGGTGCCGTCATTCGCGGCGAAAAAATTATTACGCCCCGCAGTAACACTGTCCTGAACAAGGGGGACCTTGTGGTGATCTTTGTCCGGCCGTCAGCGGTGCGGGAAATTGAACGCCTGTTTGCCGTCAGCCTTGAATTTTTCTAAACCGCAGTAGTCCTTTATGCCCAGAATTTCATACGTAAATGGCCGGTTTATCCGGCATAGCCACGCCGCTGTTCACATTGAGGACAGAGGCTATCAGTTCGCCGACGCGATCTACGAGGTCATCGCGATCGTCCGGGGGCGAATGATTGATGAAGAGCTTCACTTTGAACGCCTTGAGCGGTCGTTGCGCGGTATCCGGATGGAGCTGCCGTTTTCTGCAGCGGTTTTCCGCATAAAAGTCGCCGAGTTGCTCAGGCTCAACCGGGTCTCCGGTGGGGCCCTTTATCTTCAGGTCTCCCGAGGAGTTGCCCCGCGCACTCATATGATTCCAGGTGAGATGCAGTCATCTGTGGTGATGACGCTCCGGCCGCTGCGCGGCGTGCCGGCTGACGTGGTTGAGAAGGGCGTGCCGATTATCACGGTGCCCGATATTCGATGGCAGCGGCCGGATATCAAGTCGGTTGCGCTATTGCCCAACGTCTTGGCGAAAGACGATGCTGTTCAGCAGAATGTCTACGAAGCCTGGCTGGTGAACGATGAGGGGATCGTCACCGAGGGTACGTCGACAAATGCCTGGATCGTGAAAGATGGCCGGTTGATTACACATCCCGCCGTCAGCGCAATCCTCAACGGTGTGACCCGATTGGCGTTAATGAAAATTGCGACCGACCTTGGTATCGAAATCGTTGAGAAGCCATTTTCAGTTGCAGAAGCCTACTCAGCGGATGAAGCCTTTCTTTCCAGCACCTCCGCGTTCCTCGTACCGATCGTAAAAATCGATGATACAGCGATAGGGTCGGGGAGCCCCGGACCAATCGCGACAGAGCTTCTCGCGCGCTACAAGGATCATTTATGGAGCGATAATGCCTGACCGTATGCCAAAAGCCGTTCTTTTCGACTGGGATGGAACCCTGGTGAACAGCTGGCCCATCATTCATGAAAGCATGAACCGGACACTTGAAGCGATGGGGCATCCGGTCTGGACGATGGAAGAAACCACAACGCGGGTGCGAAAATCGCTACGCGAGGCGTTCCCGGAACTTTTTGGTGACCGTTGGGAAGACGCGCGGGATATTTTCTATGGCGCGTATCGGGAAGTTCATCTTGAACGGGTCGAAAAGATAGATGGAGCCGACGAGATGCTTGCGCTGTTACAGGCGCATGGCAGCCATCTCGGTGTTGTCAGCAATAAATCAGGTGGTCATTTGCGCGCGGAATCTGAAAAACTTGGGTGGGATCGCTTTTTTGAGGGATTTCTTGTCGGCGCGACCGATGCGGCGCGGGATAAGCCGGCAACCGACCCTATTTACATGGCGCTTGAAGGCACCGGCATCGACCCGCATCCTGATGTTTGGTTTGTCGGCGATACATGGGTGGATATTGCTTGCGGGCGGGCGGCGAATTGTCACACTATCCTGATCGGAGACAATGATCCAAAAGACGAGGAATTCCGCGAACATCCGCCCCATGAGAACTATTTTACGGTCCAGGCGTTTCTGGAGGTTGTCAGAGGAATTCAACGTTCCATATGGAATATATGACGCGCGGAATGCGTGAACCCGGAACGGTAGGCTTATCTTTCGGAACGGCTCTCGCAGATCAAAAACACTAAAGATAACAATAAGGTAAATCATGTCTACAGAGAAACCCCAGAATCTCCAGGATGTCTTTCTCAACCACGTTCGCAAGCAGAAAACGCCGGTTACGGTCTTTCTGGTCAATGGCGTGAAACTTCAGGGCATTATTACCTGGTTCGACAACTTTTGTGTTCTTCTTCGCCGGGACGGTCATTCCCAGCTCGTTTACAAGCATGCGATCTCTACCGTTATGCCGGTAACCCCAGTCTCGCTGTATGATGATGATCTGGATGAAAACGATGATCGGATAGACGAGGTTTAAGCCCGATTTGACGGAGAGCCACGAAAGCGCGAGGGACGACCGGACCCGCGCTGTCGTCCTTCATCCTTACAAGAAATCGGGGCAGTCGGGCGGCCGTGCGGTGGCTTCCTGCCTCGAGGAAGCAATCGGGCTCGCAGCCGCGATCGAGCTTAACGTTGTGTCCAGCGAAGCTGTTTCTCTTCCCAAGATCAATGCCGGGACATATTTCGGCAAAGGTACTGTTGAGCGCCTGGGTGAGTTGGTCGAGGAAGAAGAAGCCGATATCGTTTGTGTCGATACGGCTTTGTCTCCGGTCCAGCAGCGGACACTGGAAAAAGCCTGGAATACGAAGGTCATCGACCGTACCGGGCTTATTCTCGAGATATTCGGAGAGCGCGCGCGGACCCGGGAAGGTGTTTTGCAGGTAGAACTGGCGCACCTGAATTATCAACGCAGTCGTCTCGTTCGGACCTGGACCCATCTTGAACGCCAGCGCGGCGGTTTCGGCTTCCTCGGCGGTCCGGGTGAAACCCAGATCGAAGCGGATAGGCGCATGATTGCGGTGCGGATCAACAAAATCCAGCGCGAGCTTGAAACGGTGACCCGCACGCGCGAGCTGCACCGCGAAGCACGCCGCCGCATCCCGTATCCTGTCATTGCGCTCGTCGGCTACACGAATGCCGGCAAATCGACGCTGTTCAATACACTCACCAATTCGGACGTCTTCGCCAAGGATTTGCTGTTTGCGACGCTGGATCCGACGATGCGGGAAATCAAATTGCCGTCGGGCCGCTCGGCAATCCTGTCCGATACGGTCGGTTTTGTGTCAGACCTGCCGACAACGCTGATCGCCGCCTTCCGGGCGACGCTCGAAGAGGTGATTGGTGCCGACATCATCGTGCATGTCCGCGATATCGCGCACCCTGACACGGAATCCCAGAAAAAAGACGTCCTACGGGTGATGGACGAACTCGGCGTAGATTTCGGCGATGGTCGGGCGTTTGTCGAAGTCCTCAACAAGATAGACCTGCTTGGCCCTGACGAGCAGGATGCGGTCCGGAACCAGGCTGACCGGGACGACAATGTCGTTGCGATGTCGGCGGTCACCGGGGCTGAAAATGAGGCTTTTCTGCACTGCCTGGACGGTCTCTTGTCATCCGATAGGGATGTGATAAACCTCAAGCTTTCTCAGGGCGACGGTGCGGCGATCTCCTGGCTTTACCGCCATGCCGATGTTTTGAGCCGGGATGACCGGGACGACTTCGCGCATCTTGAAGTGTCCATAGCCCCGGATCAGCTCGCCCGGTTCGAAAAAAATCACTCAAACAGCTAGGCGAAACCCAACCGCGCCTTGACACTGAGGCGGGCCATCCCTATATATCTGGCACTCGTTAGCAGAGAGTGCTAGCAAGTCGAAAAAAGAGTCATAAATTCAACATTTTAAGGAGAAGGCTAGATGGGAATCAGGCCTCTACATGACCGCGTTTTGGTCGAACCGCTTGTTGCTGAAGAGAAAACAGCCGGCGGCATCATCATTCCGGATTCAGCGCAGGAAAAGCCCCAGGAAGGCAAAATTGTCTCCGTCGGCAGCGGCGCACGCGGTGAAGACGGCAAGACCGTAGCACTCGACGTCAAAAAGGGCGACAAGGTCCTTTATGGCAAATGGTCGGGCACGGAAGTGAAAATCGATGGCAAGGACCTTCTCATCATGAAGGAAGCTGACATCATGGGAATCATCGAGTAGGAGCGCCGAAACATGGCTGCGAAAGAAGTTAAATTTGAAGGCGACGCCCGCACAAAGATGCAAAAGGGTGTCGATATCCTGGCCGATGCGGTCAAGGTAACACTTGGCCCCAAGGGTCGTAACGTAATCATCGACAAGTCCTTCGGTGCACCGCGGATCACCAAAGACGGTGTGACGGTTGCCAAGGAAATCGAACTCGAAGACAAGTTCGAAAACATGGGCGCCCAGATGGTCCGTGAAGTTGCGTCGAAAACCAATGACGAAGCTGGTGACGGCACGACGACAGCGACTGTTCTGGCTCAGGCCATCGTGCGCGAGGGCTGCAAGTCCGTCGCCGCCGGCATGAACCCGATGGATCTCAAGCGCGGCGTTGATGCGGCTGTCACCGCCGTTATCGCCGAGCTTCGCAAGAAGGCGAAGAAAGTTTCGTCCGACGAAGAAGTTCGCCAGATTGGCACGATCTCTGCCAATGGTGATCTCGATGTTGGTACGATGATTTCCGAAGCCATGCAGAAAGTCGGCAAAGAAGGCGTCATCACGGTCGAGGAAGCCAAGTCGCTTACGACCGAGCTTGAAGTTGTCGAAGGCATGCAGTTCGATCGCGGTTACATCTCCCCGTACTTCGTCACGAATGCGGAAAAGATGTTTGCCGAGCTCGAAGACCCCTACATCCTTCTTCACGAAAAGAAGGTTTCCGGTCTGCAGTCCATGCTGCCGCTTCTCGAAGCCGTTGTTCAGTCCAGTCGTCCGCTTCTGATCCTCGCTGAGGATGTTGAAGGCGAAGCTCTCGCGACCCTCGTGGTCAACAAGCTTCGTGGCGGCCTGAAGATCGCTGCCGTAAAGGCGCCGGGCTTCGGTGATCGTCGCAAGGCAATGCTGGAAGACATCGCAATCCTGACCGGTGGTCAGGTTGTGTCTGAAGATCTCGGCATCAAGCTCGAAAACGTCACGCTCGACATGCTCGGCACCGCCAAGAAAATCACGATCACCAAAGAAGAAACCACAATCGTGAACGGCGCCGGCAAAAAGGCCGACATCCAGGGCCGTTGCAACCAGATCCGCGCTCAGATCGATGAGACCAGCTCGGATTACGACCGTGAGAAGCTGCAGGAACGTCTGGCGAAACTCGCCGGCGGTGTTGCTGTTATCCGTGTCGGTGGTGCGACCGAAATCGAAGTTAAGGAAAAGCGCGATCGTGTTGAAGATGCGATGAACGCTACCCGCGCTGCGGTTGAAGAAGGCATCGTCCCGGGCGGCGGAACCGCGCTTCTGCGTGCTTCCAAGGTCCTTGAAAAGCTGACGCCTGAAAATGACGACCAGCGTGTCGGCATGGAGATCATCCGTAAGGCCCTTCAGGCCCCGGTTCGTCAGATTGCTGAAAACGCCGGTGTCGAAGGCTCCATCGTTGTTGGCAAGCTGCTCGAACAGAAAGACGCCAGCTACGGTTACAACGCTGCGACCGACAAGTTCGAAGACCTGGTGAAAGCCGGCGTCATCGATCCGGTCAAGGTTGTCCGCACGGCGCTGCAGGATGCAGCATCGGTTGCCGGCCTTCTCATCACGACCGAAGCGATGGTCGCTGAGAAGCCGAGCGAAGGCGGCGGCGGAATGCCTGCGATGCCCGACATGGGCGGAATGGGCGGAATGGGCGGCATGATGTAAGTCAGCCGTTCCCGCTTACGGAACGAAAAGAACCGCCGTGGATTAATTTCCGCGGCGGTTTCTTTTTAGGCTATCGAGTCGGCACGAAGCGGCCGGGCGGGGTATAAACGGAATATGATGATCTCAATTCCCCCCTCAGATAAAATCGAAACCCTCATTCGTGAGATCACGGCCGCTGAAATCATGCCGCGGTTCCAAACACTGTCACACGACGAAAAATGGGAAAAGCGTCCCGGGTCAATCGTGACGGCGGCGGATGTCGCGGCCGAGGCGTTTCTTCTGCGTGAATTGCCGCCATTGTTGCCGGGCTCGGTCGTTGTCGGGGAAGAGATGATCGAGGATGACCCTGCAGCGCTGGAGCTGCTGGACGGTGATGCGCCGGTCTGGGTGCTCGATGCGGTAGACGGGACATCCAACTTTGCGCGGGGCAGCGAAGATTTCGGCGTAATGGTCGCGCTGGTGCTGAAGCGTGAAACCATCGGCGGCTGGATATTTCGTCCCGTCGATGACGACATGTATGTCTGTGAAAAAGGGGCAGGGGCGTTTCGCAACGGTGAGCGCCTGCGGATAGAGCCATCTCCGCGCGACATGGCCGATATGGAAGGCTCGCTCGGCGGCTATATGCGCAAGCACACGGACCTGCCGGACCAGGTCGCGCGGGTGACGTCGACCCGTTGCATCGCGGTCGATTACTGCGCGCTGGTGAACGGCGATATTCATTTTGCCCATTACCGTGGCGTGCGGGCATGGGATCATGCGCCGGGTTGGCTGCTGCATACGGAGGCGGGCGGCTATAACCGGTGCCTTGACGGGACGCCTTACCTTGCCGGGAAGCCGGGCGAGGGCGGTATCCTGCTCGCGACCGATGCCGAGGCATGGGAAGTGCTGCAAAATCCGATCCAGGAGGCTATCGCCACCTTCAAGTAATCCGCCGAGGCGGTATACTGTCGGTCCGATACCTGAAATTCCGAAACGGGAAATCTGATATGAGTGACAAGGCAGCGGCCGCATTCGTCGGCCTGGGCGTGATGGGCTACCCGATGGCAGGACACCTTGCCGCCAAGGGGCATCCGATGCGGGTCTATAACCGGACCGCGACAAAATCTGCCCAATGGGCACAGGAATATGCGGGAACCGCACATCCGACACCTGCAGAAGCGGCACATGGTGCGGATTACGTGATGACCTGCGTCGGTAATGATGACGACCTGCGCAGCGTTGTGCTGGGTGAAACCGGTGTCTTCGCCGGCATGAAGGAGGGCGCCGTGCTGATCGATCACACGACGACCTCTGCCGTGGTTGCCTGCGAACTTGCAGAAGAAGCCGCAAAGCGTGGCCTTGGTTTTCTCGATGCCCCGGTTTCCGGTGGTCAGGCGGGGGCCGAAAACGGTGCGCTGACGGTAATGGTCGGCGGCGATGAGGCGACGTTCGATGCGGCAGAACCTGTGATGCAGTGTTACGGCAAGACAGTCATGCGCATGGGCGAGGCGGGGGCCGGTCAGCTCACCAAGATGGTCAATCAGATCTGTATTTCAGGCCTGGTACAGGCGTTGTCTGAAGGGATGAATTTCGCCATGGCCGCAGGGCTGGACGCAAAACGCGCCGCAGAGGTCATGTCGGGCGGGGCAGCACAGTCCTGGCAGATGGATAACCGCGCCGGCACCATGGTCGATGGACAGTTCGAATTCGGTTTCGCCGTTGACTGGATGCGCAAGGACCTGGGCATCTGTATCGATGAATCCAAACGCAATGGCGCCAAGCTGCCGGTGGCAGAGATGGTGGACAAGTTTTACGCCGAAATTCAGGCCAAAGGCGGCAGCCGCTACGATACGTCGAGCCTGATACTCAATCTGAAAAATGACTAAGGGAAAAACAAGATGTTCGAACTTCACACATGGATGACCGATAACGGCTACAAGGCGCGTCAGATGGCGGAGGAAAGCGGACTGGAATATGAGCTCAAGCCCGTGAACATCCGTGAAAAGCAGCAGTTCGAACCGGCATTCCTGAAGATCAGCCCCGGCCACAAAATCCCGGCGATTATTGATCATGACGGTCCCGGCGGTCAGACCGTCACGCTCTGTGAATCAGGTGCGATCCTCAAATACCTTGGACAGAAAGCCGATAACGGCCTGTATCCGTCCGACCCGGTGAAGCAGGTCGAAGCAGATCAGTGGCTGTTTTACGGCTCGGCGCAGTTTACGACGCTCGCCCAGCAATACGGCCTGTTCTGGATCCGGCTCGGCGAAGAAGTCCCGCGTGCCAAGGAACATTACGAAGGCGTGATGCGCGAAATGCTCGGCATGTATGACCAGCGACTGGCTGAAAACGAATACGTAATCGGTGACTATTCCGTGTGCGATATCGCCGTCTATCCCGATATTCATATTCACGGCGTTAACGATATTGGCCTTGACGATTACCCGAACGTCAAACGCTGGCACGATGCGATCGAAGCGCGCCCGGCGGTTCAGAAAGCCTGGGTGCCGTTCGGCTAGATAGTGGAAATTACATGACAGAAAAACCTATAAGCCGGTTTCCGGTACCCGAGATAGCCGATCTACCCGAAGACCTCCGGACAATGATCCTTGCGGTACAGGAAAAGGTAGGGTTTGTTCCGAATGTTTTTCTGGTTCTGGCGCATCGCCCAGACGAACTGCGGGCGTTTATGGCCTATCATGACGCCTTGATGCTGCGGGACGGCGGACTGACGGCGGTCGACCGAGAAATGATTGTCGTCGTCACGTCCAGCGACAATCGTTGCCAATATTGTGTCGTCGCGCATGGGGCAGCCCTCAGAATACGGGCAAAACAATCGAAAATTGCTGATCAGTTGGCGATCAACTATCGCAAGGCGGATATCACGCCACGCCAGATGGCAATGCTGGATTTCGCCTTGAAGGTATCGAACGAGGCGGATTCCTTGGGTGAAGAAGACTTCGCAACGTTGCGTGGTCATGGGTTTTCGGATGACGACATCTGGGATATTGCGGGGATCACCGCGTTTTTCGGGATGTCCAACCGGATGGCGAATTTCACATCGATGCGGCCCAATGACGAATTTTACATTATGGGACGCAAATAGGACCGCACGTTAGCCGCTACTCCGTGGCTTTTGCGGCGGTCCAGTGTGTTTCCATTTCGTCAAGATCCACCTCCGCTAAGGATTTACCTTTCCGACGAAGGCCGTCCTCGACAGCACGAAAACGCCGGTCGAACTTTGCGTTTGCGTCGCGGAGGGCCATCTCGGCATCGATGCCGAGGTGGCGCGCGAGATTGACGCAGGCAAACAGAAGATCGCCGGCTTCGTCTTGCAAACGGTCTTGGCCCGAACCTGCCGATATTTCAGCCTCAACCTCCTCGAGTTCTTCGTGGATCTTGGCTATCACGGGCGGGAGGTTTTCCCAGTCGAACCCTTCACGAGCCGCACGTTTCTGAAGTTTCTGCGCCCGCATCAGCGCGGGTAGAGCGAGTGCCACCCCGTCCAGAGCGCTCGGTTTACGACCCGATTTGGCGGCGCGGGCGGCGCGTTCGGTGGCCTTTTGTTCTTCCCAGGCGATTGTCTGGCTGACTGACGTCCGCTCGTTCTCCCCCCCGCCGAAGACATGGGGGTGGCGGTCGCGCATTTTTGCGGCAATCCGCCGGGCTACGCCGTCAAAATCGAACCCGCCAGCTTCAACGGATATCTGAGCATAAAATACGACCTGGAAAAGCAGGTCGCCCAGTTCATCTTCCAGCTGGTCAACATCGCCGGTCTCGATGGCATCTGCAACTTCGTAGGCTTCTTCAATTGTGTAGGGTGCGATGGTGGAAAATGTCTGCTCTCGATCCCATGGGCAGCCGTTTTCCGGGTCTCGGAGACGGGCCACAACCTCAAGCAGATCATCGATGGCCGGGCGTTCTTTGGGAGATGTGTCGGTCATTGCGTAAAAATACTGGAAATCGGTGAAACGTTCGAGGCGTTTTGCGAGTGCGGGATGTGTTTAGGGTGGATCGCTACCCAATGGTTAGGCTTTTGCATTTGATAGAGTGTTCAGAGCCTCTCCATTTGCGGTCGATAGAACATCAAAGTATTGGCTGAGGAAAAGGATAAGACCGGGTTATGTTGTATCGGGCACTGATGGATGCCGAGATGATATCTTTGATCGACTGTATCAGTGATATGTGTTGTGGGAAACAGGCGGTGTGAGCACTTTCGAAGTCGAATCCTAGGCTAAAGTGCGTGTCAAAATCGGTATTAAAGGAAATCGGCGGGGGCTGTTATTATTTGAGTGTTGTTTCTAGATTATCAGGATCCCCTTGTGGGTCATTAAACCGGAATTGAAAAAAGGTATAACCGTCGGTTACTATTCACGCTATATGACGGGTCGGATAAAAGATGTCTTTACCGGGCGTAATTTTTGGACGTTCTGAGGCGGTACAGTCTTCATCGGCTAGGGAGTATCTGGATACTTCGGGTGTTGGGACTGTGCGCGTACCGCACGGTGATTTTCTTTCATCTGCGGATTTTGTCCGTATGGGTCCTCATCTGTCGTTGTCGGAAGGTGATACGACGGTTGTCGTAAAGAACTTTTTCACTTTTGGTAAATCACCGGATCTGACGACGGAGAGCGGTCACTTGGT
>Ga0181597_10003587_pt1 | contig 16048 bp, 16 predicted proteins | sample 041ome_5_FD_148647 | JGI IMG/M metagenome (GOLD analysis project Ga0181597, IMG submission 148647) | Coastal salt marsh microbial communities from the Groves Creek Marsh, Skidaway Island, Georgia - 041403US metaG (spades assembly) | ecosystem: Environmental > Aquatic > Marine > Intertidal zone... | reverse complement strand
CCAATATTTAGCTATCATCCCAGCATAATAACTGGTTCCCGCAGCAACTATTGTTAGCTTAGGCAATAAACCAGGGTTAAATGTAACTTCAGGCATTTTCATATAATTTGAGTTGGGATCATAAAAAGCAGATAATGTATAGCCTATTACCTCTGGTTGCTCATGGATTTCTTTGTCCATAAAATGCCGGTATTTCCCTTTCCCTATAAGGGCACCGGATACTTCTGTTAAGCTTACCGGGCGTTCAACCTGAACATTCTTGGAATTATATATCGTCAAACTATCCTGATTAATGATAGTCCAGTCCCCATCCTCCAGATAGCTGATGCGGCGCGTCATGGGCGCTAGTGCCAACGCATCAGATCCTACAAACATCGCATTATTCCCAAAACCTATCGCCAACGGTGACGATTTTCGCGCAGCCATAAGCATACCAGGATAGTCGGCTATCATAATTACGAGCGCATAGGCTCCGCTCAAGCGATCAATAATAACGCGCATTATTTTTTCAGGTGTAAGACCTCGATCGTGGTAATATTTTACCAGATGCGCCACCACTTCTGTATCAGTTTCCGTTTCCATCGCGAAACCGAATGAGACAAGTTCTTCTCTTAATTGTTTATGATTTTCGATAATACCGTTATGAACAACAGACACCGAACCGGAGACATGCGGATGGGCGTTGACTACATTTGGAACGCCGTGCGTTGCCCATCGCGTGTGTCCTATTCCAGTATTACCGTCCAATGGTTTCTTTGTTAATTCATTCTCCAGCTTGGCTATTTTTCCCGCTGCACGCCGCCTCTCCGTGGTCCCTTGGTTCAAAACAGCAATACCTGCCGAGTCATAACCTCGGTATTCGAGTCTTCGAAGGCCTTCCAGAATAGAAGGCACGACAGAAGTGTTTCCTATCATTCCAATAATACCGCACATATTTTAATCTTTCTTGCGGCCCTGCTGCCGTCTAGAACGAAACCTTTTAGCCCCGTTCGGTATCTCCTTTAGTTCTCCGCGAACTACACTTAAAGCATTTTCTTCAACAGATTTTGTTATAGTACTTCCTGCTCCGATAATAGCATTATCACCAACTTCAACCGGGGCTACCAGAGCAGTGTTTGAACCAATAAATACATCATCACCTATAACTGTAAGATGCTTGGTAAAACCGTCATAGTTGCAGGTAATCGTACCTGCACCTATATTCGCATTCTGTCCCACATTAGCGTCCCCTACATACGAAAGATGATTAACTTTAGCACCCTCGCCTATTTTCGCCTTCTTAATTTCAACAAAATTTCCTATCTTTGCCCCCTTATCAATTTCAGATTCTGGGCGCAATCGAGCGTAAGGACCAATGACAACTTCGTCGGATATAATTGCGCCTTCAAGATGCGAAAAACTTTTTATCTCGACCGACTCTCCTATTGTCACATTTTTTCCTATAACTACATTTGGATGTATTATTGAATCTTTCCCTATTACTGTGTCATGAGAAAAGAAAGTCGTTTCTGGAGAAACTAGGGTAACACCACCGCTTAACATTCTGTGCCGGAGACGCGCTTGCATCATCGCTTCTGCTCTTGCAAGGTCTGCTCGAGAATCCACGCCTAAGCATTCTGATTCTTCTCCCTCTACAACAACTGCATACCCCCCTTTCGCCAAAGCAATTCCCACGATATCTGTAAGGTAGTACTCTTTTTTTCCATTTTCTGGCGAAAGTTCTTCTAAAAACCCTGCTATTTTGGCTCCGTTAATGGCCATAACACCCGCATTATATAATTCAACAGGCTTATCAAGAGTGTGCGCCTCCGAAACTTCGACTATTCTTTCTAATTTTCCATCATCATCCAATACCAATCGACCATATCTGTCCGGGTTCTCGGTTCTAAAGCCCAGTACAACGACATCAGGTGGGTCTTCGATTGCCCTTGCCTCAATCATTTTTTTCAGGGTCTCGGTAGTAATCATAGGATCCGCACCGAAGGCCACCAGAACAGTTCCAGATAAAGTTTTTAAATCCATTATTCCACATTTGACTGCGTCTCCAGTTCCAAGAGCATTTTGCTGAATTTTTATGGCGGCTGGCTTAACAGCATCGCCTACAGTCTCGTGCCCGGGTGGAATAACAACAACAATATTATTAGGCTGCAGTGGCTTTATTGCTTCAATGACATGACATACAAGAGGCAGTCCTGCTATCTCATGCAATACTTTAAGTTTGCGGGAGTTCATTCTTGTTCCTTTGCCCGCAGCAAGAACAAGAGCTGATAATGATTGTTGCATCTGACCTATTCAAAAACATTAATTTTGCCAACTCAATATGACACAAGCAAAAGATTAGCAGAAATAAATATTTATTACTGAAAATGACAGAATGAAAAAAGACTGTTTTCATTAATTTACAACAATGTTGTATGATCATTGATTATAGTTTTTTTAATCTTGTATTGGTTAAAGCCCCAATGAAACCATCGCTTATTATTTTTGACTTAGACGGAACTCTGGTAGATAGCGCCCCTGATCTTAACGCCTGTGCTAACCGGATCCTTAGCCAAATTAGCAAACAACCAGTTTCATTAACTCAAAGCAAAACCTTTATTGGGGATGGAGTTCGTGTTTTTATTGAAAAAACATTAAGTTTTGTTGGTTACTCGGCAAATCTCGAAGAGTTGAATGAAATTGAAAGATTATTTCTAAAAGATTATCAAGAGCACTCAGCCGATCTATCAAAGCCTTATCCAGGAGTTTTAGAGACACTCACAAAATTAAAAACTGCTGGCTTCCAAATGGGTGTATGCTCCAACAAACCTCAAGAGGCAAGTGAGCATCTCCTAAAAACACTGAACCTCAGTCAATTTTTCCGCAAAATAGCTGGGGGAGATTATTATTCAGTGCGCAAACCGGATAAACACCATCTTTTGCAACTCATAGACGACCTTAATGGCACCCCTAAAACAACTTTAATGGTTGGTGACAATGAGCATGACGCTGCGATGGCGAAAGATGGAAACGTTTATTTTATCTTCTGCACTTATGGATATTCGAGAGTACCAATCAAAGAGATCATTTATGATGATCGTATCAGTTCATTTTCAGAAATTATTGATCTCAATATTTTTAAATAAATAATCACATATCTTTATATAAGCGTGGATTAAGTGGCCTGTTTGACCTTAGGTAAAACTTCCTCAGCCATAAGTTGCATACAATCTGTAGCGGTCGATTTATCCATTCCCGCCCACTCCATTGAGAGGATTAGATGGTTTACACCCAGTTTTTTATTTATGGTAATCATTTGTTCCGCAACTTCATCCGGGGAACCAATTAAAAAACGGTCTCCAACAAGCGCCTCAAAATCTCCAGACAAGCTCTCCCCCTCTGGAAGCTGATCACTCTGTCCAGTTGCATGGTATGAGGCATACTTTTTTGCAACAAATGGCCCAGCCAGCCGCATCGCCTCTTCCTTTGTTTTTGCGACAAAAGCTTCCCTTCTCATAGGAAACTCTTGAGGAAAGGGTTTTCTTATTTTATCCAATAAACCTTTGTAAGTCTCTACCTGCTTGATTAGCGTCTCTATCGTGGTATGGGGGTTAATGTACCAGCAGTCCCCATGTTCTGCGACTCTTTTTAGAGCTATATCAGCATTGGCACCAATCCAGATTGGAGGGTGGGGTTTTTGAATTGGCTTGGGCCAACAAACCGCATCTTTGAGTTCGAAGTGTGTTCCTTTCATAGAAACACTATCTTCATTCCAAAGGCGTTTAATCGCTATGAGGTTCTCATCAGTGCGCTTTCCACGGTCTTTTTGGCTCATCCCAAACGCGTTAAACTCAACTTCTCTGTAGCCAATACCTACACCAAAAATCATCCGCCCATCAGACAATATATCCAAAGTTGCCATTTGCTCCGCTATATCGAGTGGTTTATGCAGAGGCAAAATAATTATTCCTGCGTTTAAGCGGGCCTTTTTCACTTCTCCTGTAAGTCTGGCCAAAATCGGCAGTTGTTGTAGTGCTTGGTAATCTGGGGTCGAATAATGTGAACCCTTGGTAATTGAAGCATATCCCAAACGGTCAGCTAAACAGGCCTGTTCAACGAGTTCATGCGCCATTTTCACCATGTCAGCCCCGAACGGGTACTGACCACGCAGCATGATACCTACCTCCAAAGCCATTCTACGTCTCCCACTTTTCTGACCTTTGTATTAACCCGATTAATATCAAATCCGCCAATAATAAGTTTAATTCAATAAAAATAGTTACACCTATCAATGAGGCAAAACTGACTATATTTCCGTTTATCGTGATTGTGTTAGACCCTATAACATTGCCTAATCTCCTTGACCACATTTTCTACCCATTACATGCTACCATTACACAATATGAAAAATGGAACTTAATCATGGAAACGATGTCAGCATTTGAAGACTCAACTGAGTTTGTAAATAACGGAACAGAGTTACGAAGACGTCTTGATGAAAACAGTTATCTTTTTATCCGTGGATTACTGTCAAAAAATACCATTTTGAATATCCGAAGCCGATTGCTCAAAAAGGCAGCATCAGGTGGATGGTTAAACCCTTCTTATCCAATTGAAAAAGGCGTGGCTAATCTGGCAGCGTCCTGCAAGGACCCTGAAGAACAGTATATGAAAATTTTCCGAACACTATGGAAAGACGAAGGAACTTCACCGCGCTCGGATTCACGAAAACGTATTGGAATTATTTGCAAAAATTTTTAGAGAACCTGCGTTGGCGCATCCAATGTTTGTTCAAAGGAACATTTTTCCTCAGCATGAAACATTTGACTTCACTACCGGTGCCCATCAAGACAAAGTGCATATTGGCGGTTCTACTAATCATGCGATGTGGGTGCCGATCGGTGATTGTCCAATAGATAAAGGTCCTCTTGCGATTGCCTCGGGCTCTCACTTGAACGGCATATTAGACACCCGAGTGGGAACAGGTGCAGGAGGGATGGATATCGCAGTAAAAATACCGGGGAAATGGGTAACCGGGCCATTTGAGGCAGGAGACGTTCTTATATTTTCTGATACAACTGTGCATAAAGCGCTTCCCAATAAAAGCAATGAGATCCGGCAGTCCTTCGATGCACGCTACCAGCCGGTAAGTACAACTGTCGCCGAACCAAATCTCCATCCTTATTCAGGGACGGGGACTTGGCAAGAAGTATACTCGGAATGGGAATCGGATGAAGGCCAGTATTACTGGGAAAAACTGAAACTAAAAGCTGTCCCATTTGACACACGATATTACGAGGCGCGAGACCAGATGGCTTTTGAAATGGCTGAAAACGGGGATCTTTTATCTAGGGATACTTTACTGCGTATAATTCAAAGGGATAAAGACCCAGAAAAGATTCACCGTGCTCAATCACTTATTAATTCTATGGATGGATCTGATACGCCTAATCTTTAGTTCGAGTAAACTAGGACAGCTACTTTCACATGCTTTTTGGAAGACGCTGCTCTACTAATCTCGACCAGTAACTTGCCCCAACCGCTAAAAGTTGATCATTAAAGTCGTATTCAGGATTGTGTAATCCTGCGCTGTCTCCATTGCCTGCCCATATGTAACAACCGGGCCGCTCTTGCAGCATATATGAGAAATCTTCTGCCCCCATTGATGGAGTAGGCTTGAGGTCTACCCCGTCCTCCGAACCTGCTATTTCTTTTGCTACATCAGCGCAGAAATTGGTTTGGGACACTGCATTAATCGTAGCTGGATACCCCTTATGATAAGTTAGTTCTGAATTCGCCCCAAATGTTGAAGAAACACCATCTACTATTTGTTGCATTCGATCTGGAAGCGTTTCTTGAAGTTCACTATTAAATACGCGACAGGTACCCTTAAGTGTAACAGTATCAGGGATTATATTAAATGCTTCTCCAGCATGGAACTGCGTCACACTCACCACCAAAGATTCCTGAGGGTTTATATTTCGGCTTGTAATCGTTTGAAGCGCCAAAACAATGTGTGATCCAACAACCACAGGGTCAATGCCTTGGTGCGGCATCGCTGCATGCGAACCCCTACCTTGAACTAAAATTTCAAAGTTATCTCTTGCCGCCATCATTGGTCCAGGCGCGACAGCAAACTCACCTACCCTAATACCGGGCATGTTATGCATCCCGTATACTTCGTCAGCTGGAAATAATTTAAACAGTCCATCTTCGATCATTTTCTTGCCGCCGCCTTTGCCTTCCTCTGCAGGCTGGAAAACAAATTGTACCGTGCCATTAAAATTTTGTGTTTCAGAGAGGTATTTCGCGGCTCCTAATAACATGGTAGTATGACCATCGTGACCACATGCGTGCATTTTCCCGGGCGTTTCCGAGCGATGCGCAATCGATCCCTTCTCCTGCAATGGCAGCGCATCCATATCAGCTCTAAGCGCTATTGATCCTCCGGTTCCATCACCGGATACCAATGTCGCAACAATCCCAGTTCCCGCAAGCCCTCTATGAACAGACAATCCCATATCTTCTAATTTGTTTGCAACAAAGTCAGACGTTTTAAACTCTTCAAAACCAAGCTCCGGGTTTTGGTGCAGATATCGCCGCCATACTGTCAGTTCCTCTTGATAATCTGCTATACGATTAATTATTGGCATAAAAACACTCTCTGAGTTTAAAGATTAAGCATAGCCTATGACTGGCTTTTCAATTCTTCCATGCGTCTATTAGATAGTTCAAACAGCCCAACATTTTTTTCAACATCGTATGGCGCCTCTTTGAACGAGTCCGGATCCCATTCACTTCGGGGAGTTCCAAAAAAATCCCCTCCATAAACATGCAAACCACCCGTCAATTTAGTGAGAGGATTATAAACGCCATGGATTGCTGTTTCATCAAGAAAACTGCAATCCTTTTCATTCATTATTTTCAATCCTAATTTTGTTAAACCGTCTGCTTCGGAACGACGATAAAAGGTATTTTCCTCACGACCTTGGTAAATACCAATTACTGCCCACATACTGTGGTCGTGCGGCATCAAATTCATTTCGGGACCCCAAATAAGGTTAAGTACGGTTAAGTCATCGGAACAGTGCAAAGTATTGACACCTGCCTTTTGAGGTTCTCCAATAGCTTTCATAAGTGCCGCTGGGTCAGAGACAGCCTTGGCCACTACTTCCCTAACAGCACGTTGCTGATCTGTTTCCTGCATTGCAAGTCTGCAATCTGCGCAAAATTGTTCGATTTCAAACAAAGTTTAACCCCCACAATAAAATTTAATTCCTATTTTCAGGTATTATCAGAAAATTGCTTTAAATACCATCAATCCAATACAAATATACAAAAGAAACCAATTGGTATTTTTGACACTATCAAAAAGCCCTCTACCCTTCTTTTTGTAAAGGTCTCTTAACAGTTTGTATCAATTAAATTCTACTTTGATGTTTTATACCCATAGTCCCTCGCGGCAGCCTGCTCAGAGATTAACCCTAAAGATAGATCTCGCTTTACCTTTTCCTTTGATCTCTCCGCAGGATCACCAATACCACCGCCACCGGCCTGGACCAGAGTAATTGTGTCAGCGGGTTTAAGTGTATGCGCCCCTTTTGGATGGATAATTTTACCATTTATTCTATGTTCTCGAAGAGTTCCGGGATGCCCATCATTATAACCAGGGGCTGGAAATTCCGTCCGGTTAGCCATTGATAAGACTGTCATCGGATTGCCAGTGTCATTTCTCAAGGTTACCTCTTGTCCCATCCCCCCTCGAAACTTTCCAGGACCACCACTATCTGGGATCATCTTTTTACTGACCACGGTCATTCCAGTAATTGTTTCCCATATTTCAACTGGAACTGTTGCCATATTTGACGGTCCAGGCAAGCAGTCACGGCCATCTAATCCATCCAATGCTCCAAATCCACCAGCAGTAAAGTGAATGGTGGAAATTGGTCGCCCGTCTGGGTGGGTACCCTGAACAGTTAGCAAATCTATCATTCCATTATCTGCCTGTATTTTATCAGCGGCTGCTTCAGATAGCGCACCAAAAATAAGACCAGGAACAAAATGTCCTATAGCGTGTCGTCCGCCGGTAGGGTATGGGGGCTGCGCGTTCAGCAAACAGCCCTCTGGCGCAGATACATGAACAGGACGCGTAGCACCCTCATTATTCGGCAGACTTGGGATTGTGATACACTTGATCGAATACAAAGACATGGCATTAGTATAACAAAACGGGACGTTTATACCTCGCTTGACACATTCCCCAGTTCCATCAAAATTAATATCTATCGATTCATCTTTAACTTCGATATTACACACAAGTGGGATTGATTCATCTATGGCTTCAATCATTATTTGATTTTTGTATGATCCATTTTTAATTTCTTGGATCTTGCTGCACATTGCTAATTCTGATTGTGACCTTATCGCATCACTAAGAGGTCCTAAATCATTGATGTTATATTCATCCATAAACTCTAGTAGCTGACGCCCACCCACTTCATTACATGTTACATTAGCAATTAAATCCCCTATCGTAGATTCTGGCGTCCTAACATTCGCCTGAAGCAAATCTATTATAAATGGATTAGTTTTCCCTCGCTCCACAAGTTTAACAATTGGTAACCGCAGCCCTTCATGAAAAATTTCAGTAGCAGCCGCTCCAAACCCTAGACCACCAATATCCGGAAGATGCGTAATCGACATTGTATATCCAACCAACTCGCCATTGGGTTTAAAGACTGGCCGCATAACGTTTATATCGAAAAGGTGTCCAGTACCCATCCAGGGGTCATTAGTACAAATCACATCGCCTGGTGATAAAGACTCCGGTGGAAATTTCTTTAACATGTAACTTAGAGTCCGAGGCGCTGTACCGATGAAAACGGGGATAGAATGGCTTCCTTGTGCGACCAATCGACCCTGTCGATCTAGAATTACAACAGTAAGATCATAACTCTCAGATACGATAGTAGAAAATGAAGTGCGAACTAGTGTTGATTCTATTTCATCGGTTATTGAAACCAATCTATTCCATAGAATACCAAGGGACACTGCATCAAACTGCGTTTCATTTACCTCCATCTTTAATCTCCTAACTCAGCAATAATATTCAAAGCTGGATCAATGAATGCCTTAGCCCCAACCGTAATAAGGCAGGTCGACTCGCGCTCCTCTATTAGAGCAGGACCTACGATTTCCATTCCTTCCGCTAATAAATATCTATCGTAGATTGTAGTTGCCTGAAACCCACCCTTTTCAAAATAAACTTCACGAGACCCCTTGATCGCCGTCTCTACTTTCGCACTCTTTTCCGAATCCATTATATAGCCCATCTTAAAATCAGGCTCAGGCCCTGAGGCTATAACCTTCCAATTTATAATTTCTATCGGTGCGTCTATCACGGCAAACGAGTAGACCTCGGAATACCGCTCCTCAAACAATTTTCTAAGCCCAGAAAATATATCCTCTAACGGCTCCTCCTCTGGAAAGAATACCTCGATTTCATGAGTTTGGCCAAAATACCGTGCCTCGATTTGCCTACTAATTCGGATTTCTTCATCAAGGACCCCAGCCTCTTTAAGCGATTTAGTTGTTTCATCGGCCAAGGTTTCAAACAAACTGGAAAACATTCCAACGTCAATATCATCAACAATCACTCGACGCGATCTTGATAATTCAAATGATAGAGGACTCGCTAAAAGGCCCAGCGCGGAGTAAACGCCTGCTCCGATAGGAAAAACGACACGAGGAATTTTTAGTTTTTCTGCCACGCCCATAGCGTGCAATGGCCCAGACCCACCAAAAGCAACCATTGTAGCGTTACGATAATCAAAACCGCGTTCGGCCGCATGGATGCGAAAGGCCCGGGCAATATCCTCGCTTGCGCTATCATGTATTCCCCAGGAAGTTCTTATCGTAGACAAGTTTAATGGCAAACCAACATTTTTCTCTATAGCCACCTCAGATGCCCGCTTGTCTAATTTCATTTCTCCCCCCAGGAAGAAATTGGGGTCGAGATAACCAAGCATTAAGTTTGCATCAGTAAGTGCGGCGTTCTCTCCATTTTTACCGTAACATGCCGGGCCGGGGTTAGCTCCTGCGCTACGAGGTCCTACTTTAAGTAAACCACGGTCGTCAATACCAGCTATCGAACCGCCTCCCGAACCAATTTCAATCATATCAAGAACCGGGATCCGTAATGGAAAACCGCTTCCTTTCCTCGCCTCGTTAACTCGGTCTACTTCCATCTGCTCACTTTTGAGTGGTTTATAATCTCGAACTAGTGCTCCCTTTGCAGTAGTTCCTCCCAGGTCAAATGACAGAATATTAGGAAGGTCCAAAGCTTTGCCTTGAACTGCCGACATTAACATACCCGCAGCCGGCCCCGATTCAAGAAGGCGAACAGGAAACCTTCTAGCGGTTGTAGGCGATAACATCCCACCACTGGAAGTCATGATGTATAATTGCCCTTCGAAACCTAAATTGTTTAAGTTGCTTTCCAATTTTTGGAGATAATGATCTGTCATTGGTCGGGTGTATGCGTTAATTGCGGTAGTCGTCCAACGCTCGAACTCCCTCATATTAGGATAAACTTCAGACGATGCAGATACATAAAGGTCTGGAAATTCATTCTTGAGAAATTCAACAACGGAGATTTCATGGGAAGAATTAACGTAGCTGTGCAAAAAACAAACCGCCAACGCCTTTATATTGTGAGTTTCCACAAGTTCGTTGGTTGCGCCAAGAACCTGTTCCATATCAATCTCTGTTTCGATATCTCCGTTGAAGTGTATCCGTTCAGAAACACCCTTTCGTAAATTACGTGGAACAATTGGCTCAGGGTACGTAATGCGCAGATCAAAAAGCTCATAACGCTGCTCCATACCAGTATCTAAAATATCCTCAAAACCGCTCGTAACCAACATTCCTGTTAATACGCCTTTTCGTTCAATAACAGCGTTGGTGACAAGGGTCGTACCATGGGCGATCACAGATACATCCGCAATCGACACATTATTCTTTTTTAAAATTTCATTAATTCCATCAACAACAGCCGCAGATGGATCTAAAGGCGTTGTAAGTTGTTTATGAATTGCAAGCTTCTGTCCTGCTTGATCAAGCAACGCAAAATCCGTAAATGTGCCACCTATATCAACACCTAAACGCCACGTCATATTAGCTCCAATTTTTTGATACTTAAAAATCTATAAATTTATCTAAACTTGCTTGCGGTAACCTACTCATTAGGCTCCATTGGCAACAGTCCTTTTTCTAAAAGGAACTTCTCAGCCACTTTTATAGCATCCAATGTTGCTGGTATTCCACAGTAAGGAACTGTGTGCAGAAGCGTTTCTCTTATTTCTTCCAATGAGCAACCATTATTGATTGCACTCATTAAATGTAACTCGAGCTCGTGAGGCCTATTTAGCGCCGTCAACATTGCTAAGCAAAGCATACTGCGAAACTTCTTTTCTAACCCTGGACGGCTCCAAATCATTCCAAAAGCCGCGGCTTCGGAAAATTCGCGTAGCGGTCGATTAAAATCGTTTGTCGTTTCATCGCGATTTTCTAGATATTTATCTCCGAGAGCTTCTGCAAGAATTTTTCTGCCTTCTAACCGTGTTTGTTCCATTATAATAATCCTCTTTACGTATAAAAAATACTATTGTTAATAGACAAACAGTTTCGGTCGACACTACTGCTACTATTTTTTGCAAAATACCTATCAATATCAGATTTCTGTCTATTTTTGAAAATCAATCCTTGGCAAAACATGCATAACGCTATCCCATCCGATTCAAATGATAACCTCAGAGGCATTTATTGTATATTGATCGGAATGGTCATTGTTACGATCCAGGATAGCACCGTCAAATGGCTTAGCCCTGATTATTCTCTTCATCAGATTATGTTCATTCGAAGTGCCATAGGCCTTATAATCGCCATCACGATTATCGTGATGGATGGTGGTCTTCAACTGATGAAAACGAGGCATTTGGGACTTCAACTCACTAGGGGGGGATTATTAATTATTGCGAATATGGCATTATTTATGGCAGTTGCCGCTATGCCAATAGCAGAAGCTATAGCGATCTTTTTTGTAGCACCACTTTTTATAACGGTTCTCTCTATACCTATTCTCAAAGAAAAGGTGGGGCCAAGACGATGGCTTGCGGTCATTATTGGACTTTCAGGGGTCATTATCATGATGGAGCCTACGGCAGGTATATTTGATTGGGCATCCTTATTACCCTTAATTGCAGCATTAGCCTATGCGCTCATGCAGATGCTCACCCGCAAACTGGGAATTACTGATAAAGCATCCACGATGACATTTTATAATCAAAGTACTCTTGTTGTCGTTAGCCTTATTATAGGGCTCCTCATCGGTGACGGAAAATTTTCTAATATGGGTCATGCTAGCTTGAATTTTCTTTTTAGAGCTTGGATAATTCCAGCTCAAAGTGATCTATGGATTTTTCTAGTTCTGGGACTAACTAGTGGTTTTGGAAGTTATCTACTAAGCCAAGCCTATCGTTTAGGAGAGGCAAACCTTATTGCTCCATTTGAGTATGTCTCCTTGCCGATGTCCGTCGTTCTTGGATATCTGCTTTGGCAAGATTTTCCCAGCTACAATGGGTTCGCTGGAATGACCTTGATTTTGGGAGCAGGTCTCTATGTGTTGTATAGAGAAAAAATTACTATAGAGAAGCATCTTGAACAAAATCAAAACGGCTAGCTGCAGAAAACAGACATTTATATATGTTTTGAGTTAATCTACTAACTTTACCGTCATTTCGACTTCTACGGCTATGTTAAAAGGTAACGAACTCATCCCAACAGCAGATCTCGCTCCTCTTCCGGCCTCGCCAAAAATTTCGATCATTAAATTAGAAAAACCATCTATTACTTTTGGATGCTCAGAGAACCCAGGAGCTGAATTCACCATTCCAAAAGTACGGATAATTCGTTGGACCTTGTCCAATGATCCCAATTCTTCTTTCAAAGCAGATAAGGTATATAAGCCTACATTGCGCGCAGCCGCGATAGCATCTTCAAGACTGCAAATTGATGGGACTTGGCCGGTAATCGGTGAGCCATCAGAATTTCTTGGGCCCTGACCTGATAAATGGGCCATCCCATCCAGGACGACAACTTTGGAATAGGAGCCCGCAGGTGGGGATGATTTAGGTAAAATTATGTTTAAATCTTTCAGTCTCTTCTCAGCGCTCATATCCCGTGTCCTTTGTTAATATGGCTAAGGGTGCATCTTCGCCCCTTTGGTTATCTTATCAACTAATTTTCTCTCTTCTCTTAAAGCGAGACCAACAATAGGTAAATCATCCGGTTTCCTTACTGCAACAGTCGCTCTGTTTGCCTCATCGTGGCCAGTAGAAAACATATCGTCAATATATAAACAAAATCTTATTTCTCTTTCCAATCCACGACGATGAATAGTTTGTAACTTCTGCTCGCCACATGACAATACAATCACAGGCTGGATCAGTAGAGGCGAGTATAAATTACCTGCCGCATCCCTGTACTCCTCGCCTAATAAAGAAGGATTCGCACCCAGGATTCCAGAAGTAAGAAAACTCGTTACATTCAACTTTTGCCAGGTAGCTAAATCTTCTCTCAGTATTATTGCTATTTTTGTATCAAACTCCATTCTCGTTAAATCCCAAAGATAGAAGAAAGACCAGTTCTCTGACTATGCGCCTCCATGACATTCGGGTCTGGCAACTCAATTCTCTCGCTAGCTGCCCTTAGCAAGGAAGGAAGAAGTCCGACATCACCAACGGAATTAAGGAATATGCCTGGACGTGCCAGAACAAAATTGACTGCAGTCTTGATATCCTCATCTGCCTCTAACGGTTCGTACCATGTTGCTCTTCGCTTAGATATACCGGCCGCCCACGGTCCACGCGCAAGACTTTTGATTGTTTGCACAGCGATTTCCCGCTCGTTACATAATTTCAATGTCTCTTCAAAATCCTTTCCGTACGTCACATGATGCGAGGTCACCCAGTTGTATGGCATCAAAATCGAATCAAAATCGAACTGTGCAATTGAACGCCGGTGCATGGCTGCCACATTCCATCCATGCCCGGTCACCCCTATAAATCGAACCTGGCCTGCCTCTCGGGCCTCAATCAAAGCTCGTAAGGCTCCATCATCACTCATCGCTAAATCCCACTCATCAGGGTGGGTTAAGGCGTGGAGCTGAAGCAAGTCAATAGTATTAACCCGCAACCTGTCTAAGGATTGCTGGATACTATCCTTCGCTGACTGATAATCTCTAGCTCGGGTTTTTGTCGCCAGAAAAAAACTATCCCGGTACTTGTCCATCCATGGCCCCATACGAATTTCAGCATCGCCATAAGCTGGAGCGGTGTCGAGATGATTTACATCATATTCTAAAAGTAAGTCGAGTGTTTTGTCCGCTGTATACTGGTCAACTCGACCAAGGGCTGCCGCTCCGAAAATAACAGCTGAACTCATGTGCCCTGTTCGTCCAAAGGGTCTTTTTTCTATGGCCACTATAGCACCTCATAGCTCACAAATTCTTTGCGTTCTGCGAATTGAAATTTATTCTGTAAAATAATTACCAATATTTTCATTGGAATAAAAGTATTTAAGCGAATAGTTTATCCTAATGAAAAATCAACTTTTCAATGATAACACTATGAAGCTCGGCGTTATGGCTTTTAACTGCTCTCATGGTTCTACGGTAACTAAGGCGGATGGTGTTTGGCCAATGACTTGGTCCGATAATGCCACCTTAGCTAGGATGGTTGATAACTCCGGAATGGAGGTACTTCTGCCGGTAGGAAGATGGAAAGGATACGGAGGCGACACCAATTTTAATAACCGCACTTTTGAAAGTTTTACCTGGGCATCCGGAATCAGTGCCATCACAGAACACTGTACTGTTTTTGCGACGGTTCACGCGCCACTTATTCATCCAGTAGCTGCAGCAAAAATGGCAGCAACAATAGATCATATTTCAAATGGAAGATTTGCAATAAATTTAGTTGCGGGGTGGTTCAAAAATGAATTTCAAATGTTCAACAGTATTTGGCGTGAACATGATCAACGTTACGAGTACGCATCAGAGTGGATTGAATTAGTAAAGCGCCTTTGGATAGAAACTAAAGAGTTTGATTTTCAAGGCCATTTTTTTGAGGGCAAAGCCTTATGGAGCGAACCAAAACCGCTCCAACAACCAAGACTACCCATAATGAATGCGGGGTCATCCACTCAAGGGCAAATTTTTTCTGCGAAACACGCCGACATGAATTTTGTCATGCTACGTCAAATAGATGACACCAGCGATATAAAGCAGATCAATAATTTAAAAGTCTTGGCGAGTGATTTGGGTAGAAGTTCCCAGTGCTGGATCCATGCTTATGTAGTATGCCGAGATACCGAGAAAGAGGCGAAAGATTATCTCCACCATTATGTTGTTGAGAAAGGTGACGATGTAGCAGTGAAAAATATGTTGGATATTTTTGGTTTACAATCCAAAACACTTGAGCCAGCAGTTTTAGATGATTTCAAATACCATTTCAAAGCAGGACACGGTGGCTATCCTTTAGTCGGAACCCCAGAGCAGATTGTCTCCGATATAGAAAAATTATCCCAAATGGGAGTTGATGGAATATTATTGTCCTGGGTCGACTACCTACAGGAAGCACAACAATGGATCGACGAAGTTATGCCCCTGTTAGTGCAGGCGGGACTGCGTCAACCATTTATCCCCTCTTAGATATGAACTCACTCGCACCACACAAAACTGGTATTCTTTTCCTCGCAACACTCTGGTTTTGTTGGGGGTTTAGCTATCCTGCCACCAAAATAATGCTGCGTGAACTCGATATTTGGACAAGTAGAACATTAATTATGGGAGCGGCTGGCGCTTTATTATTGATATTAGGTTTCCTCGGAAAAAAAGAACTTAAAATCCCAAAAGAATACTATAGAGACCTCATCATAGCCGCTTTATTGAATATGACGATTTTCCAGATATGCATGACATTTGGTGTTCATTATTTCAGCGCCGGCAGAA
>Ga0181597_10003578_pt1 | contig 16081 bp, 9 predicted proteins | sample 041ome_5_FD_148647 | JGI IMG/M metagenome (GOLD analysis project Ga0181597, IMG submission 148647) | Coastal salt marsh microbial communities from the Groves Creek Marsh, Skidaway Island, Georgia - 041403US metaG (spades assembly) | ecosystem: Environmental > Aquatic > Marine > Intertidal zone >... | reverse complement strand
TGGACAAAGTGGCCGACTTGGTACTGAACCGTGCGGATGAACTGGATGGCGATCACTATGAAGTATTGACGCCTGCTGCCGATGCTCTTGAGGGCAATCACCCCCTTGCGTCTACGCTCCTTCGTCATGCGCTAATAGATTTTGCACTGGCAAAGGCTAGGTCGAAAAGATACCGCCACGCAGCTCGTCATTTACAGAAGTGCGAGAACCTCGCCGACTTGATTGAAGGTTTTGGACCCTATGAAACCCACGAAGCCTACGAAAATCGGTTGAAGTCGGAACATGGAAGGAAGTCTGCATTTTGGCGCTTGGTCGCCGCGTGAGCTTCGGCAAAGAATCAGTCCACCGCGACCAGGACCGCGAACCCCTATCAGGACTGGTCGAACGGGTAACTTTCCATAGCCCTGACACCGGTTTTTGCGTCCTCAGGGTCAAGGTGCGTGGCCATCGCGAATTGGTCTCAGTTCTCGGGTCCGCCGCATCCGTTCAACCCGGCGAGTTTATCCAGTGCAGTGGTCGGTGGGACAATAACCGTGACCACGGCATGCAGTTCAAGACGACTTTTCTCAAGGTGCTCCCGCCCAGTTCTATCGCTGGCATTGAGAAGTATCTTGGCAGTGGCATGATCAGGGGTATTGGTCCTCACTTCGCGAAGAAGCTGGTCAAGGCGTTTGGCGAAGACGTTTTTGATGTCATCGAGAATGAACCCGACCGGCTGCTGGAGCTCGACGGGATAGGCCCTAAACGGGTCGACCGGATCACCTCTGGATGGGCCGATCAAAAAGCGATTCGAGAGATCATGGTGTTTCTTCAATCGCACGGTGTTGGCACATCAAGGGCGGTTCGTATCTACAAGACCTACGGCGCCGATGCCATCCCGCTTGTCAGTGAAAACCCCTATCGCCTCGCCCGCGACATCAGGGGTATTGGCTTCAAAACCGCCGACCAAATCGCCGAAAAAATGGGCATTGAAAAGACCGCCATGATCAGGGCCCGTGCGGGGATCTCCTACACCCTCACCGAAGCCGTCAGCGAGGGTCATTGCGGCTTACCGGAGGAAGAGCTCCTTCCCGCAGCTGAGAAATTATTGGAAATCCCGACCGAAATTCTTCGCGATGCCCTCCATCAGGAACTTCAGGACGAAATCGTGGTCGCTGACACCATCGACGACCGGAGGTGTATTTTCCTCGGCCATCTGTGGAACGCGGAAAAAATCATTGCCAAGCGCTTGACGGCGTTGGCCCTGGGCAAACCGTCTTGGCCCAACATCGACACAGTCAAAGCCATTCCGTGGATCGAGCAAAAACTCGGCGTCACCTTGGCTCCCAGCCAGCGGGAAGCCGTTGCGAAGGCAGTTTCGTCGAAGGTCATGGTGATAACCGGCGGCCCCGGCGTGGGTAAGACGACCTTGGTTAATGCCATTCTACGTATCCTCGTTGCCAAGGGCGTGAAGGTAGCTCTCGCGGCTCCTACCGGCAGGGCAGCAAAGCGTCTTTCGGAAAGTACCGGCATGGAGGCAAAAACCATTCACCGCCTCCTCGAAGTGGATCCCAAACACGGCGGTTTCAAACGAGGCATCGAGGAGCCACTGGATTGCGATCTCCTGGTAATCGACGAAACCTCAATGGTGGACGTGTCTTTGATGGCATCGTTAGTCAAAGCCTTGTCGGATAGGACCAGCCTGATCCTAGTTGGGGACGTCGACCAGCTTCCTTCGGTTGGACCAGGACAAGTGCTTGCTGATGTTATTGGGTCTGGCGCTGTTCCTGTTGCTACCCTGACCGAGATTTTTCGGCAGGCCGCCGAAAGCCGGATCATCACCAACGCCCACAAGGTGAACGCCGGCCGAATGCCCGACCTTGATACGCGCAAGGACGGCGAGACCGATTTCTACTTCGTGGAAGCCCGTGATCCTGAAGATGCCGTTGCCAAAATCATTGAGATCGTGAAAAACCGCCTGCCTAACAGGTTCAGCTTTGATCCCATACAGGATGTTCAGGTGCTCTGCCCAATGAACCGTGGCGGTATCGGTGCCCGATCATTGAATGTGGATCTCCAAAAAGCATTGAACCCACCTACCGACGAAATTTTTGTCGAGAGGTTTGGGTACACCTATCGTGTCGGCGACAAAGTAATGCAGACCGACAACGACTACGACAAGGAGGTCTTCAACGGCGATGTCGGCTACGTTCGCAGCATTGATTCTGCCGCCCAACAAATGATTATCGAGTTCGATGGTCGGCCGGTCGAGTACCAGTTCGGCGAACTCGATGAAATTGCCCTTGCCTTCGCCGTCAGCATCCACAAATCCCAAGGATCCGAATATCCTGCAGTCGTCATCCCGATGATGATGCAGCACTACATGATGCTGCGGCGAAACCTTCTCTATACCGGCATCACCAGAGGCAGGAAGATGGTCGTCCTAGTCGGTCAGAAACAAGCCATCGGCATGGCGGTCAAGGGACGCGTCGAAGGCCAGCGGTGGTCGAAGCTGGGCGAGTGGCTGAGTTTTTCTAATTGAGAGGGCCGCTTAGCTGTCGGTCGGCGGGTTATCTCACAGCCTGCGCAACCACTCTTCGAGCGCGCGCGTGGCCCGAACGTCATCTCGATTGTACGTTAGAATGTCGTCCTTCAATGCCTGCTTCTTTTCGTCATTATCCGTGTTTAGAAATTCGAAATACTGGACGACGGACCATTGAGATCCTGATTCGTCGTTCTCCCACTGGAAATTCACCAGATCCGGGTGTTTGCAGATATTCTTCAGCCCATAGCCCGGCAGGGGGAGTACTAGGTTCTGCGTGACAGCCTTCCGGATGTCGTAGAGGGGTCCCTCGGTAGCATCGAGGAGCCAGGTGACGGTCGAATGATCCTCCATCGCGTACCTTTTTGCATAGGCGCCTATCTGATCCCGCTCGAAGCTCGCGAAATGAACCAGTTTCAGATCAGGCCATTGGGCGCGATAGGCGTCGACCAGGTCCAGGAAACGTAACCAGCCGTCCCGGTCATCTTCGAGACGGTCGGTCCAGACGTATTCAAAATCATCCAGCCCGTATGGGGGCTTCAGGAAACCCCATAGATAGACGTGCTGGAAGCCGGCTGGTGTCTGCGGATTGGCCTCGATGTCGAAATGCACCCAAGTTCCTTCCGGCAGCAAGATATCATTCAGCTTCGCGATCTCGCCGGTTTTCCAGGCGCGCGCCTGTAGTACCGCGCGCTGCTTTTTACCTTCTTTGAGGTATGGAATATCGGGGATTGAATCGGTATCCGCCGCGGCAAGATCGGAAATCATCCGAATACCGTGTGCCTCCAGACCTGGTAAGCTTCGACTGTCCAGACCGTATAAAAGAGAGAGTTCTTCTGCCGCCTGAAACGCAGGCTCACAGATTTCGTAATAAGGGCAGGCGAGGCATTTGCTGTTCCCGTAACGCACGTCGGGTGGATCGGCTTCCGAGAGAACCTGTTGCGCCTCAGAAATGAAGTCATCAAGCGGCCCGTCAAATTTGTCACCGACGGCTTTGGTCTCTCCGTCTCCGAGATACGCAATGCCGGGAAGATCGTTGCCGAGCAGGCGTCGATAAAACGCGATCTGGATACCGATTTCCTTCTTCAACGATCGCGAGAGCTTCGCGTCGGCCGCTTGATAGGTATCGCCGTCCTGAAGGATTAGAAAATCCGGCTTGCCGAATAGGCCGTTGGTTTGATCACGTAGTTGTGCCTGATAGATCACCGGTGTTTTATCGGCCATGAGATCCTGCGTGTGCTCTACGGAGTTGGCTTCTTCGAGTTCCGCCCCGCGGCCAAGTCGCTCCAGAACCGATTGCTCATGTGCCAGCCCTAGATCCTGGATCAGCACATCGAAGGGATCCGGTTCACTGGGTTCTATATCGGCCGGTGGGTTGTAGTCGTACCAGAGGCGCCGCTTACAGTGGCTGAACGAGACGATGTCGGAGGCGACGATATTGGGCATAGCGCAGATTATAGGGGCAATCAGAGGTGTAGCGGGAGATGGCACTCAATTTTCCGAGAATGAAGACCAACGTGCAATTGCCGTATATCAAGGTGTTGACGGATTCCAGAGAATTTAAAAATCTCAGATCACAAAAGGCAGTCTAGCGACCATCCTATTCCTCGCACCTCGAGCGGAACCGGCGACCTCGCCACCCGGCAGCCCCGGTCCAGCGCTAAGAATGTCTGTTTTCTGCGGTTTCTTTCTAGTCGGTAGAGCAACTAACTTTTAATCGGTGGGTCTCCATCATTTTCGTGATCCAAAACACCATACGGTGCCGTATGGTACATATAAAATAAACCGGAGATCACAAAATCATGTTTCAGATTTACAACAATGTCATGAATTCGAACAAGAACCCGCTGTCCGCATTGCCGCCTGCTCAGCGGATGCAGGCGATGATCATTCTTAGCGTGATGTGGTCTACGATATTTTCCCTATCGACAGGAGCCTGGCTTTTTTACGGTGAACTAGTCGTCGGACATGTACTGGCTGTCGTCGGCATCGGTTTTACAGCGATGACGTTCCACGACGCCTCGAAGAAAAATCCTAATTCGGCTCCTGTTACCAACTAGTTGCCGCAGACTTTCTCCCCTCCATCGTCTTTCCGATGGAAACTTCCCCCGGCCTTGTGCCGGGGGCTTTTTAGACTTCCCCGGACGACATGATATTCGTCGCGTACTGATTTGGGGCTGCCGGGTGGGAGCTTCTGATCGGTGTGCAACTGCATGCCGGTGGTATAGGTCTGAAATGAATAAGAAATTTAGCTAAGCGGCGCAAATCGGTGTTACGTTACCCCGCCCTTTCCGAATAGCTGCTTGAAGATGCTCTTGTCACGTTCAGCGCGGAGATCATTCTTGGCCTCCTCCAGCCAAGTGTGCCCAGACAGGGATAGGACAAGTTCATCAATCTTACCGTATTTAGCAATGCCACCTCTTAATGTTGAGGGTTCACGGTCCAGAAAGACAGCTTGTGGAATGAGGCGTGAAAGAGCTCGCCGGCCTCGTTTTAAGGTCTGCTTCGACTTACATCTCTTGCTTAGTTTTGGGGGGGTTCACTTCGACGCAACGCAGCTAAAGTCTTAGAAGTGACATGCCCAAGTCTCTGCTTCCGGTCGATCATAACATCGCCCGTATCACGATATAGCTCGATCGATTCTCGATACGCTTCTAAACGCGCCTTCAGTGAATTTCTTCTCCAAAGGGGTGAATAGATTGAATGGTATACAGGATCGGAGTCGAGCCCATACCAAGCCAGCGAATACATAAATGATCGGCCAAACCCGTCTCGCTTTTCGGTATGTCTTTCATAGTATTTCTGTACCGTGTCGGGTGCATACTGGCGGAAGCCGAAAACTATCTCCGCTTCGAATATAGCCAATTCTTTGGCCTGGCTCGGCGTTAAACCTGCATCAATCGCTTCGGCAACGAGGTCGGCGACCCATACTTTCCTCTGCCCAGAACGCGCCTCTTTGATCTTTTTTGGCGTAAAGCCAAGAGCCCTCCCAAAATCGGCATCGCCGTCACTTTCGTAGACCTTTGCACCAGCTTCGATGAGCGATTCCAATACCCAATCGGGCGGCAGAACGCGTTGCTCCTTGGCGATAGAAAGAGCCTGAAGAACAAATGCGGGATTATTGTTTTGCTTTACCCACTCCTCGTGGATGAGCTTAAACTGGTTTTCCTGAGCAAAGTTGGCCGTTCGTACTCCTTCTTGCGGGCGTTTGAAAAGCTGGCTTGGGAGATCGTCAAAGATATTCGTAGTCTCCTGAGCAAGCCAGCGTGCGACACCCAAAGGGAAGCTCTTCAGAACTTGATTGCTGTAATCTTTGCATACTTTTCGCAAAGCACTCGTATATTCGCGGTGCTCAATCATGCGAGCATCAGTCTCGAATGCCAGTTCACGTAAGCGCCAATCACTGGCCCAGGAGTCCGCATCCAATATGAGTTTTTCGATCGCGTGATCGGCTTCCAAGGGCAATTCATCGTGCAACCAAGCTTCGCCTTCCTGTAACGGCACATTTTCACCCGGACGCGGAATACGGGGCATTAGTTCAGTCCTCGCTTAGGCCAGTCGATTATTTGAGCATCCTGGTCAAATTTTCCGGACATACGCTCAAAGATAGTTTCAGAAATTCGATCCGCTGCGGTCACTGCTGAGGGATCCGGGATATGGGTATATCTTCCGCTGATTGTGTTAGAGGAATGGCCCAGCAAAACGCTGATTGTAGCATCGGCATACCCAAGCTCTCCCGCGACGCTGGCATAACCGTGACGCAAAGAATGCAATGTTACATCTTTTAATTCTGCCGCACGGCATGCCCGCCCGAATAATTTCACATCAACGATATATCTGTTTCCACGGGATGCTGGAAACACATACTCCGACCCTTCCATCACCGGAACTTCCGCTAACAAGCCGAATGCAGCACCGCCTACCGCCCGGAGTTGTTGACCGGTCTTGGTGTCCTCAAACCGGAAGCAACGATGGTGAATGTCGACCTCTGCTTTTTTCAACCTCAGGATTTCGGCCCGTCGGCATCCAGTCAGCATCAACATACGGAAGGCGGCAATGGCCCACGGGTTGGCTCCCTCCTCGAGCAGTACCTCGAGGGCATTACCCAGAGAACGGTACTCTTCCGGCAGCAAAGCCCGCTGCCGCTTTCTGTCGGGGATACGCTCTATTCCGCGGACTGGGTTATCTTCCCGAAGCCTCAACTTTACCGCATAGCTCATGATGGAACCCAGGAGGCCAACAGCCCGGTTTGCGGCAGTTTCGCCGCCTCGGACCCGGGCCACGCCTCTCGGGCCTGTCCTGACAGTCGCTTTCGTCTTCCCAAGCCGAACCGCGTGCTTGAATGCCTCTACGTCATCTTTTGTGACGTCGCCAACGCGTTTCCTACCAAGAAGCGGGGTTATATGCCGGTCAATTCGTCCACGATCAATTTCGAGCGTGCTATGCTTCTTCGGGCGTCCGCGATAAGTGACTTTCCCCAAATAAGCATCGGTCATGTAATCGGCACAAAACTCCTCGAGGCTAATGCCCTTAGCGCGTGCGGTGACCCGTTCCCGCTTTTTGGTTTCCACAGGGTCTTCACCGGCGGCCACCTCACCCAGGTGGCGGCGGGCTTCTTTCCGCGCCTGGTCCACTGTCAGGGCACCATATTTCCCCAAGGTTAGCCAGCGCTGCTTGCCGCCCCCGAAGTATTTGAGGGCGAAGGTTTTCGTACCATCCCGGTTTACTCGAACACCGAAACCATTCGTTTCGGTGTCCCAAACTACGTAACGAGTATCTCTGGGAGAGAGGACGTCGACAGCGCGCTTCGTAAGCTTCTTTTTCATTCTCCACCAACCTGCGAGTGAGGGCTGCAAATACCGGGGCTACACTGGGGCTACACTGGGGCTACAGTGAGGGTGGGTATTCAGAAGAACTAACGTCGGCTTAAGGCTGCCAAAAGTCAACAAAACTGGGGTTTTGGCGATCTGTGGCATCATACAAGAACTTCCACCCTTACCTTGCCAAGGTTGAAGTCGTGAGTTCGAATCTCATCACCCGCTCCAATTTCCCCCCGGAATATCAGAAGTCTGATGATGGGCCCGCATTTGCGGCCAAGGGCCGTGCCCGGCGTTGCGCAGCCGCCGCATCAGAAACGTCAGGCTGCGAATAAAAGCGCGTTCACCAGGCTCAGCAGGACGACAGAAAGCGTGCCGAAGGCAAAAACAAAAATCAGGTTGGGCCCGAAGATCAGCTGTATACGCGGCACGCCGAACATTGCGCTTGCCGTCGCCGTCGATACCGCCGTGACGCCGACCATCGAAGCGAAGGCCCAGCCGATCAGCGCGGCTTCCATCATCACAACATCGCTTACGCCCGTATCCAGCGGCATAAATACGACAAGAACAAGAATGATCGAGACCACCTGATGAATGCCGACAAGCGATAAAAGTGTAATCGTGCCGATCACGCAGGCAATCACAGCCCAGCCGGGCAAGGCCAGGGCACCAACCATATCGCCGACGCCAGCCTGCTGAATCGCCGCCTCAAGTACCCGACCCAGAATCAGCGCCGCGGTCACCACGACAATTTCATCACAGACGCGACGGCTGCCCCGCCAGGTATCCACAGCAATTGCACGGGCCTTGGCGCTGCGCGTTCCGGCTCCCCGGGTAGCCAACAGCATGATAGCAGCCAGCAGGGGAATAGTTGCGATCAACGCCTGCAACGTGCTGAGACCGGCAACGCTCGAAAGACCCGCGATCACCAACGCGCAAGCAGCGACTGATGGCACGATGGGTGCAAAACCGAGAACGGCCCGCCACAGGTCCGACAACCCGACATCGCGTGCATACATTACATGGGCAAGGACAAGCCCCATAGCCGCCATGCCCAGGCCCAGCAACATTATCTCCCAGGCGGGTACGCCGGGAATCTGCTGAGCGGCAAAGGCGGCAGCGACCCAGAATGGCGACCACAATGGCGCCAGGCACATGCCGCGCTGACAGACCTCCGCGGCACGCCGACGGGTGGCATCATCCACATCGTCTTTCAGGATTGGTGCGAGCACGGCCATGACGCCGACCACCAGCACCGATCCGATCAGGTGCGCGCCGACCAGAAAAGCCCCATTGGTCTCTGCCACACGCAGCCCGGCGAACAGGGATCTCGCTTTCGATATTTCGGGGCGCTGATCGGCAATCGCACGGAGCAGGACAATCGTGCCGAAGAACGCCATGAACACGGCACCGTTCTGGAAACCCCGCATGACGCCGGACCACTCATCAAACGAGATCGCAAGCGCAACCGCCAGCACAGCGAGAGGGACACAAAGAATGATCGTGCCCCGGCGCAGACGGCTCAGCGACATTACAACATAAACCATCATCAGCCAGCCGGCCGCTTCCTGGAGTTCTGGCGGCGACCAGACGAGGCGCAGAAGCTCATTCGCCCAAAGAACGAATAGAAGGGGTTCCGACCGGAAAATCCGGGAAAACGTGGTCATTGTGCGGAAAGCCAGGTGGTTTGCAGGCAGAACGCGGCGAAGCGTTCGTCATCAATCCTACATCTCACGCGGCATTCATGGATGCAAGGCGTCCGTTTAAGACGAGGCTGGCTGTCAGTAGGAGAGCACCGAAGACGAGAACAACAGGGCGGCGGCGCCGACGCTGTAGAATGTCAGTGCGGTCACAAAGATGAAGGCCATATTGCCGGCAGTCCGCACGGGGTTCTGGGCCCGTTCGACCTTGCGGCGGGCCGCGGTACGCCGCTCCGGTCCGCCCAGAACCGTAATGTACCAGCGCTTTGACAATAGCGGCAGGGTGAGCCGCAGATTGACCCGGTGCAATCCGTTCTTCCAGTCGCCCGATGCTACCGAAATAGCGGCGCGCTGCTCGACGCTCAGACTTCCAAGAATATCCGGTGGCAGACGATCAAGGATCGTGTGGCTGGGGGCGGCGTCAAGTGCAGATGAATAGGAGCCGTCCGGCATCGTTTCCTCACGGTCAGGAGATCAATCAGGAGAGTTAACGAACACTTCACAATAAATTGGTTAATTTCTGGTATACCGATGGCCATATTCGAATGTGTTCGCCCTTTTGCGGGGGGCGCCAAAAAGTTTCGTAATGGCTGCCTCGTCCCGCCAACATCCGTCTGGGAAGACCAATGTCCAATAACGAAGACAGCAAAAAGCAGGAATTGATCGATAAAATTGCCCGCACTTCCCGGCGTGGAGCTGGAAAACGGGCAGGTGACATCGAGCGTTTCACGCGACAGTTTTTCGCGATCGTATCTCCGACAGACTGCGCGGAGACCGGACAGGACTGCCTCCGCGGAGCGGTCTCTTCGCTATGGCAGTACGCCCAGTCCCGCAAACCCGGCACAACCAAGATCCGGGTATTCAACCCCGACCACAATAAAGACGGCTGGTCGTGCGGCCATACCGTCGTCGAAATTGTCAACGACGACATGCCGTTCCTAGTCGATTCGGTTACGGCGGAACTCAACCAGCGTAACCTGACAGTCCACCTGATTATCCATCCGGTCATCGCATCCAAGCGCAGTGCAGCGGGAAAATTAACGGCGGTCGCCAAGGCGGACGACACCCTGGATACGGTCGCCGAATCCATCATGCACCTGCAGATCACGGAACAGACCGATGCCGGCATGCTCAAGGAACTGGCAAAATCGCTCACGAAAGTTCTGGGTGATGTGCGTGCAGCGGTTGAAGACTGGCGGCCGATGCGGGTCCGTATCGCCGATGTCATCGCCGAGCTCGATTCAACGTTGCAGACGGCAAGCGTGCCAAAGGACGAAATCGAAGAAAGCGCTGCATTCCTCCGCTGGCTCGACGACAACAATTTCACGTTCCTAGGATACCGCGACTACGCGTGCAAAGGCAGCACCAAGAAACAGACCCTGTCGATTGTCCCGCGATCGGGTCTCGGCCTTCTGCGTGACAACAAGGTAACCGTGATCGAAGGGATCTCGGACGGTGCGGTACTTCCACCCGATCTTGCCGCTTTCATGAAACACTCCGCCCTTGTCCTGATCAATAAAGCCAATCAGCGGTCGACCATTCATCGTGGCGTGCATCTCGACACCGTCATGGTCAAAAAATTCGACACCCGCGGCAACACCGTAGGTCAGCGCCTGTTCGTCGGTCTGTTCACCTCGACCGTCTACACCCAGCAGGTACAAGCGATCCCGGTGATCCGGCGCAAAGTGCGCAAGGTCGTTGATGAATCCGGTTTTTCGCCGAACGGGCACGACGGCAAGGCGCTGACCCATATTCTGGAGACCCTGCCCCGGGACGAGCTTTTCCAGATCAACGCTGCGGAACTGAGAGACATGGCGACCGGCATTCTGCATCTGCAGGAACGCCAGAAAGTCGCGATGTTCATCCGGCGAGATCCGTTCGGGCGCTATGTATCCTGTCTGGTCTACGTTCCGCGCGAACGTTATACGACGCGACTGCGCCGACAGTTCCAGGAAGTTCTGTCGGCCGGTTTCGGCGGTCAGGTAACCGCATTTTACACCCAGCTTTCAGATGAAGTTCTGGCGCGGCTGCATTTCATCGTTAAAACCGAGCCCGGCAAGGCCTTCCCCAAAAAGATCGCCGATATCGAAGCCGACCTGGTGGAAGCCGCGCGCGACTGGGCGGACGACCTGGCCCACGCCCTTGCCGCTGCACATGGCGAAAGCGCCGGTGTTGCGACCTTCGAACGCTATCGCAATGCCTTCCCGGCGATTTACCGGGACCGAGCCTCTGCAGCCAGTGCAATTGACGATATCAACAAGATCAATCATGTCATCGAAACCGGCGACATCGCGATGGATCTTTTCCGCACGAACGGAGATGCGGAAACGTCCGTCCGTTTCAAAATGTTCAACAAGGGTGCATCCGTGCCCCTGTCGGACGTTTTACCGATGCTCGAAAACATGGGCCTTCGGGTAATCGACGAAATTCCGCATGAAATTCGCGATGCCGAAGATCAATGCGCCTGGATACACGATTTCGGCATGGTCACCCGTGACGATTCTGAAATCGATGTGGATGAGATCAAGGAAGCCTTCGAAGAGACGTTCCATCGCGTTTGGAACAACGAGGTCGAGAACGACGGTTTCAATGCAATGGTCGCATCCAGCGGGCTGAGCTGGCGACAGATCATCGTGCTGCGGGCATACAGCAAGTATCTGCGCCAGGCCGGTATTCCGTTCAGCGAAACCTACATGGTGGAAACACTTTCACGGAACGCCGGGATCACGCGCGACATTATTGCACTGTTCGAAGAACTGTTCGATCCGGATCGGCAGTCGAAAAAATCCACGGTGACGAGATTGCAAAACCGGATCGCCGGTGCCCTGGAAAAAGTGCAGAACCTGGACGAAGACCGGATTCTGCGGCGCTTTCTCAATCTGGTCGATTCCACGCTGCGGACTAATTTCTACCAGTCGGACGCGGACGGTGAAGCCAAGTCATACGTATCGTTCAAGTTCGACAGCGCCAACGTCCAGGACCTGCCGCTGCCACGCCCCATGCGCGAGATATTCGTTTATTCACCCCGCATGGAAGGCGTTCATCTGCGCGGCGGCAAAGTCGCCCGCGGCGGCATTCGCTGGTCCGACAGACGCGAGGATTTCCGCACCGAAATTCTCGGCCTGATGAAAGCCCAGATGACCAAGAATGCAGTCATTGTCCCCGTCGGGGCCAAGGGAGGCTTCGTTCTCAAACAACCGCCGACATCCGGCGGGCGCGAGGCACTGCAGGAAGAAGGGATCGCCTGCTACAAACTGCTGATCGGCGGCATGCTGGATATCACCGACAACATCCAGAGCGGCAAAATCGTTCCGCCGAAGCAGGTTGTGCGGCGTGATGACGACGACCCCTATCTGGTCGTTGCCGCCGACAAAGGCACCGCGACATTCTCCGACCTCGCCAATGGCGTCGCACGGGATTACGGATTCTGGCTCGACGATGCCTTCGCATCAGGCGGATCAGCCGGCTACGATCACAAGAAAATGGGCATTACAGCCCGCGGCGCCTGGGAGTCCGTAAAACGGCATTTCCGTGAAATGGGCATCAACACGCAATCCGACGACTTCACTGTCATCGGTGTCGGCGATATGTCGGGAGACGTCTTCGGCAACGGCATGCTGCTATCCAAGCATATCAAGCTTGTTGGCGCATTTAACCACATGCATATCTTTATCGACCCAGACCCCGATCCGGCGTCGAGCTGGAAAGAACGCAACCGGCTGTTCAAGATGGGCCGGTCGTCATGGTCGGATTACGACACCAAACTGATCTCCAAGGGCGGTGGCATTTTCGACCGGTCGGCCAAGTCTATCAAGCTGACGCCGCAGATTGCCGCGTTATTCGACCTGGACGGCAAGGAAACAATTTCTCCCAACGATCTTATTCGGGCAATCCTCCTTTCGAATGCCGACCTGATGTGGTTCGGCGGTATCGGCACATACGTCAAATCGTCCGACGAGCCGGATTCAGCAGCAGGCGACCGGGTAAACGATCCCCTTCGCGTCAATGGACGCGAGCTGAACTGCAAGGTAATCGGTGAAGGTGCCAACCTGGGCATCACCCAGCTGGGCCGTATCGAATTCGCGCTCCGCGGTGGACGCATCAATCCGGACTTTATCGACAATTCGGCCGGCGTCGCATCGTCCGATCATGAAGTAAACATCAAGATCCTGCTGGGCGAAGTGATTGCCGACGGCAAACTGGACCTGGCGGAACGCAACAAGATCCTGGTCAAAATGACCAAGGATGTCGCAGCCCACGTGCTGATGGACAATTATCGCCAGAGTATGGCGCTGACCCATGCGGAAGCACAGGCCGGCGAAACCGTCGGCGAAGCGGCCCGGTTTATCCGGGCCCTGGAAAGGTCCGGCGAGCTGGACCGCTCGGTCGAATTCCTGCCGGACGACGAAGAGCTGGAAGAGCGCAAGGTGCGCAAGCTGGGCCTGACAAGGCCGGAGCTCGCCGTGTTGCTGGCCTATGCCAAGATGACTTTGTACGAAGACATTCTGGCAAGCGACGTGCCGGACGACCCCTGGCTGTCACGCGATATCGGTTTGTATTTCCCGCCCCTGTTGGCAGAAAAATACGGCGACTACCTCGGACGCCACCGACTGCGCCGCGAGATAAGCGCGACATATATCACCAACAGCCTGGTGAACCGCGCCGGGCCGACATTCATCACGGATCTGGAAGACGAAACCGGCGCCACACCGGCCAAGATCGCCCGCGCCTATCTGACCTGCAGACGCGTGTTCGGACTGGCACAGTACTGGGCTGCGATCGAGGCGCTGGACAACGTCATCCCGGCCGAGGTTCAGACAACCCTGAACCTCGATATTCTCAACCTGATGAAACGGGGAACGATCTGGTTTATCGAAAAGTCAGGCCGGGACCTTAATGTTTCGGACTCGGTCAAATCTTTCGAACCAGGCATCGCAGCACTCGCACAATCCCTTCACACTTATCTGTCCGACGACCTGGCAGCGAGCGTGGATGCCAATGCGGCACGCTACGAAGAACAGAAAGTGCCGGCCAAACTTGCCCGCGGGGTTGCCCATCTGGAGGTGTTGTTTGCCGGCTGCGACATCGTCCGCATCGCCCAGCGGGTCGGTGAAAGCGTTGGCGATACCGCGACGGCTTACTATGCGATCGGCGCCCGGTTCGGTTTCGACTGGCTGCGCGAAACGGCGCAGCGGATCAGTTCGGACAATGAGTGGCAGACCATGGCCGTGTCCGCGATGGTGGATGAACTATACGACCAACAGGCCAACCTCACCGGCCGCATCATCGATACTGCCGGTGGCGCCGCCGCAGTCAAAGTGGTGATGGAAGCCTGGGAAGAATCACGGGAACACGATGTTTCCCGTGTAACCCAGACCCTGCAGGACCTGAGACGCGCCGACGTTATCGACCTCGCGATGCTATCGGTCGCGACCCGCCATATCCGGGCCCTTATAGAAGGATAACCTGCATTCTTGCGCCTCGTACCGCTTTATCGGTACGAGGCGGCACAGGACGCCCTAGCCCTGGTTGGCGCTTTCGGCACGAATGGTTTTGACCGTCGTGTGCTTCAGATTATATGACTTGCGGTCGATACCATCGAGATCGACACCCGTGACACGGACAAACCGTGCATCATCGGGATACTCGATGGAATGAATAACGCCGACATCGAAGAGCCCGACCTGGCCCGGATCAAGCTTGTACTGCTTGGTCTCTTTCATCTCGATCGCTTCATCATCGGAGCCGTCATCGACGCGGTCCCATTCCGTCATCACGGTATACCCGGTCGCCTGACCATAGATCGCCCATGAATTGCCGTGATCGTGCGGCGGCGACGTATGACCTTCACCCATGACATGGGAAAGCACCACCGCGCCCGTCGTCGGGTCTTCATTCAGCTTATAAACGCCGGGCTTCTTCTCCGGACCGCAGAACTGCGACACGAAGGTCTCGTTTGCGAGCAGCTTTTCCATTTTCACACGCACCTTTTCGCGCCCCGTCGCGTTATTCTCATCCACCAGTATTTCGTGAATTTCGGCGCAGAAGTCCTGCAAAGTATAGCCCATGGCAATCGTCCCTCTCGTTATCCGGTTGGGCTCATAATAGACTGATCGGGAATCCGGCGGAACCCATCTGTAACCGGGGTTCGCTAAGCGGCATGGAATGCTAGGGTGGGAACATGACCATGCCCGACCCTGATTCCCCGACCCTGCGCCGCGCCAGAATCGCCTGGTGCGTCTATGACTGGGCCAATTCCGCCTTCCCGACCGTGATCGTGACGTTCGTTTTCTCGGTCTATTTCGTCGATGGCGTGGCGGCGGACAAGATTACCGGGACCACGCAATGGGCCTACGCGCTGTCGCTGTCGGGGATTGCCATCGCGCTGCTCAGCCCGGTGCTCGGCTCGGTCGCGGATTCCGCCGGCAGGCGCAAACCCTGGCTGGCTGTCTTCTCGGCATTTACGGCCATTGGGGCCGCGCTGTTGTGGTTTTCCTACCCGGACCCGTCATTCGCACTCTATGCGCTGGTCGTTTTCTGTATCGCCAATATCTCATTCGAAGTCGCGCAGGTGTTTTACAACGCCATGCTGCCGACAATCGCGTCCAACGAAAAAATCGGTCGATTATCGGGCTGGGGCTGGGGACTGGGGTACATGGGCGGACTGGCCTGCCTCGTACTGTTGCTGACGGTCTTTATTCAGGCCGACCCCCCGGCCTTCGGCCTGGACAAGGAGCGCGCAGAGCATGTCCGCATCATCGGACCGGTGGTTGGCGCCTGGTTCGCCATTTTCTGCCTGCCGCTGTTCCTGTTTGTCCCCGATACACCATCGCGGAATGTCCCGCTGCACGTGGCCGCGCGCGATGGGGTCGCAACCCTCATCGCGACTATCCGCAAGGTCAAAAATTACCGCAATATCGCCTGGTTTCTGTGCGCCCGGCTGTTCTACGTGGATGGCATGAACACCATGTTTGCCTTCGGCGCGGTATACGCAAGCGGCACATTCGGCATGTCGACCGAAGAAGTGATCATGTTCGCGATCG
>Ga0181597_10003577_pt1 | contig 16083 bp, 7 predicted proteins | sample 041ome_5_FD_148647 | JGI IMG/M metagenome (GOLD analysis project Ga0181597, IMG submission 148647) | Coastal salt marsh microbial communities from the Groves Creek Marsh, Skidaway Island, Georgia - 041403US metaG (spades assembly) | ecosystem: Environmental > Aquatic > Marine > Intertidal zone >... | reverse complement strand
TAAAGAGCAACCCAACGATGTCCAGCGGCGGAACAACGTGGGCGTCGCTCGGGAGACGAGACGAGAGGAAGAAAGTCGACCCGCTTAAACGTTTTGCGGTTGTTGGTGGAGAAATAAAGACGAAAGAAAAGAAGAGAGGCCTGAAGAATGTTGCTGAAGAAGGGCATCCAAATCATCGTCGTCGTTTGGAAGATGTTGTTGAGAAAAAATTGAAGAGTGCACACAATCAGAATAAGCAAACGAACATTTCGTTCGCGCGGATCGATCGGAAAGAACACTTCGAAACGATTAAAAAGGCGACGAGAGTTGAGACGATTGAATTATCGGAGTGCGATTTAGTGGAGGAGGAGGAGGACGACGACGACGACGATGAGGTGAAGATTGTGAGTGAAAATAGAGGGGAAATTGCCTCGTCGTCGTCTCAAGACGACGCTTTTTTGCAGTTGCCGAAAGCGCTGAGACAGAAACCGGCGTTTATCGACGCGTTGTCGACGAGAGATGCGACGCGGGAAGATGTTCTGAGGGAGGTGGAGGAGTATGAAAATAAAGCGAAAAAGTTGAGCGAGGAATGTAGCAGAGCTGCATATAAACTCTGCGTTCGTATCCGCGGGCGGGAATACCAGGCGAGCGAAGTGAAGACAAAGTTGCCGAAGGACGGCGCGAAAGTTTACATTGAGAGAGATATGGAGAACGTGTTTGACGCGACTGGGGCTATGCAAATTTTAGACGACGAGAAACGGGTGTTAGGATACGTGCCGAGGAGAGTTGCAGGAGAATTCGCCGGTCTCGTAGATTTGGGAGTCGTGGAGGTTTCGGGGACGCTGAGATACGCGAGAGAGGAAGGAACGGACGAAAACGAATCGTCGGCGTGGGTGGAAATCGAGATCAAAGTGTTGACGAATATAACGAACGTTTTCGGTATTCAAATAGATACGCCGAGTATATTAAACGGACGATTTGAAAGCGCAACTCGAGCAAACGCGGAAGAGTTCGAGAGCGAGTCCTGGGCTTGGCTGCGAACGAAAGACAAAATCGTAGAGGCGATAGCGGGATTGACGAACGCCGAATTTTTGCTTTCTGAAAAAGAAAAGGAAATCCGGCAAAAGTTTATCGATGTTGTGGTGGAGGAAAGCGGTGGCAATGATGCGGCTTTGCTAGCAACGAGGCTTTTAGCGAGGGGACACGCTTGGATTTCGGATTGTGAGAAAAAAGAATACGTGGCTAAAACGAACGATGCGATGAGGAAACTTGTACAGCACTCTTTTGCTTACGATTTATCGAGTAATGAGAGTCATGGAACAGACAAAGGGCTCGCGTATGTTTTCGACCGCGATTTTTGTCTCAATAATCTCACGGTAGAAGAGATGAAGCACATGATGTCGTCGTTTCAAAATGAAGGAAGTCTCCTAAATGAACATTTGAGGAATTGGCGACAGGAATATAAAACGAAGGATAGATTAATGATCCCACTGCGTGCGCTCTATTCTATCGATGAGAACAAAGAAGTCTGGATGCAAAAATGGAAGGAATCAAAGGAGTCGACGCATCCGAATTGGATCGTACTTTCGCCGACGTTTATGACGCTCGTACGAATCGCGATATGCGTGGCGTACCGCAAAAGACTTAGCGTCTCCTGCATTTACGACGCCATATCGGGTGTGCGACGGTATCCAATGGTTTCTTCAAACAGGAATAGCTCCGAGGTACTCGAGTCACCATGGAAATCGAGAGTAGATATGCTCGCATATTTTGAGGCCATGGAAGTTTTGAGGGATTTGGAACGTTTCAACGAGGCAAACGTGTACGGATTTACATTGAGTGTCGAAAATGCACCGAAACTCATAGAAAGAGGAAAATGCGTCGAAACGAGCATGCTCGAAGCGTGGCGAAAAGGATCTGGGATGAGTTACGATGCAGATTTGCTCGATCCAAAGAAAGATATGGAACGGTTCAGTCATCACGCCGTCGAGTGCAGAATTTGCTACATCTTGGTCATTGCGCTGGAAAAGTTGGCAATGGCGAGTATAAAGTTGGTGAATAACGTACCAAACGAGATTCAAGGGCGCGCACATCGTAGATGCGCTGTAGGATATCTTACACGCGCTATAAATCTACTCCGTGCTTTGTTAGCGCAACCGTTTGATGCGCGCCGTCGAGGTAAATGGTACGATAGATTATATGTCGACCTCGGACATTTAAAGGAATATCAGAAACAATTTGACGTGTGCAAAGCGGCTTTAGAGGATAGCTGGGTTGTCTGGGACGATCTCGCCAACATGCGCGATAAAATTTGCAGCATAGCATCGTCGAAAAACAAAGGAGTTAAGGTGCCTTCACGTTATCAATTGCCAGCAAAGTTCTCGATGGCGGAAGATAAACTTCACGGCGTGCCGTTGCCGCAAGAGTTCGTCGACAGGAAGAAAAGAGAGCAAGGTAACGCAGAATGGAAAGGGACACGTAAATTTTACGATATACGAGATTTGAGCGCAGTAGATACAAATGGCAAACCTACAGATGCGATAGATTTGACGGAAGAACTGGTTGTTCCAGCGGAGATCTGGTCCGTGGAAGCGTATTCGTTGGTCTTCTATGAGCAAAAATTTGGCTGGAAAGGCATCCATACTGAACTTTCGCTTTGGTACACGTTACTACCTTTACTAAATCTCGACGTCTTCTTTCACAACGAGTTCAGCGATATAGGATTCAATCCTTGGCCGTTAGAGTTTCAGTCTTTACCGCTCGATTATTCGGAACCGGAATGGATCTTACGACGCGAACGCGTAACGCAAGTCACGTTGGAGAAAATTAGGAAAGGCCACGGCACGCGTTTATTAGTTGAAAATTGGGCGAAATGGTACGGCACTGAAAGCCATACCGTGCGTTGGACGACCGTGAAGGAGGGGTATACCGGTACTGTGGCAGTTACAGAGCAAAAAAGACGATTGCTGAGTCTCACGGAACTCTGTGAAGTCGTGCGATGTTTCGACAACGAGCAGTTGTACAAAATTTGTGCGAGGTGGATTCTAGACCCAGTCGGTACGATAGCTCAAGGAGGGATGCCAGATTTGTTCTTATGGAATCCGGAAAAATCGGAAGCGATGTGTGTTGAGGTCAAGTCCACGGGGGATCAGATCCAAAATAATCAAAAAGCTTGCATTAATATGTTGAAAGAAGCAAACTTTTCGGTGAAGTGCTTAAAAGTTAACGATTTCGTTTGCGAGTACGATTGGGATTCGGGAAAGAAGAAAAAGAAGTGAGAGGAAGAGAGACGATGGGAATGATAATGCAGAAATGTAAAAGCAATAATACTGATTTATAGTAGTAGTAAAAAGAAATACTGTACACGTGTCTGATGTTAAACTAAATTTGATATACTTTTCGCAGAGCAAAAGTTTGTTCACGCCGCGATTCGGTCGGGTGTCGTTTGCGCGCCAATTCTAGCCTCCAACTCCGGTCTAAAATGTCTAATCAAACCTTGCACCGGCCACGCCGCCGCATCACCCAACGCACAAATCGTATGTCCTTCGATTTGTTTCGTCAATTCTTGCAACATGTCAATCTCTTCCAACTTTGCGTCTCCTTTCTTCATGCGTTCCATGACGTTATACAACCATCCGGTACCTTCTCTGCACGGCGTGCACTGACCGCACGATTCGTGCTTGTAAAAGTACGATAATCTCGCAATCGCGTCCACAACATCCGTACTCTTATCCATGACAATAACCGCTGCGGTTCCTAATCCACTTTGCGCCGCTTTCAAGGAATCGAAATCCATCAACACCTCCTCGCAGACTTTCTTCGGAATCAACGGCACGGACGAGCCGCCCGGAATAATCGCCAACAAGTTATCCCATCCACCTCTCACGCCTCCGCAGTGTTTCTCTATTAACTCTTGCAACGGGATACTCATCTCTTCTTCGACCGTGCACGGGTTGTTCACGTGGCCACTGATGCAAAAAAGTTTCGTTCCCGTGTTGTTCTTCCTCCCAAAACCGGCGAACCAATCGCTTCCTCTTCTCAAAATTGTCGGCGCGACCGCGACAGTTTCTACGTTTGTCACCGTCGTTGGGCACCCGTACAACCCGATGTTCGCCGGAAAAGGAGGCTTTAACCTCGGTTTCCCTTGCTTCCCTTCCAAACTTTCAATCAACGCCGTCTCTTCGCCGCAAATATACGCGCCGGCGCCGTAGTGAATGTTCACGTCAAAATCAATCCCGGTCCCGCACGCGTTCTTCCCCAAATACCCAGCCGCGTACGCTTCATCTCTTGCACGTTCTAACGCCAATCTCTCGTTCACGTACTCTCCTCGGATATAAATGTAACACGCTCTCGCTCGCATCCCGACCCCGGCCAACAAACACCCCTCCAACAACTTGTGCGGGTCGTGTCGCATAATCTCTCGATCTTTACACGTTCCAGGTTCACTCTCGTCCGCGTTCACCACTAAATAATTCGGTCTCCCATCCGCGCTCACTTTCGGCATGAACGACCACTTCAACCCGGACGGGAACCCGGCGCCGCCGCGGCCGCGCAACCCAGAGGCTTTGATTTCGTTGATGATCCAATCCGCCCCCATCAACACGAGTTCTTTCGTGTTATACCAATCCCCGCGCTTCATCGCGCCTTTAATGAACGGATCGTGCTTGCCGTATAAGTTCGTAAAAATACGATCTTGATCGGTCAGACCTCCGTGAGTGCGCGGGAGATGCGGTGAGTCGGTGTTTCGCGTCGAAGACGTGGTCGAGATGGATTTTGCTCGAAATGTCGTCGTCGTCATCGACGGATCCGGTTGGTTTTGGTGTCGCTTCGTCGTCGTTACGGTGGTGTCGTTCGAAGACCAATTGGTCAACTGACACAACAGAGACGAAGATCGGACGTAAGTGGAGGAGGAGGAGGAGGAGACTCTTCGAAAAAGCGCGACGGAGGAGGAGGACATCTTCGGGTCGAGCTTTGTAGCGGTTTATGTGAGGTTTTCGACCCTAAGGAGGAGTACAAAAATACAAAAATGCTTGAAAAAGAGTGAAAAATACGTGCGGTGCGGAAGGAAAGTCGTTTACGAACAAGAGAGAGTAAAAAGGCTTTACGCGCAGGTACGAATGATACATCGATCGAGCTCTTTTAAGTAAAGTGGTTCTATCTAATCATAATAAAGCATTGTTTGTATTAAAAGTACAGTTGTCGTTTTTTCTCGCTCGGGTGGTCAACGTCTTTTTTCGCCACTCTTGAACTTTAACGTTTCGTAAATGATCATCCTCCACAGCTTTAAGACGAAGCTCTCGGCTTCTTCGTCGAGAAAGACGGAGAGTTCTTCGAGCAAAACGGACGCGTCGACGCGTTCGCGAAGTTTTTCGAGGACAAAATCGACGACGGCATCTTCTTCTTCTCCGAGAAGTTCGACGGTTTTTTTGGTGACCCATTTTCGGCACAGCGATTCGGCGCCGGAGGTTTTGAACGCGGACCAATCGATGTCGTAGTTGAAGACGTCGGCTTTTTTGGTTGGGATTTTGTCGATGAGTGACGCTTCGAGCGCGGCTTTGCGTTTCTTTTCTTCTTCGAGGAGACGTTTTTGGTCTTGGTCGTCGGAGTCTTTGTGATCGACGGTGAGACCGGCGGCGACGATGCGTTTTTCAGCTTCGGTGTATTCAATTGGTACGAATTGTCGACGTCTTTTTTTGTTGAGTTTGGTTGTTTCATCGTCATCGTCGTCGTCGTCGTCGTCGTCGTCGTCGTCGTTTCCGTCCGCCTCCGCACCTGCCCCGTCTTCGCTGGATTTTGTTTTCTTTCGCTTGGAGAATCCCGCGATGGTGGTTTCCTTCACCGTTTTCTCCTTCTTCGCCTTTTCTAAATTGAGCTTCTTCTTTCTCTCTTCTTCCAATCGTTTCTCCTCGTCTCGTTTTGCCTCTTCGATCTCGTCTTTTTCGTTCTGTCTATCTTTCTCTTCGGCTTCTAATTCGCGTTCTCGGAATCGCTTTCGGCGATCCAAATCTCTCTCGTCTCTTTCCCAAACGTTCAACTGTCGATCGTCGTCGTCGCGTTTGCGTCGAGACGCTCGCGTGCGGTCTAAGTTGCTCTTTTCTTCTCGTTGTCGTCGCATTCTCTTGTTCCTTTCGTTTAAAATAAACCTCTCTTCGTCCAACCACTCTCGCTCTCTCCTTCCGAATTCTCTCTGTTCGTTTCTTCGTTTTTCATCCTCTCTTCGTTTCTCTTCGCGTTGGCGTTTGGTCAGAGGTTTCGCCGGGATATTATTATCCCCTTGGTTCGGATATTGTCCACCACTCGCTCGACCGACTTCTCCGTCTTCGTGTTGCATCGCTCCGGCTGTTTTGGGGCCGGTGGTTTCCGTTTTCGTCCCTCCGGCGCTCGTGCTCTTATTCGTAGAAATTTGGTTCGTGAGCATAGACGCCGTTCGCAGTTTCTCTTGCGAAGACTTCGTCGTCGTCGTCGTGGTCGTCGTCGCTCTTTTCGCGCCACTTTGAATATCCTCCTCGTCCTTATCTTCTAACTCTTTTTCCTCCGAGAATTCACCCGCGTCGACGTCTTCGTCCTCCGCCGGATCCATCATCTCGCCTTTCATGATCTTCTCAATCTTCCTCTTCCTCTCGTAATCCTCCTCCCCATCCTTCTCGCCTAATCCTTTCTCTCGCCTTTCCTCGTTAAACTTCTCCGCCGCTATCTTCGTCGCTTGATTCACGTTCAATAACAACGTCTCCGTCCTCGCTTTCAACTGCTCGTCCACGTTCTCGTACAATTGCATCCCGTCCAAAACTCGCATCGCCGCTAAAACACCCTCTAACGTTTCAAACGTCGCGAACCCGAACGGTTTATACTTATAATCGGGTGGTTCGATATCTCGCGTCCGTTTCCATTCCGAGAGGTTCCCGCACGTTTTCAGTATCGACGTAATCTGTTGGTTCGTGATTTCCGATGGGATTTTCCCCACGTACACCGTCGTTTCTTTTCCCGTCGTCGTTTCTTTCCCTCTCGTCGATTCCATTCTTCTTTCTTCGCGCACAAACGCACGCGCAGAGAGAGGAAAGCGCGCGGAGCACGCAGACTCTGGCACGCACCTACACAAAGGTACTCTCGCGCGATAAAAGTTTGCGTACAATCTTCACTTAAAATGAAGATTTCGACCGCCTTTTCCACGCCTGCGTTTCCTTCGTGCATCTCTTCCTCTCGAAGAAGAAGAAGAAGAACAAGAAGAAGAACAACGACGACGACGAAGAGCGTTTCATTCGATGACGACGACGACGATGCGCGTTATGATTTAGACGAACTCTTCGACGACGATCGACCGTCGAACAGGAAAACCTTGTTTGATGTGAGCAAGAAAGCGCGAAAGAACGTAAAGAAAGATGCGCGCGAGACGATGACGATGATGTCTGCGTCGTCGTCGACGAGGAGGAGTGCAGAGGTGGAAGTACCATCGGTGATGAAATCAAAAGCGGCGATTTTAGCGGAAGAGATGTACGAAGATTCAGAGGAGGAACGAATGAACGAGAGCAAAGAAGAAGACGAATATTTCGAAGAAGAAGAAGAAGAATCTGATTTGATGCGGAAAGTGGTCAAAGGGGTGGATGGCATTCTGGACGGCGTGGAGAAGGAAACGCGACAGAACTTTCTCGTGAAAGGAACGTGGGAGACGTTCAAGAGAGGCGAACGAATCGCGAACAATCCGAGCGTTCAAAAAGGGGCGAAGATTGTTCAGAAAGTGAGCGTGGAGACGGTGAAAGTGGCGACGCCGATTGTCGCCAAAGCCGCGGCGACCGGGATCAAGGAAGGCGGGAAACTCGCGTTTAAAGTCGCGCTCGGGGCGAAGAACATGGGGGACGAGCGGAGGCAGAAGAAACAGGCGAAGAAAATCGTGGAGAAGAATTCGAACGGGATCACGCCGACGTGGAAGAAAAATGAAGGCGTGTTCAAAAGCGGCAAAGTGCCGTTTTCCTCGTCGTTCGGGAGGAGAAACGAAAAGGAAGAAGAAGAGGAAGAAGAAGAGGAAGAGAACGAGAACAACGTGTTTAAAAGCTTGTTCGGCGGCGGGAAGAAAAAGGAGCAACCTCCTCCTCCGCCTAAGAAGAAAAGAACAGACATTTTCGGACGCGAGAGAGAGTAAATACACGGATAGATAGATTTAGACGAAGACAGACCGGGGGTGAAAACTATTATACGCTACGTAGCACGCAAAACGCTCATCATCAAAACTAGTTTCTACACTCAAACTTCTTCGCTTCTTTTTCCCACTCCTCGGTGGAACACGAACTAAATCCCCATCGACTTTTCCACGTGGATTCCATCAGGTCCATCTTTTGGAAGCACCCGTACTTGCCGTACGATAACAGTAAAACAACTCTCCCCCACGTGCTCGATAAATGGCCTAAAAAGTAATCCGCGTCTGCGGCTAAATACAAATTCACGAGCGCGTTGTGAATCTCATTCTCCGGATCTAATTTGCCTTCTTTCAACAATCGATTGATGTCATCGTTGTGTCTCGGCTGAATCGTGGTGTAATAAAAGTGAAACTCTTTCCCAAAGTTCTTGATGGCGTCGTCGATGACTTCCCCATCTTCCGTCATCAACAGAACCTTCTTACACTTCGGATCGAGTTTTCGCAAGCGCGCTAAAAACTGTTCGATTTGCAAGTTGGACCCTTGGTGGCCTCTCTGCGCGCGATCGCCGTGTCGCACGTGAATCGCCGCCACCGGTTCTCTTCTCTCCTCGGTTTCCCACCCCATCCGTTTCTTCTCCAATCGCAACACTCGATCTAATTTCTCGTTCGGGTGTAAAATGTAATACAAAAACTGCGACACGACCCAACATCCGCCTCTCCCGCTCGGCATCTCGAACCCGTTTAACGCCTTTTTCAAATCTTTCATCCACCCAATTCCAGCGTTGTGCTCCTTCTGAAACCCATCCAAACTCCCTCGCGTCCAAATCAACTCCTCGTCTTTCTCCTCTTCCTTCACCAGCGCCCCTTCGCCTCGGTACACCCCTTCCGGCGTCTCGTACTCCGTCCGCGCGCTCGTGATTTTCTGAAAGTAACAATCGTTCCCGCGACTCGCGCACTTACTATACGTCCACCGTCCAACTTTCGCGTACGCGAACGGTCGTCCAAAATGTACCGACGCGAAGAACGCCGAACACACTCGCAACACTCGGCTCCCAAACCCTGCGGTTGGATCGTCGTCCGCGTAGACCAGCGGTTTCGCATTCGTCGCTCGCATATCGTCAAACTTCGTCTTAAACTGGTGGTGACACAGAGCACTTTGGAACAGATTTTTCTCTCTCTCGTACTTTTCGAAATCCGTTCCGCTCAGGCGCGTTTTGTGTGGGTCTAAAAAGCTTAATCCGTCGTAGTGGAACCCTCGGTCTTCGCACACGTCCCCACGCGACATGGAGTTGTGCTCGTACGGGTCCTCACCCGGGTCTCGGATGAGGAATCTTTGCAAGTACGACAAAGTCTCCGTCCCTCGTTGGAGGAAAAAGACGAAGAGAAAGAGGAGGAAGAGAACGAAGAGAACGAGCAATCGACGTCTCCGCTTCATACGTTTGTTGTGCTGTTTCTTCAACGTCGTCATCTTTGCGTCGTCTTCTTCGTCTTCTTCTTTTTCGCTGCTTCTTTCTGCGCGCGAAAAGGCAGCAGAGAAGTGAAGTGATTTCGCTTCGATTTCCCCACAACGCAGAGGTATAAGAAGACTATGTCTCGGAGAGCGGAAGACCAAGAAGAAGGAAAGGACGACGACCAAGTGCAATCACAAGCACTCCTGACCGCCTCGGACGTCGCCACGTGCTTGAACAGCTGCCACGAAAGCTCCGTCGTCGCGTTACCTCCGTCGTTTTTTCTTCGTCATCAAAACCATCATTCTCGCCCGCTTCGTCCGAACGCGAAAAGCCATCCGCCGGATGAGAAGAACGACGATGAAAAGCGCGATACAAAAAATGATATTTGGATCGGCCGAGTGGACCAGTTAGCGAAAGCGTTAGGCGTCGTTCGGTTCTCAAAATGCGCCAGCCAAGAGGTCTTGACGTCGTCGAGGACGGTGACGACAAAACGAGGCGCTTTGTTAGGGAAGACTTTAGAAGGATTCGGAGAGGGAGGAAAAGGAGGAGAACAAAACAACAAAAGCGAGAGGACGGAAAAGAACACTCCGGAGGAGACGGAGGAGTCGAGAAACAACAACAGCGCGAGCAGCAGTCGGCGGTCGAGCATGGATCTGGCGTTCAGAAATTTAAGAATGACGCCGCCGCCGCTGACGACGACGAGCGCGACGACGGCGCCTTTGTCGTCGATGACGCATCAGTATTCGCATCAGTCGACGCCAAACTTGACGACGGCGCACAATCAGTCGTCTTCATCTTTGTCGCCGGTGAAAGCGAAAACGGCGACGATGACATCGCAGAGTCGACCGACGACGCCGACGCCCGGGGAGAACGAGCGGGACGAAGAGCTCGGGTCGAGGAGTTTGTATTCGTTTTACGTGGTGTTGAAGGCGATACACGAGGTGGTGACGAGTGCTCCTTCCGAGGAGCCTATGACGACTTCTGCCTCGACGTCGTTCGCGGAGAACAACAACAACGAGAGTTCAAATGGGGGTGGTGGTAATAAAGTAAGTAGTAATGTTGATAACAATAGAAGCAGCAGTAGCACGCATAGCAGCACGAACGAGATGAGTAGTGGCAACGGGACGACGACGACAGAAAATAAGGAATCCTCGGCGTTGAAATACATGGTAGTCATACCCGGTTCCGGAGGCGTAGCGGGAGACACGTTGAGGTACGTCAGAAGATTTGCAAGCATGGGACACGTGGTGATAGCACCAGACGATATGGCGTGGCCGATGCATTTGCGCTACCGCCCGAGGAAAGATCTTCGCGAGGACAGCGCCGCGGAAGAAGAGAATGAAATAACGAAGGAGGAAGATTCGTATTGGAACGATTTCGCTTTGTACGACGTTGCCACCGATGCGACGACCGGCGCGAAACAAAGCGCGAGTGGAAGTTTGGTATATAAATCGTCCGCGAAGTCCTTCATCGAAGACTCGTTTCTAAAGAAGCAATACGACGCGGCGTTGAAGTTGAAATCTGTCGTCGTCTCACACATTTTATTGACGTTACCTGACTTTATCAAAAACGCCGGCGTGGCCTTAGTTGGAAACTCGGAAGGCGCCGCAGTTCTCGGGATGCTGAACGATAAGACTTTCATGAATAACTACGCGACTGCATCGTCAAAATCAGTAGTGAAAGCACGAATTGCTATCGCGTATCCCTTCGAACCGAGCTACTTTACCGACGGTTTAAAAGGATGGTTCGCGGGAACGTTCGGTTCGAGTTGGAGTTCGAATTGCCCAGTTTTGTGCATCAACGGTTCCGAGGACGAATTCTTCGGCCCGTTATCGTCGGTGGCGAGCGATGTCGTTTCGGCCAAAAGATTGAGCATGGATGGGCAAGAGAAAGAAGTAATGGAGAAGAATTACTCCGGCGATGCCTCGATCGCTTTGGAAAAGTTAGCGGCGCAACATCGCGCGAAGAATCAAGGTCAATCCAATCTTCTTTCCGTCATTGTCGTCGGCGCCAAACACGGTATTTTGAAATCACACGATGCCATGGTCTCCAAACTTTTGCGTAAGTTTTTACGAGCGCCGCAAAAGTGTCTCAAATCCGTCGTTGATGCGTTTAGCGAAGAAGTCGTGGATTACACCATCACCTCCAACGGCTCGGTCGGCAAGTTAATCCTAGAAACGAAAAAGGTAAAAACGAATGCGCTGCGATCGTCTTTGTACGACGCGGCGGCTTGAAAGGGGAAAAGTATTCTATGCGTTTAGCTTATGCGAGCAGAAGTAGTAGCGTAGCAGCATCGTAGTAGTGGATAAATAAATAAGTATATATTAAAAGTTCACATCATAAAGCGTTTGATATTTTTTATTATTGTGTGGGTGATTATTGGATGATGCAGCACCCTTTCTCTTGCGCAATCTTGGACAATTCCTGCGCCTTCTTTTGTGCGGCTTCGTAGGCTTCCTTGCCTTTCTTCGCCGCGAAGTCCTTCGCCTCCAACGCTTTCGCCTTGGCTTGGTTCGCCGCTTCCATCGCCTTGTCCTTGTACTCCGAGTACTTGTCCTCCGCCTCTTTCTTTTCGGATTCGGCTCTCTTCAAGGCAGCTTCCTTCTTTTCGACTTCCTCGGTCGCCTTCTCCGCTTCTTTTACCTCCTTGGGCGACGCATTCGCAGCTGCGGACTTTTGTTTGGTCAACTGCGCGGACGCTTTCGCAGCTTCCAACTCTTCCGCCGCCTTCTTGGCTTTGGCAACCTTCTCCTCGGCTTCTTTCGCCGCCTTCGCTGCCGCCTTTTCTTCCTCTTCCGCCTTCTTCGCGGCTTCGTCGGCGATCTTTTGCGCTTCTGCGCGTAATTTCTCCATTTCCGCCTTTTCTGCCGCCTTCTTTGCTTCTTCTTCCGCGGCAATCTTGGCCAACCGTTCCTCCTCAGCTTTCGCCGCGGCGATGCGTTCTTTCTCTGCCTCCTCGGCCGCTTTTTGCTTCTCCAAAGCGGCTTGTTTCGCCGCTTCCGCCGCTTTTTCTTCGGCTTCCGCTTTTGCGGCGGCTTCCTCGGCTTCTTTCGCCGCCTTCTCTGCTGCCGCTTTCGCCTTGGCTTCCTCCTCGGCTTTCTTCGCGGCGGCGGCTTCCTCCTCCTTGGCCTTCTTCGCCGCCTCTTCCGCCGCCGTCGCTTCCGCCTTATCCTTTTCCGAAGCCTCTGGCGCCATGCTCTTTTGCTTGGTCAACGTCGCTTTCTTCTCGAGCTCCACCTGTACTCCTGCCGCCTCCTCGGCTTCCTTCTTCGCCTTCTCCTCCTTCGCCGCCGCTTCCGCCGCTTCCTTCGCCGCTTGCTTCTTCGCCTCGGCTTCAGCCTTCGCCTTCTTCTCCGCGATTTGTGCCGCAACTTTCGTTCTTTCCGCGTTTGCAATCGCAACCGCGTTCGCGACTTCCTTCTCCGCGTCCTTTCTCAAATTCTCGATCAATTCTTTCGCGACGCGTTTGCGTTCCGTTTTCGAAATCAAAATCTCCCTCATTTCCACCTTGAGCAGTTCGTGGCATTCGTTCAGAATTGCCAATCGTTGTTTCGCGAAGTGTTCCTTCTTCAACTTCTCCTTGTCGACGAAATCTTCGCCGGATTTAAAGAACCCACCCTCGGCGCCGGTATCTTCTTTGACTTCAAAATCTTTCGGTGCGGATGCCATCATTTCGTCCAGTTTGGTTTTGAACACTTGGGTGAACCACTCTTCGCCGGAGATGATCGAGGCGTCGATTATTTTTAATTCTTCGGATGACATTATTACTAATTTATGTGTTATATATAGTGATGCAAAAGATCTTCTTTAACAGTAAAATAGTAGTGCGTTATTCTTCTTCTTCTTCTTCTTCTTCTTCTTCTTCTTCTTAAAGAGTTGGTTTAAATATATATATAGTATATATATTCGCGCGGAAAGAAGAGAGTAGTACGTAATGGAGAAATTGAATTGTTGCGTTGGATTGAATCGAATCGGCTGGCAAATATCTGTTTAGGGTTACAATTGAAACCCTAACCTCTCTTGGAGGACTTCTCCAAAATTCTCCATGACTGCCTTTGCTCCCTTTCTCTCTCTTCTCGAGAGAGAGAGAGAGAGAGAGAGAGACAGAGAGAGACAGAGAGAGACAGAGATGAGAAGAAAACGTTTCCACGACGATGATTTTGCTTCAAAGAAGAGGGATGTTTTACGACGGGGGCGGCGCTTGAACAGCCGTTTTTGTCGTCTTCTTCTTTGTCTTCTTTTTCTCCTCCTCGGCTTTGTTTCTGTTGAACAAAGCGGATTAGAAGGCGGACGCTGCGCGTGGTGGTTGTGTGGTGCTTTCGCCGAAGACGATCACTTTGGTGGACAACATAAACAAAAAACAAACAATCACGCGATTCTCGTGGATGCGTCGCGCTTTTGGTTCAACTACCGCCACGCCGCGAACACGTTGGCTATTTACAAAACGATTAAACGATTAGGTATTCCGGACGAGAATATTATCTTGATGGTGGCGGACGACTACGCGTGTAACAGCCGGAACGTTCGCGCCGGGGAAGTGTTCACAGACGATAGCGGGTACGAGAATAACGTGTATACGGAGGATATAGAGGTGGATTATCGAGGCGACGAGGTGACGCCAGCGAATGTTTTGAGGGTATTGTTGGACGCGCACTACTATAACTCCGAGGAGGACGAGAGCGATGATGATGACGGTAGCGTACTACTCAATCTACCCAACTCGAAACGATTGCGGACGGACGAAAACTCGAACATTCTCTTCTACCTCACCGGTCACGGCGGTGACGAGTTTTTAAAGTTCCAGGACCAAAAAGAAATCACCTCGATGGATTTGCAAAACGCGTTTACGAAGATGCGCGAGATGAAACGGTACAACGAGTTGTTGTTCGTCGTGGACACGTGTCAAGCTGGGACGATGTTTAAAAGGTTTAACGGATTGAGGAATATTATCGCAGTCGCGTCTTCGATGAAAGGTGAAAACAGTTACGCGCACGGGACGAGAAATGATATCGGTCTGGCCGTTTCCGATCGGTTTACGAGGTTCCTGTACGAGTATTTGAAGAGGGACAACGCGGAGGAAATCACGTTGAGAGAAGTTTTCCAAAGAGCGCAGTCACCGCAGATTAGGAGTTATTTGATGAGTACCGTCCAAGTGGATTGGTCCAACTACGTTGACGGACGACAGTTGGGCGATGTGAAGGTTGGGGATTTCTTTGCCAACGCTCATAGTCGCCGCAAGAAGAGTCGTACTTTTAACGCTCAAAAATCCAACGAAAAGGACGAGGAAGCGTACGCGACCATTTTACCTGGATTTGCAACGGCATCAGCGTTTACATCAGCATAGCTTTTCTAGTATGCATTAAGTAGTGTTAGTATGATATTTAGTAATAATAGTAATAGTATTTCCGTGTGTATCTTTTCTTATATTGTACATTAATAGTAAGTCCTTCCATCGCGTTTACTTTTTCGCCGCCGTTGCGCTTACCCTCGGTTTGCGCAACTCCTCTCGAGCGAGAATCTCCTCCGCCTGTTTCGTATACTCTTTAATCTGTTTTATTTTTGCCGGGTTTACCGCGAAATGAAATTCACACGACGCCACGGTTAATTGCAATGCCGTGTTCGTGCTTCGATTTGTTAGTTCTTTAGCTTCGTCGAGTAACTTCTCCAATCGACTGGTGAGATCGATAGCCTCCGCGGCGTAACGCTTCTCGTCCTCCAAACAATCACGGTTAGCGTTCGTTTCGAGTGGTGGAACCTGCGCAGATGACTTTGGGGCGTTGGTACTCTCTTTCATCCCTTTCGTAGCTACGGCGGTCGCGGTATTAGTGGGGATGGGAAGATCCTCTGCAGATCTCGGTTTCGCCGCGTTTTCCTTACCGCCTTCGCCTCGGCGCTTCTTCTTCGACGGCGAAGTCATCGTCGGTGGTAACATCGAGCGTTGCTTCAAAAGCAAATTCGACGACGATGTTTTCGATTGTTCCTTCGTCATCGCGTTAACCTTTTCTGCACCTTCTACCGCCATTTCCACCGGCGTATTCCCCGGCGTCGGAGGTAAAACTTTCCTCTTGATGGCGTTTGTGCTCGCCGGATTCGTAAAATCTTCTTCGCCGCGCGCGACGACTTTCGTGAGCGCGATCTGTAAATTTCGCGGCTGTATCAATTCCGCGTTTCGAGGCGCAGAAGTCGTTGCCTCGCGCTGTTCTTTTTGTTGTTGTTCTTGTTCTTGTTCGTTAACTTCTTTCGCCTCCTCGTTTACCTTTTCTTCTTTCTCTTCTTCTCTTTCCACCTCTTCTTCCTCGAGCTCTTCTGAGTGTTCCTCGACGTCGTCTTCGCCTGAACCCATCACCTCGTCCTCTTCATCGCTTCTTTCGAGCTTAAACTCGTCGTCCAAATCGTCCTCCAAATCGTCCTCCTCTTCGATCATCCTGTCGTTCGTTGCACAAAGGAGGTTCAGAGATACCAAAACAAAAGAAAACGTTCGCGCGAAGTAAGAAAAGAGACCCGTTTTTTTCCGTCCGTAAAACG
>Ga0181597_10003571_pt1 | contig 16089 bp, 14 predicted proteins | sample 041ome_5_FD_148647 | JGI IMG/M metagenome (GOLD analysis project Ga0181597, IMG submission 148647) | Coastal salt marsh microbial communities from the Groves Creek Marsh, Skidaway Island, Georgia - 041403US metaG (spades assembly) | ecosystem: Environmental > Aquatic > Marine > Intertidal zone... | reverse complement strand
CTGCGGCACAAAAAATATCCCGTTCACGGTGTCCAGTTTCACCCGGAGAGTTTTTTAACCGATGCTGGTACAAGATTACTGGACAACTTCCTGAAACTTCCGCTGCTGGAAACACAGGCTGGCTAAGGGCCATGTTATTTTGAGTAAATCGCCGTAACTCCATTCACAAATGTGACTTGCGAATTATTTCCATTCGCGATTCTTCAATCATTGGACGCCCGTGCTAAGATCTCGCATATTTATCAATTGACCGTTGGTACGCTCATGCAAAATGAGGACGGAAGCAGAGTATGCGAATCGCCATTATTGGATCGGGAATCTCGGGAACAGTTGCCGCGCTCAAATTGCACGAGCAACATGAGATCACCGTCTTTGAAGCGAATGACTACATCGGCGGTCACACGCATACCGTGGACGTCAACATCGAAGACCGAAACTACGCGATTGATACCGGTTTCATTGTCTTCAATGACCGTACTTATCCGAACTTTCAACAATTGCTCGACGAGCATGCAGTCGCTTATCAACCTTCCCCGATGAGCTTCAGTGTTAAGAATGATCGCAACGGCTGGGAGTATTGCGGATCGAATCTGAACGGACTGTTTGCTCAACGCTCGAATCTCTTGAATCCCAAATTTTTATGGATGATTCGAGACATCCTCCGCTTCAACAAACAGGCAACCGGCGCACTCACTGAAAGCGAGCAGACCGTCGGCGACTATCTGAAAAAACATCGTTACGGTCATTCGTTTGGAGAAAGCTACTTCCTCGCGATGGGAGCCGCCATCTGGTCATGTCCTCAAGATCAGTTTGCCGAGTTTCCGATCCGTTTCATTGCCAGGTTTTTTGAAAATCATGGCTTGCTCTCGATCACCAATCGTCCGCAGTGGTACGTCATCAGCGGTGGCTCAAGAGAATACCTGAAAAAGTTTACTTCACCATTTCATGACCGCATTCGGTTGAACTCTCCCGTCGAACAGGTGCGCCGACTCGAAGAGGGCGTGGAACTAATCGTTCGCGGTGGAACCGCACAGGTCTTCGATCATTTGATCTTCGCATGTCACAGCGATCAGGCGTTGCGAATATTGGAAGATCCAACAGCCATCGAGACTGACGTTTTGAGTTGTTTTCCCTACGAGCAGAACTCGGCCGTTTTGCACAGCGATGAATCGTTATTGCCGAAAAAACGATCTGCCTGGGCAGCGTGGAATTACCATGTTCGCGAAGACCAACCACGAGCGTCCACTGTCACCTACAACATGAACATCCTGCAAGGCATCAAGTCTCGCAGAACATTCTGTGTCACCTTGAACGAAGATGACCTGATCGATCCCGAACTCATTCTCGGACAATACAACTACTCACATCCGTTGTTCACGCTGGAACGAGAATCGGCACAAAGTCGGCATTGCGATTTAATCGATCACGATGACATCTCTTACTGCGGAGCTTATTGGGGCAATGGTTTTCACGAAGATGGCGTAAACAGCGCATTGGCTGTCACAAATGTTTTGAACTCTTCTCACTATCAATCAGGAGCGACATGCACAGCGGCCTCTACGAAGGCCGGGTCCACCATCGACGAATGACGCCTGTCCGTCACGAATTTACATACCGTTTGTGGCTGGCGTGGTTGGATCTGGATGAACTCGATGAGGTATTTCGCGGTCGACTTTTTTGGTCGACATCGCGGGCTGCTCTGCTGCGCTATCAACGTAAAGACCATTTGGGCGATCCGGAAACCCCGCTCGATCAGTCGGTTCGAGATCTTGTGGAAGAAAAACTGGGACGACGACCCTCCGGCCCCATTCGGCTGTTGACTCAACTTCGCTACGCTGGTTTCTGGATGAATCCCGTCTGTTTTTATTACTGCTATCAACCAGATGGCGAGACAGTTGATGCGATTGTCGCCGAGGTCAATAACACTCCTTGGAACGAACAACATTGTTACGTGCTCGACCCAAACACCCCAAATTCTGGTAGTTTGAGTGAGAAATCAGGTGCGCACTTGACGGGGGTGAAAGAATTCCATGTCTCGCCGTTTATGGGGATGGACCAGGAGTATCATTGGACCCTACATGAGCCGGGCGAGACATTTTCACTGAATTTGGCAAATCACGAAAACGGCAAACGGATTTTTGATGCCGACCTGAATTTATCACGCCGGGAACTGACAACCTTCCGAATGGCCTGGACGGCTATTCGATATCCGTTTCAATCGTTGCGGGTGTTCGCGGCGATTTACTGGCAAGCACTGAAGCTGTGGTGGAAAAAATGTCCTCCGTATCCGCATCCCAAACATCAACAACCCGATCAATCACAACCGGATTCTCTCAACAAGAGCTCGCCCCCGTCGCCGCCTTCGATGCCTGGTGTCGATCCCGATTCGCCAGTTACCTCCAAGACGCCGACCGTCGCACGTTGACGATTCTCGACGCCGACGGTGCTTTGCGATTTGGAGAGCCATCCGAACAGCCTGTCACCATGACGGTTCACGATCCGCGATTCTATCGACGGACTGTCTTCGGCGGTGCTCTCGGTTTCGCAGAGTCTTACCTGCAAGGGGAATGGACGACCAACGATCTGACTGCGGTATTAGGATTCTTTGCCGGTAACCTCAGTCAGTCAAAACGGGCCGATGGAAGATTAAGCCGATTTGGTCGATGGGTGGCTCGTATGGGGCATAATCTGGCCAAAAACACTCGCTTAGGCAGCAAGAAGAATATTTCTGCCCATTACGATCTCGGGAACGATTTCTTCAAGACGTTTCTCGACGAAACGATGATGTATTCGAGCGGCATCTTTGCCCACAGCAATTCTTCACTGCATGAAGCGTCTGTCGAAAAACTGGACCGTATCTGTCGCAAGCTCGATCTGAAACCAACCGATCACGTGATCGAAATCGGGACAGGTTGGGGAGGTTTTGCTCTCCATGCCGTTAGCCAGTACGGTTGTCGTGTGACGACGACCACAATCTCGCAAGAACAGTTTGATATGGCCAGGCAGCGCGTCCGCGAGGCGGGCCTCGAAGATCGCATCACAATCCTGATGGAAGATTATCGCGACTTGACCGGGCAATACGACAAACTGGTTTCCATTGAAATGATCGAAGCGGTCGGTCACGAGTTTCTCGATGGCTACTTTGAGAAATGTAGTCAGCTGCTGAAACCGGACGGCATGTTGGCCATTCAAGCGATTACGATTCCCCACCAACGATATGATCGCTACATCAAGTCGGTCGATTTCATTCAAAAGTACATTTTCCCCGGCGGCTGTTTGCCCAGCATTACCCGCATGAACAATGCCATCGGTCGACGGACCGATCTTCAAGTCGCCGAAATTGGCGACTTCGCCGAGCACTATGCCAACACGCTGGCGATTTGGAAAGAACGATTCCTTCATCGTCTCGACGATGTCTTGGATCTTGGCTACGACGAACGATTCTTACGGCTATGGGACTACTATCTCAGTTACTGTGAGGCAGGTTTCAGAGACCGATTGACGGGTGTCGTGCAAATGTTTGCCGCCAAACCCGACTGCCGTATCGAACCGTCGACTATTCGTTGAGTGTGACCATGAATGTCTGGCTTCTCATTTTGATCTGCTGGCTCGGTGTCGCCGTGGTGATGGCGTTGCTCTGGGTGTTACAGCGGATCCAGGGTGATTCTGGTGTCGTTGATGTCGCGTGGGGACTGGGCGTGGGCCTGATCAGTCTGGTGTTTGCCATTTTCAGTGAGGGTGACCCGACCCGACGAGTCATCGTGGCAGGTTTGGCAATTGCCTGGGCGATGAGACTTTCAGGTTACATTTTGGTTCGACTTTTTCAGCTCCCCGAAGATGGACGTTATGTGACCATCAAAGAAAACTGGGGAGACAAAGCTCAAGCCAATCTGTTCTGGTTCTTTCAGATACAAGCCTTCTGGGCGGTGTTGTTTGCGTTACCGATGCTGATGGCAAGTCGCAATCCTTTACCGTTTCCTTCAGTCTGGGATTATTTGGGGCTCGCGATTTGGATCTTGGCAATTGCCGGCGAATCGATCGCCGACCGGCAACTGGCCAGATTTCGTAATAACCCTACAACCAAAGGGGAAGTCTGTCGCGACGGACTCTGGAAATACTCGCGGCATCCCAACTACTTCTTCGAATGGATTCACTGGTGGGGATACGTCTGTCTCTCCATTGGTGCCAGTTTCTGGTGGACAACCTTACTGGCTCCGTTGGCAATGTTATATTTTCTGTTTAAAGTGACTGGTATCCCGCCCACTGAAGCACAGTGCCTCAAAAGTCGTGGCGATAAATATCGAGAGTATCAACGAACCACCAGTCCGTTCGTTCCCTGGCCTCCAAAAAAAGAGGCATCAATATGAGTTTCATTTCCCTCGGCATCGATTGGATGGAGCGTGGTCTCATACCCGACTGGATTTTGAGGCGCGCGATCCGACGGCTGTTGGTCAAACGACTCGATGACGTCACCGCCAATAGTTGTGAATTGCAGCAAGAACAATTTGAACATTTTCTGGAGATGGCAAGCAGTGGTCCGGTCGCCGATGTTCCCGAAGTCGCCAACGAACAGCATTACGAAGTTCCGACAGAGTTCTTTTTGTTGAGTCTGGGGGATCGCCTTAAATACTCCTGTTGCCATTATGGCAACGAGGTCAAAACTTTGAATCAGGCTGAGATCTCGGCACTCGCCGAAACCTGCGAACACGCGGAAATCGAAGACGGCATGGAGATTCTGGAACTCGGTTGCGGTTGGGGCTCTTTGTCTTTGTGGATGGCAGAGAGCTATCCCAATAGTGAGATCACTGCTGTCTCGAATTCGCGCACACAGCGGGAATTCATCCTCAATCGTGCTGAGGAACGGGGGCTTCATAATCTGACCGTGCTCACCGCCGACATGAATGAATTCAAAATTCATCGACAATTCGACCGGGTCGTATCGGTGGAAATGTTCGAGCACATGCGGAATCACGAAGAATTAATGCGACGCATCGATGGTTGGTTGAAGCCCGAAGGGAAACTCTTCGTCCATATCTTTTGTCATAAAGAGATCCCGTACTTATTTGAAACAGACGGTGAATCCGACTGGATGGCCAAGTACTTCTTTACTGGCGGCATGATGCCGAGTGACGATTTGTTAACTCACTACAGTCGCAATTTGCGACTCAGTCATCAGTGGCGATGGGATGGAAAACATTACGAAAAAACATCGAACCACTGGTTAGAAAACATGGATGCCAACAAACCAAGAATTATGGAGCTGTTCGCGGAAACGTACGGCGAGCAGAACGCTGTTCGTTGGTGGAATCGGTGGCGAGTCTTTTTCATGTCGTGTGCGGAGTTGTTCGGTTATCACAACGGAGAAGAGTGGTGGGTATCGCATTATCTCTTCGATAAACAGACCACTTTGAGTCCCGCAGAGCAAAAATCCTTCAGGAACTCCTGAATTTCACGCCACATCCCCACCAGGTGATCGGGGCAAGTAGTTTTTGCCTTTCGCGCTGGCTGTGGTTATTCTGTGTGCAGAGAGACTCATCCCTACTGCACGAGACCACACCATGATTCATCGTATTGCGCTTACCATTCTTCTGACGTTTGCATTTTCACTTTCTGTCGTTGCCGAAGAAGAAGTCAAAGTCGTCAAAGTGTGGCCAGGCACTCCCCCCGGTCCAGCCGCAAAGGTGAATGGTCCAGAGATTGATCGACAGAAGCCTACCGACCGACTTGTGGGCGGCAAGTCAGTCATGAAGATCGCCAACATTGCCAATGCCGAGCTGCATATCTATCCGGCTCCCGAAGAGAAGGCGACGGGCGCCTCGTGCATCATCTGTCCCGGCGGAGGTTACAACATCCTTGCCTGGGATCTCGAAGGGACCGAAGTTGCGGAGTGGTTCAATTCGATCGGTGTAACGGGGATCGTCTTAAAGTATCGAACTCCCACCGGCCCGCTTGGTGATCCTGAGAAATGGCACGGCCCCGTGATGGACGCTCAACGAGCCATCAGTCTTGTTCGTAGTCACTGCAAAGATTGGAAACTCGATCCCGAACGAGTGGGAGTCCTGGGCTTCTCGGCAGGGGGAAATCTTGCCGCTCATACGGCGGTTGAAAATGGGAATCGACTGTACGACGCCATCGACGAAATTGATGAAAATCATTGTGCTCCCAATTTTACCATGCTGATCTACCCCGCATACATCGCGGATAAAGATGGCAGCATTCTTGAGGGCTTTGACAAAGTCGATGAGGAGACACCTCCAACATTCTTCGTACATGCAGCCAATGATCCTGTCACACCTTTGAGTAGCGTCATGTTGTTCGCCGAACTGGAAAAAGCGGGTGTCCCCGCCGAGCTACACATTTACCCGACAGGCGGGCATGGATACGGATTACGGCCCACGAAGGAAGCCGTCACTCATTGGCCGAAACGCGCTGGTCATTGGTTGAAAGAGATCGGCATACTGGGAGAGTAACTTACCGTTATTCCTGAACGCTCAACCGCCGATTCAAGGTGTCAAGATTTCCAGATTTTGGGACACACTTGGCGATACTCTTGAGGAATCTTGGCCGATACTATTGGATACTCTTGGCTGATACTCTTCGATACTCTTGAGCAAGTTGACTGCTGACAGCGAGTTGCGTCGATTGCTTCGTTTCGGCGGGACACTACTTTTTGTCTGAACATACTTTCCACGTCACGCGAAATCGCCTCCTTTCTCACGTTGCAGCGGTCGCCATTGTTCAACACGTTGCCGGTTTCAAATGACGTTCTAATTGCCAAAGATCGAGTTGATGCGTGATCTATTTCGTGGTGCACTGCGTGCACCCTACCGAGCAACCAGTGTTTCGTAGGGTGCATGAAATGCACCACGGTCAACATCAACGAACCACGAACGGTAACTCTGGTAAATCGCTTTTGGCAAGATGAGTTTGTCTGCGCCGTAGCCATGAGATACATAGCCCGATCTGCGCATGCAGTCGGGATGGTGACAAATAACATTGCAGGTCGAAAGCAAGTTGTGCGCATCCCTCCTGCTTGCGCAAGAGGCCAGACCATATTGGTTTGGAACTGTTTGGTAGAAGTAGAACACGGATGACGCGGATAAAAATGGATTTTCGCGGATGAAAAAGAGTAGACGCGTTGTTGTAGGCCGACTCTCCGAGTCGGCATGAACGAGGTGGAATGGTTCTGGAATCAATTGTTGTAAAGAAAGAAAATTAAACCACGAATCACTCGAATCAAACGAATGAAAAAGAATGTGTGGACGTGACCATAAAGTATAGTCGGGTAGCACCGTTTACTTGCCAAACGGTGTGCCGAAGGCACAAGAGGCCAGACCATATTGGTTTGGAGCTGTTTGATAGAAGTAGAACACGGATGTCGCGGATAAAACGGACTTTCACGGATAAAAAAGAACCTCGTGTGCGATGCTCTAACTCGCTTAAGCATGTGGAGAAAACTTACCGCGGAGTACGCCGAGGACACAGAAATAATCAGAGCATTGTGTGGCTGGGGCTCTATTTTGTATTGGAAATAAAATCGATGTTGATTTGCATGCTGCCATCGTTTTTGGGGACGCAAACACAACCCCAGTGGAAAGAAGTTGACTCACGCAGAGACACGGCGGCGCAAAGAAATAGAAGCAAGATGTTCGCTGATCAATTCTCAGGCACGAGAAGCTCACCTTGGTGTCTTTTTGGCTTCTCGTGGCCATTAAATCACAGAGGCGCGGATTACGAAAATAAAAGAGTGAGAAGCTCACTCGACTCGTCGGAAGCGGGCTCGATCTGTCAATTCGACATAAACTGTCATGGGCTGACCGCTGCGTAGCACTTCAAGTCTCACTCGTTTGTCGAGAGGTGTGAGGCTGACGAGATGGATCAAATGGTTTTGATCTTCAATGTCGTAGCCATCGAAGTTCAGAATCACGTCGTTGTAACGCAGTTTGGCTCGTGAGGCGGGTGTGTTTTGATACACTTCGGTCACCCGAGCACCCTTGATTCGATCCAGTTTCAATCGGGCGGCGTCTTCCGAAGAGAATTCTTCGTCCAGAGCGACTCCCAGAAATGCTCGTTGGACACGGCCATGTTCGAGGAGTTGATCGACGACAAACTTCACAAGATTACTGGGGATACTGAATCCGATTCCTTCATTGCCGCCACTGTTTGAGGCGATGGCCGTATTGATCCCGATCACACGACCTTGAGTGTCGATGAGCGGTCCGCCGCTGTTACCGGGATTGATGGCGGCATCGGTTTGTAGAAAGTCCTGATTGATGACGGTGCTGGAATCGGCTTCTCCGCCGAGTCGCAATGATCGTCGTCCTTTGGCGGAGATAATCCCCATTGTGATCGACTGATTCAGCCCAAAGGGACTCCCCATCGCCAAAACGATGTGACCAATGTCGAGCCGTTCGCTGTCTCCCCAACGTGCTGGAGTGACACTCTCATTTTTGAATTCGAGAACGGCCAGGTCGGTGGCCGCATCCTGCATGATTCGAGTGGGACGCAAAACGCGACCATCGGCGAGTTTGATTTGAATTTCATTCAGGCTGGCACCTTGAATGACGTGACGATTGGTCACGATGAAGGGGCGCGGGGACTTGTTGCTCGACATGATCACGCCGGAACCGGTCTCTTCGATGGTCCCTCGACGCGCATCCTGATGCTCGCTTTGAATGTGGACAACGCTGGGAGAAGTGACGGTGTAAATCCGAGACATGACACGACCGAAATCGGTAAGAGTCGTGTCGCCAATCTGTAACTCGTTATACAGACGGTCAACTTCCGATTGATCGAGGTTCCGGGCTTGCAACAGGCGGCCGGAGGGCCACCCTTCTAATGCCAATCCAAGAACAATGCCGGACAGCAAAATCAGTGCGGAGTAAATCAATGATGGGCGGCGGTTGGTCATGGCTCGTGGAGCTCCCGATCGGACAATCGACGGCAATATTTAATATTCTTCTGCGGTCCGTCGTCTTCAATCGGCTTCCATGCCATTCATCGTGGTGGTATCGGTTGAGAGACTCCTTCTGTCCGTGAAGGAGTTGGGGTCACACACTCTGATCGAGATCACCCAACGTTAAATCCATCTCTTGCATCCGAAATTCAAAATCGGTTGCGTTTTCCCAATCGATATCAAACTGATCCAGATCACCGCCCGCCTGCTCCACCTTTTCCTGACACTTCACACAAAAGGGAGTGAAAGGAAGGGCGTTCAGTCGAGTGATCGGAATCTTCTTCTGACATAATTCGCAATCGCCGTAGCGACCCAGGCGAATCATCTCAATGGCCCGTTCAATTTGGACCAGTTCTCGGCTTTCAAAGGCCATCAATTGAGAGTTGAGTTCTTTCTCGTTGTCGTTGAAGGCGTCGTCACCAACATCTCCCACGTCCCGAGGCTGTCCTCGTTCCATCTCCTGATTCAGCGTTTGCCGAATCTCATCTCGTTTTTCCCGAAGTTTCTCGTGAAGTCGAAGAACGGCATCTTTTCGTGCCATGGCTTTATTCCTCCTGTTAAACCGAACCTGTTAAAATTCGGACTTTGTCTCTCAAGGCTTACATGAGCGGCAAATTATAGGAGTCGTCTCCGTTTTCGTGGAAAGGATCGTTCAATTCGAGAGTGATTGAAGGCTCTCAAAATCTGGTTTTGATTCGTCAAATAATCTGTAACCTCTTAATTTGAATCACTTAAAGAGGTTGTGAATGAAGTCACCGAACGACGAAGAAAATTTTCTTTGTCGACAAGTTCTCATCCTGAGTGACCTGGAAACTTCGTTTCACATCCAGTCAGTCCGTTCATCACTCATTGATGACACAGACTATTCATTGATCGGCGGTTCCTGCCGATGGAGGGGAGTGTTTCTGGAATGTGTTCGATTCTTCCAAGTGTGAGTTCAGCGACGGTCTCGCCTGCTGATCCGATTATCACTCTTGTTCTGGCCACGCAATGGCTTTGTTCCGTCTGGTGGCGGTCAATCCCTCGATCTTCTGTTCCGATTAAGCCGATTGGAGAAATATTTCCGGCAGGTGACCGGTCTGGAGGGAGAGAGTGTTGTCCCTTTGTCTCTGTTTATTCTACACTGAGGTCTTGGTTCAACACTTATTTACCAACGAATGGTCGGGATTATGATCGTCCGAAATTTCATGATCGTCGGATTTCTGATTTGCTTTGCCACCGTGATCGAATCGTCGGTAATGGCTCAGTTTGATCCTGAAGTTCCCCGCGCTCTTCAGCGAAGGGACCTCCCTCCCGGAATCCAGTTCGTTCCGGCACCGGGATTCGATCAAAGTCCTTTTCTGGATCGACGACCACCACAGAGAAAGCTTTATGTCCCCATCGTGCCGCCTCCGCCGCCATTACCCTCTCGGTTGCCGATTCCCGAGCCACGTTTGAATCAATTGATCAATCAGCTCAGTAGCGGTGATTTTCGAGAACGGGTTGAGGCGACGAAAATCCTCAAGCAAAAAGGGAGTCTCGAAACCGTGAAGCGGATGGAAGCCGCCGCCCGGTCTGATCTTCCCGAACTCTCGATGCGCGCGTTATCAATTTTGGAAGCGATCTTCCTCTCGCAAGATGACATCGCCAATCGAGCCGCCGAACAATCCTTGCAGAATATCGCTCTGAACGACGCGGGAGATCTCGGCATGCAAGCGAGCATCAGTTTATTGAACTACGAACAACTTCGCTCGAAACGGGCCACGGTCGACTTACAGCAAATGGGTCTGCATATCGAATTTCAGACAGACATCATGGAAATTGACGATGTCACAGGATTGCCGTTCCCCGGAATTTCTTATGTCCGACTGGGACGAAGTTGGACGGGGGGCGAAGAGGGGATTCGGCAAATCGCTCGGCTTTTAGATGCCAGGGTTGTCTATGTCATCACCACATGTTCGGTCTCTCATGAACGAGTCCAGGAGCTCTTGGAGCCGATCAATCCCGAGATTCATATCGAGAGTCGTGGAGCCGTAGAATTGGGGATCAAATTTTCCAACTACGCACGAATTCCGAAAGGCGTGATGATTGGCGAAGTGACTCCCGGAAAATCGGCCGCTCAAGCCGGGCTGAGAAGTAACGATGTCATTCTCGCCTTCGGTGATGATGAAGTGAATAATTCCAACGATCTGGTTGCGCTTCTCAAAAAGTACGAACCGGGCGATGTGGTGAAAGTCGTCCGTGCTCGAACATCTAATCTTGAGAACACCGAAACGGTCGAAGTGAAACTCAAAGGCTGGTGAGCCAGGTTGTTATTCGTTACCGAATCGATGTGTGGGGACTGGTCGTCCCGGTCGAAAGCTGCGTGTTTGTTGGTCTCGTTTGGTGGCACGACGTTTTTTCAGTACGTCGTCCAATACCGCTGAAACCGTCTGTTCGAGAATCACCGGATCGCACGCCACACGTGCATTCACAATCAGCTCAAGCGATTTGACATCAAACCCCGATGCGAGTGACAGCTCTGGCGGGGTGTCACTGCTGATCAGATTGGCGACGCCAAAAAATCCTTCCCACAAACCGATGGTTTTCAAATGTGCCGGTTCGGCTCCTTGCTCCAGTAACGCCTCGCGCAATTCATTGATGATTTCGAGGAGTAGTTCGTCGAGCGAGAATTCTTCCTCGGCATCGATATGCAGGCTCGAATTCAGCCAACCAAGTTCCGCTTCTCCTTCGGCGTAGATGTCGTAGTCGATATCGAGAACACGTTTGCCAAAATCTCCCTGCTGAGCGAGGAACTCCTGCAAGCCGTCAAATCCTTCTCCCGTTTTGGCAGAGACTCGTAACGTCGGCGTGCCGGGAAAGTTTTCCTGAATTAATGAGGCCAACTCGTCCACTTCCGTTGCGTCAAGTTCATCGACACGATTGACGAGAATCGCGTCGGCTTCTTCCATTTGCTTCTTAAGAATATAGGCGGCTTTGGGAGAGAAACCGGCTCCCGATTCATTGCGCAGAATTCGTTTGCCGTGCGATGGCTTCAGAATCACCGTGTATGGTGCAATCTCGAACTCCGCATCAAAAAGTCGTTTGATCGGTTGAATGACCGTGGCCACCAGATCGGTGCAACTTCCCACCGGCTCCGCAAGAATCACATCCGGGCGTTGACCGGTTCCCAGCTCTTCGATGGTTCCCATCAATTCATTGAAATTACAACAGAAGCACGCTCCGGCCACTTCACCGACATCGAACCCTTGAGAACGCAAGGTGTTGGTATCGACCAGATCTTCCGCCTGATCGTTGGTCACAATTCCGACCGACAAACCTTGTTCCATGTACATCGAGGCGAGTCGGCCGAGAGTTGTTGTTTTACCGGCACCCAGAAAACCGCCTACCATAATAAATCGGATACGATGTGAGTTCATTTCGATTGTCATTCCTGATCTGTAGAAGCAAATAAAGAAGACCGGTTGGCCTCAACCCGTATATTACGGGGCCGACAGTGAAGAAAGCAAGATGCCAGCCGACGACATAGCCGTTGTGAGCATCCAGGAAGACACAAATTCATCGTCGCAGACTCATTTCCGAGTTGGTAAAGTAGGTGGACACGATTTTTTGTTTGGATCTATCAGAGGGTTTCATACACATGACATCTTTCACACGACGCGTTGCTCTCAAATTGATGGGCTTGGGAACTACTTATCTCGGTTGGAATGCGCGATCTGCATCAACGGTTGATGCCAAGATGCAAATCCGAAAGTCCAGCATCAAGCGAGTCGATCACTGGGACAATACTCATGATCGCGTTTGGTTGGGAGGAGAGTTCTGGGCCAATCCGATGGAGAACTGGAAGATTGTGGAGGGAGCCGCCGAGTGTCAGTCGATGGATGGTGGCCGAAACGTCCATCTGATTACGCACCAACTGGAAGATGCAACAAAGTCGTTCATCATGTCGATTCGTGTTGGGCAGGTCGAGCAGAAAGAATCTGACGCGGGAGTTGGTTTCCGCATTGGTATCAAAAGTGACCTCAACGAATATCGCAGCAACAGTTTTGCCAATAGCGGCATCAACGCGGGAGTGGCCGATGGACAATTGGTTTTGGCGGGCAAACGACGGGACATCAGCGGAGAAGTCGATCTGAAAGATTTTGTCATCACAGTGCAGGGGCAACCAGCCGGTGACAAATACGAACTGACAGTCGAAGTTGCTCAGGCATCGGGTCAAAAAGTTGATTCGATGACTCAGACCGTGAAACAGGACGCAGTGCTCGGTAACGTGGCCATCGCCAATAATTTCAACTCCACCAACCGTCGTGGACAAACACCGGCTCAGAAAAAACAGGGAGCCCGCTATCGTTTTTCTGACTGGCGAGTTGGCGGCGATGCTTTCACCGTTCGTCCCGAACGCAAATTTGGTCCGATTTTGTGGTCGATGTATTCGTTGAGCGATTCTCGCAGCGACGAAGGCTTCGTGATGAAGATCAGCGCTCTCACCGGACCGCTGGGAGAGAAAGACAATCAAACCGTCGAACTGCATACGGAGAAAGATGGCAAATGGCAGTCATTGGGCACCGCCGAACTCGATACTGATGCCTGGGTCGCCACCTTTCGTATTCCAAACTGGAATGAGAAGGTTGAGACACCATACAAACTGGTTTACTCAGAACAGGGGAAAGATGGCAAGCAGAGCAATGACGAATGGACGGGAGTCATCAAAGCCAACCCGTCAGGCCGTCCGTTGCGATTAGGCGCGCTCACCTGCCAAAACGATTACGGCTTCCCGTATGAACCCGTCGCCAATAATCTGGTCAAACTCGATCCCGACATGTTGTACTTCTCGGGTGATCAAATTTACGAAGGTCACGGAGGGTTCGGCATCATTCGCGAACCAGCCGCTCCGGCGATTCTCAATTACCTGCGCAAGTATTATCAATTCGGCTGGGCCTTCCGCGATGCGATGAAAGATCGTCCGACGTTGGTCATCCCCGACGATCACGATGTCTTCCAGGGTAATATCTGGGGCGAAGGTGGTGCCAAGATGAAAGATCTGGCAGGCGGTGCGTCCTCCAAAGGGGGATACATTCAACCCGCACGTATGGTCAACGCGGTCCACAAAACTTGCGTCAGCCATCACCCCGACTTTGCCGATTCGGAACCCGTAAAGCAGGATATCAGCGTTTATTACGGCGACATGGTTTACGGCGATGTCAGCTTTGCCGTGATTGCCGACCGTCAATGGAAGAGTGGTCCCGAACGAGTCGAAACCGGTAGCGGTCGCGCTGATCACGTGATGGATAAAGACTTCGATACCTCTGTTCTCGATAAGCCGGGATTAATTCTGCTCGGTGAACGACAGGAAGAGTATTTGGAAAAATGGGCCGACGATTGGCGTGGACACACGATGAAGGTGCTACTCAGTCAGACCGTGTTTGCCGGCGTTGCCACGCATCACGGCGGCTATGACGGATATCTGAAAGCCGATCTCGATTCGGGAGCGTGGCCACAAACAGCCCGAAACAACGCAATCAACATTATTCGCAAGTCGAAGGCATTGCATATCAACGGTGACCAGCACCTGGCATCGCTCAGTCAATACGGCGTCGATCAGCAACGAGACAGCAACTGGTCCTACTGCACTCCGGCGATCTCCGCCGGGTATCCCCGTTGGTGGCGACCCGACGAAGTCGGCATGGAGCATCAAAACCGACCATCACACAATCTCCCCAATACGGGAGAATTCATCGACGGTTTCGGCAACAAGGTCTATGTTTACGCTGTCGGCAACCCCGTTGTCCCGAAAGGCAAGAATCGTTACGAAACGGCCCACCAAAAAGGAAGCGGTTTCGGAATCGTCACCATTGATACCAAAGCGAAAACCTATCATCTCGATGCCTTCAAGTTTCTCGTCGATCCCACCGACGGCAAGCCCGAGAATCAATTTCCCGGTTGGCCCGTGACGATTCAACAACAAGAGAACGCGGGAGACAACGTCATCGGCTGACGGATATTCACAACGATTGATCCATCGAAATCAATAATTGCTTCACAAAGAAAGTCCACGAAATGCGCACGCTTCACCATCGTCTGATAAGACTTCTCATTGCTCCTCTTGTTCTGCTATTGGTCTCTTCGACCTATGCAACTGCCGATGTCGGTGTTGGCGCAAAGCCAATCGACGGAGCGGAAGTGATCTTTGATGGCTCGCGGAAAATGCTGGACGAAAAATGGACCTATTGGGAAGGACCGCGATTCAGTTCCGCATTGCCAATTAAATGGAAGATCGTCGATGATCCCGTTGACTCCGGTACCGTCATGATGACCGACGATCCCGCCGCAGCGGGAGGCAAATATGGAACTGCCGATGTCGTCACCAAGAAGAAGTATCGTGACTTCCGCTTGCACATCGAATTTCTGGTCGCCAAAAAGGGTGGAAATAGCGGCGTCTATTTGCAAAATCGACACGAAATCCAAGTTCTCGATGGTGACAAAACCAAGCACGGCATGGGAGCCGTCATCAACGAAACACCTTCCCCTTATCACGCTTACAAGGGGATCGGAAAATGGAATGCTTACGACATTGTGTATCGTGCGGCTCGCTTCAAAGATGGCAAGCGAATCGAAAAAGCGATGGTCACCATGTACTTCAACGGCGAGAAAGTTCATTCCAATCAAACCATCAATCAGGTCTGGGGTGGTCCGAACTCTGGCATTGATGGTGGAAATGATGGCGGCAAAGGAATCACCGATACTCCTGGTGGATTAAAGCTGCAATGTGAAGGCCACGAGGTTCTGTATCGCAATATCTGGATCAAAGAACTCGATATCAAAACCGCCGACACCGATTTTGAGGAGTAAGACTGGGGCCGTGATCACTGCCGATGTGATGTCTCATAATAACGTGACTGCACAACATCTTTGCCGTGGCTCCTGAAGTCTTCGTGATAACAATCTGTGTGGAGAACCATGAAAAAACCTCAAGGCCCCAATTCATTACCGGCTCGAATATTAATAGGGATCTTCAGTTCGATCTTCGGTGGGGTCGGCTTGACGCTTCTGGTTTTTCTCTGGGGATCGCCGACAGGTGGGTTTCATTCGCCACCGCTATTCTTTCGGATTTTCGGATCGTTCATCGCGATCGGTTTTGTTGCGTTCTCGGCATT
>Ga0181597_10003559_pt1 | contig 16135 bp, 16 predicted proteins | sample 041ome_5_FD_148647 | JGI IMG/M metagenome (GOLD analysis project Ga0181597, IMG submission 148647) | Coastal salt marsh microbial communities from the Groves Creek Marsh, Skidaway Island, Georgia - 041403US metaG (spades assembly) | ecosystem: Environmental > Aquatic > Marine > Intertidal zone... | reverse complement strand
GTTTTCGCTATCTCGTTAGTGAAGAGAATGCCTTAATTGGATTGAGCTAAAAATGACTACTAAACAGCCCTTTTTTACAGTGATAATTGTGGCTTTCAATTCTGGTGATTATCTTGACGAATGCATCAATGCTCTTGAGAAGCAGATCTTCAAAGATTTTGAAATCATAATTTTCGATAATGGCACAAAAGATGGCTCGGCACATTCTATCAATTCTAGCCGTTTAAATATCAATATAATTAAATCAACTTCAAATAAAGGCTTTGCTGTTGGGAATAATGCAGCCGCGAAGGATGCTAAGGCGGGCTGGCTGGTATTGCTGAATTCAGATGCAATACCGGAGAAAGATTGGTTGTTGGAAATTTTTAAAGCTGTCCGCCGGTACCCGGATATAGTTATATTCGGCTCAACTCAGATTAACTATCATCATCCAAAAGTTTTGGATGGTGCAGGCGACCATTACCACGTATTTGGCGCAGCATGGCGCGGTGCGAAAGGGTATCCTGTGGATAGTATCCTGGAGGATACTGTAGTAATGGGCCCCTGCGGAGCTGCCGCCGTATTAAAAAAAGATGTATTTGAAAAATTAGGAGGTATGGCGGAGTGCTTTTTCTGCTATTATGAGGATGTTGATCTGGCATTGAGGTTTCGTCTTGCGGGATATCTTTGTGTCCAATTAGCGAATGCAAAGGTTAAGCATGTTGGTTCTGCCACCTTTGGAACTAATTCTGAATTCTCTAGATATTACATAAGTAGAAATAAAATATGGACTTTTATACGGTGTCTGCCTACAGCACTTCTAATAATGTTACTTCCTAGTTTTTTCATTATTGTCTTAATCCGGCTTTGTTTCGCCATCGGACGTAGAGATTTTAAAATTCGCGCAAGGGCTTCATGGGATGCAATTTCCAATTTGCCAGAGATTTGGAGGCAACGTCGCTCCATTCAATTATATCGGAAAATCAGTGCCATACAATTTGCGCGGTCTATGACGTGGTCAATTGGAAAATTATTAATGCGATCTACCGATGGTCGATCGATTCCTGAATTTGTTCGCGTTAATTCAAGAGTAAGAGCTGATGCGCGTGACGACTGAAAGCTCAATATCCGCTATTATAGTAACATTCTATCCGGATGACAGGTTTTTTGAAATGTTGGAATCAATCGCTAAGCAGGTCGATAATATTTGGATAGTAGATAACGGCTCTATTGGCTTATCCCGAGATAAACTGGAAGGCCTGGTAAATGACACTCATACCTCCCTAAAGTTAATATCAAATGATGAGAATTTAGGCCTTGCTACAGCGCAAAACCAAGGAATTAAGGAAGCAATAAACCTTGGGTCAACTTGGATTCTTTTGCTGGATCAAGACAGCATACCAGCAAATGATATGATTGAAAAAATGGTGAGTGCTGCTGAAGGGTATGAAGATAAAGAGTGTTTAGGAATGATAACGCCTAGACATGAAGATGACGACGGGACACCCTCTATTCCCTCTTATTCTGCAAAATATGGTTTTAGGTTGCACCGTTATTTTATGAAAGTGAATGATGTGGACGATATGTTGGCGTTTGGACTGGCCTCTGGAAGTTTAATTCCGTCTAAAGTTTTGCAGAAAGTAGGATTAATGAGAGATGACTTCTGGATAGATTATATCGATTATGATTTTTCATTCAGGCTCAGAAAATTGGGGTATAAAATTATCGGAGTAGGTGCTGCAAGCTTGAGACATCGTCTAGGGGAGAGTTTTAATAAGCACGTCGGTAACATAAAGTTGACTTACCGCGCGCATCCTGCATTTCGGCGATATACGATCTACCGCAACCGTATTAGGGTCATTCGCGAATATGGCCTCGAATTTCCAAATTTCTTAATTTTTGAAATACTATCAATAAGTAAGGATTTCATGAAACTTGTTTTTATTGAGGACAAAAAGAAAAAAAAATTGAATGCTATTCTTTCTGGTATAATAGACGGCATTAGTGGCCGAGGGGGGGTACGCAAGTTTTAGAGAGTTGAACTCTTTATTTTAATTCTTGGAACTTACTTTATTGAAGAGCCACAAAATTGTAGTTGGAACTAATCTAAGCCCAAATCTAACATATATAGCACTTGCGAATATATTTAGGATCCATTTCGGGTATTGATTTCGAAAATGCTTATCAAAATAAATGCAGAAGCTCTTGGCTTTATGCCACTCTACGAAACCTGGAAAAACATCACTTGAGCTTTTTTGGTGCATTACTTTAACATTCGGATCATATAGAATTGTTCCTCCTGCCCTCTCTACACGCATACAAAAGTCGACGTCTTCCACATGTAAAAAATATTTCTCGTCCATACCCCCTAAATCATTATAAACGCTTTTGGGCATTAGCATGAATGCGCCGGATATGCATTGAACGGGGCTAATTCTCTGGATTGGTTTTGTCTCATTAAGATTTAATCTCTCGAAATGGGGATGATTTGGTGCTAGGCGATCCAATCGGAATTGTTCAACTACGCATGTCCATGGTGTCATTAAATTTCGACGCGCTCCGCGCTGTTCAGTGCCATCGGGATTTTCAATCCTAACAGTTAGAACTGATGCGTCTGGGTGCGAAGTAAATGCATCCAAAGCCTCGGAGATCACGCCGCGACCCATTTTTGAATCTGGGTTTAATAACAAAATATAGTGATGTCTCGCCCGTCTTGCGCCGAGGTTGCACCCACCAGCGAAACCAACATTTCCGTGTCCTGTTATAATTTCTAAGCGCGGTTCCTCATCGGCGAGAATATTTACTTGTTGCATCAACAAACGGGTATTGCCATTGTCGACTAAAATAACTTGTTTTACGGGCTCTTGTTGAAGAACAGATTTCAAACAATCTAAAAGTATATCCCCTGTTCTATAGGATACAATAATTACACTACATCTTTTTATCTCATGAGCTAACAATTTGGGCTGCAAATTGGAAGGGCGCGAAATTCTATTTTTACTGGTGTATAGAAGAACTTTTTGCTCTTCTTCATTTTTCAAAACTTTATTAAATGCTTCCACTCAACAGCGCCATTCTAAGGAGTTATTTCCAAGTATGTTCCGGGTAATATACAGAATTCAAGATGACAGTAACACAGTTGACCCAAGAAAGAAATCAACGTGTTAATTCTAGTAATTAGATCATATGGTAATATTTCCTAATGGGTTTCGTTGCGAAATTTATATTAAAATGATAGTAGCGAGACGAACTTTTCTAAATAGGTAGTCGATTGGTATAAATTGTGATTATTGAACCAACTGAAATTTTTGATGTAAAAATCATTACCCCAAAAAAATTTGGGGATCATCGCGGTTTTTTCTCGGAGACATACAACTCGGAAAAGTTCCAGGAAGAAGGGATTAACTTGAGTTTTTGTCAAGATAATCACTCGTTCTCACAACAACTTGGAACATTAAGAGGGCTTCATTTTCAAAAGGCTCCTTTCGCTCAAGATAAACTTGTTCGTGTCAGTCGAGGCGCGATTTATGATGTCGCAGTTGATATTAGAGTTGGTTCGCCGACATATGGTAAATGGGTTGGGAGAATTATTAGTGCTGCATTATGGAACCAAATATTAGTTCCAAAGGGTTTTGCTCATGGATTTTGTACAATCGAGTCTGACACTGAGGTTCAATATAAAGTGAGTGCTCCGTACTCCCTCGAAAGTGAGGCGGGGCTGGCATGGAATGACCCAAATTTGGGAATTGATTGGCCTCTAAGCGCTAATAAGCCTATTCTGTCTGATAAGGATAAGTATTACCCAAATTTCCAAGAACTTCCAAATTACTTCAATTATTAAAATAAGCAGGTTGTATCCTAATGGCTCAATCTTATCAAAAAATATTGGTTACAGGTGGAGCTGGCTTTATAGGCTCTGCTGTGGTCAGACATTTGGTAAATAATCTCAACTGTTCAGTAGTTAATGTCGATAAATTAACCTACGCAGGCAATTTGTCTTCATTATCATCAGTTGATCAGAATCCTCTCTACTCGTTTGAATATGCAGATATTAATGACCGATCCTTGATAACCGTGATACTAGATAAACATCAACCAGACGCGATAATGCACCTCGCTGCAGAAAGCCACGTTGACCGATCTATTGATGGACCCAGCGATTTCATACAAACCAATATAGTTGGAACATATAGTTTACTTGAATGTGCAAGATCATATTGGCGACAACTATCAAGCAGTAAGCAGGATGACTTTCGCTTCCATCATATTTCGACCGATGAAGTTTTTGGAACGCTAGGGGAAACAGATTCTTTCACTGAAGAAACTGCCTATGATCCCCGTTCCCCTTACTCAGCAAGTAAGGCTTCATCTGACCATTTGGTTAGAGCATGGCATGAAACCTTCGGTTTGCCAGTTGTTTTGAGCAATTGCTCCAACAATTACGGTCCATACCACTTTCCAGAAAAGTTAATACCATTGATGATAATTAAGGCTCTAAAAGGAGAGAAACTGCCAGTTTATGGGACAGGTGAAAATATTCGAGACTGGCTTTATGTTGATGATCATGCAAATGCACTTTGTAAAATACTATTCGAAGGGAAAAAAGGCGAAAGCTATAATGTTGGTGGCAATGCAGAGGTGAGTAATTTAGATGTAGTTCGGAATATCTGTAGGCTTTTGGATGAATTGTCTCCGAGACCTGGCATGTCAAGGTATGAGGAGCAAATCGACTTTGTTGCAGACAGGCCGGGTCATGATTATAGATATGCAATCGACTCAACAAAGATCCGAAATGAATTAGGTTGGAAACCAATTGAAACTTTTGAAACAGGTCTTCGCAGAACAGTAGAATGGTATCTTGCTAATTCGAGTTGGTGGAAGCCTATTTTGACTGGAGAATATCGGGGGCAACGTTTAGGAAGCGCGGATTAAAAGGTGACAATTACGCGATTGAAAGCTCTTATTACTGGGGGCACTGGGCAAGTTGGAACGGAGCTTATTCGTCGGGGAGATTGTTGTCACTTCGATATTGTTGCCCCAAACAGAGCTGAGATAAATCTTTTGAACGAGAGTGATGTATATTCACAACTCAATTCGATACGGCCAGATATTGTGGTGAATTCTGCTGCCTTCACGGCGGTTGACGCCGCAGAAACTGAGTGTGACATGGCATTTAAAGTAAATCGTGATGTTGTTAGAATTATGGCTAATAGTTGCAATCTTTTATCCATACCGCTTATTCATATATCAACAGACTATGTTTTTGATGGAACAAAAGCTGGAAGTTATAAGGAGACGGATCTTATCTGTCCTATTGGTGTTTATGGTAGATCAAAAGAGGCAGGAGAGGCAATAGTAAGAGAATTATTGGAAAAACATATAATACTAAGGACGTCCTGGGTTTATGCAGCTCATGGAAATAACTTTGTGAAAACGATGTTAAGAATTGGAAAAGAGCGACAGAATCTCAATGTTGTTAATGATCAGTTTGGTGCACCTACATTTGCAGGTGATATAGCGGATGCAATTCTCTCTATTGCAAAAAAGGTATTGGAGCATGATGCATTGGAGTTTTGGGGGACGTATCATTACACGGCAAAAGGTCGAACTTCATGGAAGGACTTTGCAGAGGTGATTTTTGAAACAGCAAGCACGTGGCTACCTAATAAACCCTATGTGGAAGGTATACCCTCAAGCCAATATCCAACTGCAGCGAAGCGACCAGCAAACTCAGTTTTAAACTGTGCTAAAGTAGACTTAGAACTTGGGCCGCCGCGTCGTCACTGGCGAGAGGGATTAGATGAAGTTCTCGACGAACTCAGAATGAACCAAAATAGAGAGATAACTTAAGGATACATGAAATGAAGGGTATTATACTCGCGGGAGGATCTGGAACACGATTGTATCCCCTAACTGTATCCGTCTCAAAGCAAATGTTGCCAATTTACGATAAGCCAATGATTTATTACCCACTAAGTACTTTGATGCTGGCAGGAATAAGGGATATTCTATTAATTACTACACCGGAAGATCAGGCTGATTTTCAAAATTTGCTTGGAGATGGCTCCCAATGGGGGGTATCGCTCTCTTACGCGGTTCAAGCTAAGCCTGAAGGCCTAGCTCAGGCCTTTCTTATAGGTCGGGATTTTGTTGGGAATGATTGTTGCAGCCTTGTGTTGGGCGATAATATTTTTCACGGACATGGATTGATAGAAATGTTAGCGAGGGCTGCCTCCCAAAAAGTTGGGGCGACAGTTTTTGGGTATTATGTGCGAGATCCTGAGCGTTATGGTGTCGTAGCGTTTGACGAGACTGGTGTTGCGGAGAGTATTGAAGAAAAACCTTCACGTCCAAAATCAAATTGGGCGGTTACGGGTCTTTATTTTTATGATAATGAGGTTATAGAAATAGCTCGGAATATAACCCCTTCTGCCAGAGGGGAATTAGAGATTACAGATGTAAATAGGGTTTACCTGAACAATAAAACATTGAAAGTTGAACGGCTTGGCCGAGGCTTTGCCTGGTTAGATACAGGCACACATGAATCACTTCTCCAAGCCTCTGAATTTGTGAGAACAATTGAGGAAAGGCAGGGCCTAAAAATTGCGTGTATCGAAGAAATAGCTTTCAACATGGGTTATATTGACGACGAACAACTATCGCGGTTGGCCCAACCACTTTTAAAAAGTGGGTACGGAAACTACTTAATAGGGTTAATTAAATAGACGGTAGTTTTTAAAATACCTTAATACAGTAAACTATTTTCTACTCAATTCAGATCCATATATCAAAGTCTATGGGGTTCAAGTATCTGCCGTATTACAAGGCCATCTGTTAGCTGATCAAACCCTTCATTTATACTATCAAACCCTATGCTTTTATTGATTAGTTTGTCTACAGCAAGCTTGCCTTGGCGATAAAGCTCGATATAACGCGGAATATCCCTGACAGGCACGCAACTTCCCATATAGCTGCCACGAATGGCTTTTTCTGAGTTTACGATGTCTGATGGATTAAACGAAAAAAGGCTGTTTGATGGGGATAGCCCGACTATAAGCACCTCACCACCCATGCGGATCGATCTATAACATGTCTCTGTGGCTGCCACCGTACCAGAGAATTCAAAGGCGTAATCCACGCCGCCATTCGTAATATCTTTGATTTGCTCTACATGATTGTCGTCTCGTGCATTAACGGTATGTGTAGCGCCAAGTTGGCGGGCTAATCCCAGTTTGTCGTCGCTAATATCAACCGCAATGATTTTTTCCGCGCCAGCGAGTTTGGCTCCTAGTAACCCGTTCAAACCTACGCCTCCTAATCCTACGCATGCCACCGTATCGCCAGCTCGTATGCGAGCGGTATTTAGTACAGCCCCCACTCCTGTCATTACTGCACAGCCAAATATTGCCGCATCTGCTAAAGGTAGGTCTTTATCGACTTTAACAGCAGTACCTCGATCGACTACAGCATATTCTGCAAAGCAGGACACTCCAGATTGATGGGCAATCTCGACGCCGTTACTATCTTTGAGGCGACTGCCACCCGCCATAAGGTGTCCCTTGGCGCGCGCTACATCATGGGTTTCGCAAAGTTGTGGGCGCCCGCCTAAGCAATTTCGACAAACACCGCATGAGGCTGAAAACTGAAAAATGATTGGATCACCAACTTTAATATCTCGGACTCCAGCTCCGACCTCGACAACTTCACCCGACCCCTCATGCCCTAAGACTAGAGGCATTGGCCGCGCCCGGTTTCCGTTTATGACGGAAAGGTCTGAATGGCATAAACCTCCTCCGGCTATCTTTACCAAAAGTTCGCCGGGCTGAGGGGGATCTATGTCTATCTCTTCGATTTGGATGGGTTGAGATGTTGCATAAGGTCTCTTCGCTCCAGTTTCACGAAGTACTGCTGCTTTCATTTTCATTTTTTCACTCCTCATCCTACACTAACAGACGCTTATTTATAAATACTCTAAATAATGATCGGCATGAAATATAAAGCCCGTCGAAGAGCATCAATTCCTCTTTTGACCAGATATGGGATTATGAATGGCCTAATAGTCAAGCTTTTTAAGAGATTTATTGCTAGGTAGCGCCGTCTCAAGCAAAATTAATCTGAAATATAATAAGGATGACTGCAATGTGTTCGTGGAAAAGTTCTGAATTACCAAAGCCGAGCAAAGATTGCGAACGGGTTAAAAATGATCTTGATGAGTGGGGATACGGTCTTTTGGAAGATGCTTTAATTAACCCACTCTTAAGTAACGTGAAAAAACGTTTGCTCGATCAGGCAATTGCAGAAAAAGAGCTTGGTTTTGCATTTGAGGATGGTGGACCAAAACAAAATTGGGGAGAGTTTAGAGATAAACAAGGAAATTTGAGACCCGAGGCCTTCACTGCCGAAAATGGTGGTATAAATCAGCGAGTTTGGCTGCTGCCCAATAAAGGACAAGAATTTCTAGATATTCTTGAGATAAATGTTATGTATGAGGCTGTTAGTCATGTGCTTGGTGAAGAATTTCAGCTTTCATCTTTTTCGTCGAACATAGCAAAACCTGGTGGTTCGAAAATGAACTTGCACACGGACCAATGGTGGGCACCTGAACCAACGCGCCCCGGAAGGCGAAACCTCCCAGTCGGATCAATGACAAGATCGAATTTTGATTTTGACCCAGATCGAATACAACCCCCGATGGCTATAGCCCCAGCGGCGTGCTCCAACGCTATTTTTATGCTAAATGATTTTACTGATGCCAATGGGGGAACTAGATTAGTTCCAAAAAGCCATATGATGGGGCGCCACCCTGATCCAATAAGGGACAAAGATATAAAAACTGTAGCTGCAGAAGGACCTGCGGGAACCGCTATCATAACGGATGGAAGAGTGTGGCATGGTACCGGTTCTAATAGAACCTATGAAGACAGGGTGGGGATGCTTCTGACTTTTTGTGGCCCGCAATATAGACCGCAAGTAAATTACACGATTGCATTGGACCAGGAAGTACTGAGCAAGGCAACGGACCGACAAAAAACGATGTTTGGACTGAAGGTTTGGTGGGGATATGGAAGAACAGGTCATCCAAGTGTTGAATTTGTTAATCCGATTGAAAAAGGGTTAGGCGTATTAACACCAAATTAGAAAAGAAATGAAGAGGAAGATACAATGTCTAAAGCTCTCGACGGAATTCGCATAATTGACATGACACATAATCAAGCAGGACCCGCTTGTACCCAGATTTTGGCATGGCTTGGAGCAGACGTTATTAAACTTGAAGAGCCTGGCAAAGGTGACGTCGCCCGAACAAATATGCGTGACAAGGATAGTGATAGCCTATTTTTCTTAATTTTAAACGCTAATAAACAAAGTTTGACGCTTAATTTAAAAACGGAAGAGGGAAAAGAACTCTTTAAAAAAGTAATAGAGACGGCGGATGTTCTTGTAGAAAATTTCTCTCCTGGTGCGCTTGATAGATTAGGACTTGGTTACAAGGTTCTTTCTAAGATAAATAAGAGGCTGATATATGCCACAATCAAAGGGTTTGGAACTTATGGACCCTATAGTGAATTTAAAAGCTTTGAGCCCATTGCGCAAGCGATGGGTGGGGCTATGTGTGCGACAGGTTTTCCTGAAAATCCTCCAACATATGTATGGCCAGCGATAGGCGACTCGGGAACCGGAATGCACATGGCTATTGGCATTTTGGCTGCATTACAGCAACGTAACTCCAGTGGAAAAGGACAAGAGGTCGAGGTTTCGATGCAGGATAGCGTTGCAAATATTATGCGCATAAGTCTTAGGGATCACCAGCGACTTGGAGGAGTTCAGGAGCGTACTGGTAATCAATTAGGAAAAAATGTTCCGGGGTCGACATACCCTTGTGCTCCAGGCGGTCGAAACGACTATATCTATATTTTTGCACAACAACAAATGTGGAAAGCGTTTTCAAATGCAATAGGGCGCCCTGATATAATAGAAGACCCAAGATATGCGACACCTGAAAGTAGATGGGATAATCGTGAAACTTTAAACGCAATTATCGAAGGGTGGACAAGGCAAAAGACTAAATATGAAGCCATGAGGATTTTGGGAGATGCTGGGGTGCCAAGTGGGGCATGTCAGGACACGGGCGAAATACTAGAAGATCCTCATTTAAAAGAGAGAGAGATGATAATTGACATCGATTATCCTCCGCGAGGTAAATATAAAACCGTTGGATGCCCCATTAAGTTATCTGATTCACCCGCTGAAATTAAAAGGCCGCCTACTTTGGGCGAACACACAGAGGACCTACTTGGAAAGCTTTGTGGTGTCACTCCTGAAGATTTTACCAAGTTGCGTGAAAAGGGCGCTATTTAGGAATGTTTTTGAACTTGGTAATGGGAACTTAGGAAAGTTATGACAGAAGTTGTAAAAATTGATAAACACGATGGTATTGGTATCCTTACCCTAAATAGACCTGGCTCTCTAAATGCTTTAACACAAGAGCTAGCCAGATATATTGCTGATAGTTTGATTGAGTTAGACAAAGCCAGCAATGTAAGCGGTATAGTCTTGACGGGTGCAGGCGATAGATCGTTCTGTGCTGGTGTTGATCTAGAAGAAGCACTAACTGTTAAAGTAGAGGAAATAGAAGGTTGGTTTGGGACTATTTGTAACATTTATAGGCAGATACTTTTAACCGATAAGCCGGTAATAGCCGCATTGAATGGTGTTGCTGCAGGCGGTGGGTTCCAGATGGCTTTAGTATCGGATCAACGTATTGCGCATCATCAGACTAAAATGGGACAACCAGAAATAAATGCAGGTATCCCAAGCATCATGGGCTCTTATTGGATGAGTTTGCATTTAGGATGGTCAAAGAACCAAGAGCTGTCGATGACAGGACGGTTATTAGGAGCCGAGGAAGGACAGCAGCTTGGGTTAATAAACCACCTTGTCAATAAAGATGAACTAATAGCCAAAGCTTGTTCCGTAGCTTCAGAGTTTTCTAAAAAGCCCCCAAATGCATGGAAAAGAACAAAACATAGGTTTCGTGAAATAGCACTCTCTGGTTTTGAGGAAGCTTTTCGTGCAGGAGTTCTTGGCCAACAAGAAGCTTATGCTAAAGGGGAACCGCAGGAAATCATGACAGCCTTTCTTCAAAAGAAATTGAAATAACGCAATTAATTTTTTCTATAGCTAATCCTGGAAGTCTTAATCTCATTTGAGATTTTATGGATTTTTACAATATTCTTATGCAACCCCTATTTTCTTATGATATCAAAAAATGGATAACATATTTCAGTCACCCGTTTTAAATTCGCTTACTATTAAATAGAGGGAGATTTATATGGGTTTTTCTATTAACAAAATACACGAGCATTTTGTCGGTGTAATAGACGGTTTAGATTTAAAACAAAAACTATCTAATTCTGATGTTTTACAACTCAATAATGCTTTGGACGAATTTGGGGTTTTAGTCTTCAGAAACCAAATCTTGACTAACGAACAGCAGATTGAGTTTAGTAAAGTATTCGGCACTATTGAACTCGCTATTGGCGGAAATGTTACGAAAGAAAAAGACCGCAGATTAAGTTTGGAAATAGCAGATGTAAGTAATCTAGATAAAGATGGTAAAATATTTACTAGAAATGATCGCCGCCGCATGTTCAATCTAGGGAATAGATTGTGGCATTCTGATAGTTCTTACCGGAAAATTCCTGCAAAATGCTCGTTGCTATCATGTCATTCAAAACCAAGTTTCGGTGGAAATACAGAATTTGCTTTTATGCCGGCTGCATATGATGCTCTTGATGATGCAATCCAAAAGGAAATAGAAGACTTAGTTACAGAGCACTCACTAATATATTCACGCGGTCTTCTTGGTTTTTCTGAATTTACGAATGAAGAGAGGGAAACATTTAAGCCGGTTCGCCAGGCCTTGATTCGAAAGAATGAAACTACCGGCCGAAAATCTATTTACCTATCGGCGCATATTGGAACGATTGTCGGATGGGAGATGCCAGAAGCCCGAGATTTCATTCGCGAGTTAACAGAACATGCGACATCCCGCAACTTTGTTTATACTCACGAATGGAACATTGGTGATTTAGTGGTATGGGATAACAGGCAGTGTATGCACAGAGTTAGGCCTTTCAAAGATACGGGTGAACCACGTGATATGCGCCGAACAACGATTGCAGGACATCGAGAAACGACCAAACAATTACATTAGCCGAGTGAGTATTAAAATTATCTTGGGATTAGAAAATGAATATTGTCATCAAACAGTTGCATAAGGACTTTGTGGGAGAAGTTTCTGGGTTAGATTTATCAAAGCCTTTATCATCGGACGCGGTTGAGCAGATAGAACAGGGCATGGATAAATTTGGTGTATTAATTTTTCATGATCAAGATATCACTGATGACCAGCAAATAGCCTACACTAAGAATTTTGGCGAATTAGAGCTTCATATTGGGTCGAATGTCCTTAAAGCGGACGAACGAAGGCTAAGGATTGAATTTGCGGATGTTAGTAATCTTGACCAGAGTGGGGAGGTGCTAAAGCGAGGTGATCGCCGCCGTATGTTCAACCTGGGAAATAGACTGTGGCATTCCGATAGTTCTTTTCGGGTCACGCCATCTAAGTTTTCGCTACTGTCATGCAGAAGCACACCTGATACTGGGGGTAACACAGAGTTTTCGTTCATGCCCGCGGTATACGACGCCCTAGATGAGAGCACTAAGAAGGAAATAGAAGGCTTAATTACAGAACATTCTTTGATTTATTCCCGCGGTCAGCTGGGATTTTCGGACTTCAGTGAGGACGAAAAGAAAATGTTTGCTCCAGTCAGACATTCCTTGGTTCGTGCGAATGATTTTACCGGCCGGAAGTCTATTTATCTTTCAGCTCATATCGGGACCATAATTGGTTGGGAGATGCCTGAAGCGAGGGATTTTATAAGGGAAATGATGGAGCACGCAACGCAACGATCATTTGTTTATAGTCACAAATGGCGTGTTGGGGATTTGGTAATGTGGGACAATCGACAATGCATGCATCGAGTTAGACCAATTGGAGATACTGGTGAAAAACGTGATATGCGTCGCACGACGGTTGCAGGACTTGGCCCTACTGCCTCACAGGAAGGCCATAAGGCTGCCTAAATTGGGAGTATCTTCCGAAAAATTTCATAAAGGGTGTAAATATGTCAAAAAAAATAAAGCTTATATTGACCCTAGGAGTAATAATGGTTGGCGCTTTATCTGTTTGGTTGGAGGCCACTTTTGCTGATCCAACCGTAGCTAAAGTTATAGCGGTTTTGGTTGCGATTATGATTGTTGCGCTTTGGTTGTTTCCTGAAGCTGGAGCAAAGGATGATACACTGCCGAGGTAGTTGCAGTATTATTTAATCGTTAAAGCATTTGTCACGAATAAAAGGGTAAATCCTTGTAAAATCAGAATTCGATTCAAACTCTTCCAGTTGTGCAAACGTATCTGCCACCAGAGGCCCCAACCGGTTTGCGGAACCTGTTGTTAATACATTTTCAACATATAATCGTACGTCTTTAGCCATCATTTTTGTTGCAAATCCGCCATTATAAGCTTCGTTTACAATACGATTAGGAAATTTATCCATCGTCGCGGTGTTGCGTCCGCTGGATACGTTTACCACATCAAGGATAGCTTGCATGTCAAGGCCGTTGGCTGTTCCAAAAGCCATAGCTTCGCTCGTGGCCGCCATTGCTGTGGCGGATAAGAAATTGTTGAGAAGTTTTACGGTTTGGCCTTGTCCGGCTGACTGACCAACGTGAATTACATTTTGACCAATGCAGTCTAAGATGGGTTTAACTGTATTAAAGCTATTCAATTGGCATCCCACCATAACCGCAAGCGTTCCCGCTTCTGCTCCGGCTATACCGCCGGAGACCGGCGCGTCAATGTATTCTATTCCATGAGCCTTAAACAGCTCAAATGCCTCTTTTGCATGGGGTATCCCAATTGTGGATGTGTCGATAACCGTTTTTACAATACTGTCAGGGGTATTAATGAATTCTTTTGCAATTGTTAAAGTATCGGGACCTGCGGGGACCGAAAAAATTACAGTCTCAGCTTTTTTTGATAATTCTTCGTTGTTGTGTGCTATTTTTGCACCTTCAGGAGCCAATTCTGTATTGATTTTATCTGCGATGAGTAGAGGGTATCCGCCTTTGGACAAGTTGGCAGCCATGCGGCTACCCATACTTCCAACTCCGATCCAACCAATTACTTTATTCATATTTTTATTTCCTCACATTTTTCTTGTAATTTGCCGTTTGATGACTGATTGGGCAAGAAGACTTTTGCTGATTAATGGATTGCATTGTAGTGATCTACTATGTGCTTTGTGAAACAAGCGGTAGTCACATGTTAGAGGAGAGAGTTTTATGAAATTTGTAACGCTAGGCTCGAGTGGTTTAAGAGTGAGTACAATCTGTATTGGTGGAAACTCATGGGGTGCAAATGGACGACGGGATTGGGCTGCTTTTGATAAATCGGATAGTGCTCCTTTTTTTCGCCATGCTTTAGACAGTGGCATTAATTTTTTTGATACAGCGGATGCTTATAATCTCGGAAAGAGCGAGCAGATTATCGGCGAAACACTGATGGGCTATGCCAGTCGGGAGAGTATTGTACTGTCTACCAAAGTTGGCCTTAAGATGGGTGATGGAGCCAATCAGGGTGGTCTAAGTCGAAAGCACATTATGGAGAGTATTGATCAACAATTAAAAAGACTTAACACCGAATACATTGACCTATATCAAATCCATCGGCTCGATAACCGAACACCTCTTGAGGAAATACTTGATACACTCACGGACATAAGGAAAGCAGGTAAAATTCTCTACATAGGCGGCTCAACAATGCCCGCTTATAAATTTGCTCAGCTGATAACCTTAGCTGAATGCAAGGGTTATATTCGCCCAATTTCTATGCAAAACTTGTATAATCTAATCCAGCGGGATGAAGAGCGTGATATGATTCCGTTGTGTATAGAAGCTGGTGTTGGGATAATTCCATATAGCCCACTGGCAAGGGGTGTTTTGGCTGGAAATAGATCTGCAGGTGGAATTGGTGAGACAGAGAGGGCGAAGCACGATAAAGGGCTTTTGACTGGAGCTTGCCTGTTTCGTGATTCTGATAAGCAGGTTGTTACAAATGTTATCGCCGTAGCAGAAAAATATGATATAAAACCGACTCAGGTAGCTTTATCATGGATACTAAATAAATCTGCTGTTGTTTCTCCTATAATAGGGGCAACAAAACTATCACATATTTCGGATGCAGTATCTTCCATAGATATAGAGTTGAGTGGTGAAGATATAAAAAAACTTGAAAGCGCCTATCAACCAAGAATAGCAGAACCCAATATTTGATATACGTTTTTATTATCCTTGAGTAGAAGGTAATATATCTAATCAACTTAATTTAGAAATGAGTTTTATGGACGAAATAAAAAAGCCCCTGACTGGTATCAGAGTTTTAGATATCGCATGTTTTATAGCAGCACCACACGCAGCTTCCATCATGGGAGAGTTTGGGGCCGATGTAATTAAGGTAGAACACCCCAACGGTGGTGATCCTTGGCGACGTTATGGGACTCAAACTGAGCTTCCAGATCAATCGCTAGCCTGGCTAAATGAAGCAAGAAACAAAAAATCAATAACACTGAATTTGAGCAAGCCCAAAGGGGCAGAGCTCTTCAAGGAAATGATAAAGAAAACTGACGTAGTTTGTGAAAATTTTAGGCCAGGTACCTTGGAAAAATGGGGTCTTGGTTGGGAGGTTTTAAGCAAGATAAATCCAAGTTTAATCCTGTTAAGGGTATCAGGCTATGGACAAACAGGGCCTTATAAAAATAGGCCAGGGTTCGCGAGAATAGCCCATGCTTATGGTGGCCTAACTTATCTATCGGGGATGCCCGGGGAAATTCCTGTTACTCCTGGATCAACCTCCCTGGGCGATTACATGACAGGTATGAATGGTTGCATAGGAATAATGATGGCCCTCAGGTACCGCGAAATGACGGGTTTGGGACAAGTTGTGGACTGTGCATTATATGAGAGTGTATTTAGAGCGTTAGACGAGATAGCGCCTAGATATGCGAGAGATGGTTTTGTGCGTGAACCGGAGGGC
>Ga0181597_10003555_pt1 | contig 16145 bp, 10 predicted proteins | sample 041ome_5_FD_148647 | JGI IMG/M metagenome (GOLD analysis project Ga0181597, IMG submission 148647) | Coastal salt marsh microbial communities from the Groves Creek Marsh, Skidaway Island, Georgia - 041403US metaG (spades assembly) | ecosystem: Environmental > Aquatic > Marine > Intertidal zone... | reverse complement strand
GCTGATCCTGCCAGCGTGGACGACAGCTGGGCGACGCTGTTCGCTGATCTGCGTGGCGATGCCGATGCCATCCTGGAAGAAGTCGATGGCCCTGGTTGGGGCATTGAAGCTAAGCAGGCCAGGGCAAACGGTAAAGCGAATGGCAAGGGGGCGGCTAAAACCAACGGTGCTGCGGCACCCGGTGTTGACGCTGCATCTGTCCGCGCAGCCACGTTGGATTCCATCCGAGCACTGATGCTGATCCGCGCTTACAGAATCCGCGGGCATCTCTATGCGGAACTTGATCCGCTTGGCCTGCACGAAATCGAGTACCACCCTGAGCTCGACTATAAGACCTATGGCTTTGATGAAAGCGATCTAGATCGCGAGATTTTCATCGACAACGTTTTGGGCATGGAAACGGCGACGCTTCGCACGATCATGGATGCCGTACAGGCAACATATTGCGATAAAATCGGCGTTGAGTTCATGCATATCCAGGACCCGGACCAAAAGTCCTGGATCCAGCGCCGCATCGAAGAGCCGCGCAATCACACCGACTTCACAGATCGCGGTAAGCTCGCAATTCTGGAGCGCTTGACGGCTTCTGAGGCTTTCGAACAGTTCTTGGATCGGCGTTTCGTGGGTGCCAAGCGGTTCGGACTTGAAGGTGGTGAGGCTTTGGTCCCGTTGCTTGAGCAAATTATCAAGCGCGGTAGCCAGTTAGGGCTCGAAGAACTCGTCATGGGCATGGCCCATCGTGGTCGCTTGAACCTTCTTGCAAACGTGTTCGATAAGCCATTCCGGAACATCTTCTCTGAGTTCCAGGGCACGCCAGCGAACCCGGAAGATGTGCAGGGCTCTGGCGATGTGAAGTACCACCTCGGCACCTCATCTGATCGTGAATTTGACGGCAAGACCGTCCATCTCTCGCTGACGCCGAACCCGTCGCATTTGGAAGTCGTAAATCCAGTTGTCATCGGGCGTGTCCGCGCGAAGCAGCGCCAGCGCAAGGATAAAGAACGTAACCGCGTTATGGGCATCCTGCTTCATGGTGATGCTGCGTTTATTGGCCAGGGTCTGGTGGCTGAAACCTTTGAGCTTTCGGAACTGAAAGGTTACCAGACCGGCGGCACGATCCATGTTGTCATCAACAACCAGATCGGTTTTACCACCTCACCGACAGACGCGCGTTCCGGCCCATATTGTTCTGAAATGGCGAAAATCATTCAGGCACCGGTATTCCACGTGAATGGTGATGACCCGGAAGCGGTTGTGCATGTGGCACGGCTGGCGACGGAATTCCGCTATCACTTCAAGCAAGACATCGTCATCGACATGTATTGCTACCGCCGTCAGGGCCATAATGAAGGCGATGAGCCCGCGTTCACCCAACCGCAGATGTACGCGGCCATCGCTAAGCACCCGACCACCCGGAAGGTCTATGCTGACCGTTTGGTGGCGGAAGGCACGATCACTGAAGCGCAGGCCGATGAGTTGGTCGATAACTTCAAGGCGCATCTGGAAGAAGATTTCAAAGCCGCCCAAAGCTACAAGCCGAACAAAGCTGATTGGCTGGAAGGCGCTTGGACCGGCATGGATATCGCGAAGGGTGATGACCGCCGGGGCGATACCGCGCTTTCGATGAAAGAGCTGTTGGAGATTGGCAAGCGCATCACGACGGTGGATGAAGGCTTTAACCTGAACCGAAAGATCGCCCGCCAGTTCGAAGCAAAATGGGAAGCAATCCAAGGCAAGGCCGGGATTGACTGGGCGACGGCGGAAGCTTTGGCATTCGGCGGTTGCGCGATTGAAGGTACGCCAGTTCGGCTGTCCGGGCAGGATTGCGGTCGCGGCACGTTCTCCCAACGCCATGCGACGTTGACGGACCAGGACACCGGCGAGAAATTCACGCCGCTCCAGCACATCCGCGAAGACCAGGCGAAGGTCGATATTCTGGATAGTCCGCTTGCCGAAATGTCAGTGCTCGGCTTCGAATACGGATACACCACGGCAGAGCCCAAGGCGCTCGTGATGTGGGAAGCGCAGTTTGGTGATTTTGCCAACGGCGCTCAGGTCATTATTGATCAATTCATCACATCCGGTGAACTTAAATGGCTGCGCATGTCCGGCATCACGATGTTGCTGCCGCATGGCTATGAAGGGCAGGGGCCAGAGCATTCCTCCGCACGGCTTGAGCGTTATCTGCAGATGTGCGCTGAGGACAACATGCAGGTTTGCGTGCCGACAACTCCGGCCAACTACTTCCATATGCTGCGCCGTCAGGTCTGCCGGAACTTCCGGAAGCCGTTGATCGTCATGACGCCGAAGTCACTGTTGCGGCACAAGGCTTGCGTTTCCGATATCAAAGAATTTGGCCCTGGCTCATCCTTCCATCGTGTCATTCATGATGAAGGCAAGCTGGTTGCGAACTCCAAGGTCAAACGCGTCGTCCTGTGCGCCGGTAAGGTCTACTATGACCTGGCAGCCGCCCGTGATGAGCGTGAGATCAAGGATGTGGCGATCCTTCGGGTTGAGCAGCTCTATCCGTTCCCAATTAAATCTATCGGTGCGGAGCTAAAGAAGTATCCGAATGCGGAGATTGTTTGGTGCCAGGAAGAGCCTGAAAATATGGGTGCCTGGCGCTTCATTGATCGCAAGCTTGAAGCGGCAATGGCCGAAGCGCCGAAGCTGAAGGCCGCGCGCCCGCGTTATGTGGGCCGCGCAGAAGCGGCCTCTACTGCGACCGGCGTTATGAAGCGTCATATTGCAGAGCAGGCGAAGCTGGTCGATGACGCGCTAACGCTCTAGGTTTGAAAAGAACTCTGGGCGTGCGCGCCCGTAGGTAGGAATGAATTATGGCTGTCGAAATCGTCGTGCCCGTACTGGGCGAATCCGTTACAGAGGCGACCATTGCCCGTTGGATCAAGCAATCTGGCGACGCCGTTAAGGCGGATGAGCCAATTGTTGAGCTTGAAACGGATAAAGTCACAGTAGAGGTCCCGGCACCCGCAAGTGGTGTTCTGGGTGATCTCAAAGTGGCTGAGGGCGACAATGTAGAAGTTGGCGCACTGCTTGCCAGCATCGATGAAAGCGGCACACCAGCACCTGCGAAAGCGGCACCCAAAGCGGAGGCCGCTAAGGCGGAACCTGCCAAAGCACCTGCGCCAGCCGCTGCAGCGCCAAAGCCAGCGCCTGCTGCGCCCGCAGTGGTGCCCCAGCCTGCTGTATCTATGTCTCCCGCAGCTCTTGCAGCCGGCGCGCCGCCGATGCCGCCCTCTGTGAAGAAGCTTGTGGCAGAGAACGGACTTGATCCGAATGCAATTCCAGCTTCTGGCCGTGGCGGGCGCCTGACCAAAGCCGACGTGCTCGATTTCCTGGCCAGTGGCGGCAAAGATGTGTTTGCCCTGGCTGAACCTGAGGCTGATCGTTCTGAAGAGCGGGTGAAAATGTCCCGCTTGCGCCGCCGTATCGCTGAGCGTCTCAAAGAAGCCCAGAACACCGCGGCCATGCTCACCACCTTCAACGAGGTGGATATGACGGCGATCCTGGCGGCCCGCAAAGAATACAAGGATGACTTCGAGAAGCGCCACGATGTGCGCCTTGGCTTCATGTCTTTCTTTGTGAAGGCGGCTATCCAAGGTCTGCGGGACGTTCCCGCCGTCAACGCTCAGATTGATGGCGATGAGGTCGTCTACAAGAATTACTATGATGTCGGCGTTGCTGTCGGCACGGAAAACGGCCTCGTTGTGCCGATCATCCGTAATGCTGAAACGCTTAGCCTCGCCGGGATTGAGAAAGCTATTGGTGGCTTTGCGAAGAAGGCCCGGGACGGCAAGCTCAGCATGGCTGATATGTCCGGCGGCACCTTCACCATCTCGAACGGTGGCGTCTATGGCTCGCTGATGTCGACGCCGATTCTGAACCCACCGCAGTCTGGTATCCTGGGCATGCACAAAACGCAGATGCGCCCGATGGTGATGCCTGATGGTTCGATTGAGGCACGCCCGATGATGTATCTGGCGCTCTCATATGATCACCGCATTGTGGATGGCTCAGAGGCCGTCACATGCTTGGTGCGGATGAAGGAAAGCCTTGAAGATCCGCGCCGCCTTCTCCTGGACATGTAAGGGACTGACCCCATGAGCGACGCTTATGATCTCGTCGTAATCGGCGGCGGCCCCGGTGGCTATGTCGCTGCTATTCGGGCGGCCCAGCTTGGCATGAAAACAGCGTGCGTGGAGATGCGCGGCAGCCTGGGCGGAACGTGCCTGAATGTTGGCTGCATTCCCTCCAAGCATCTGCTGCACGCCAGCCATGCCTATGAAGAAGCAGGCCATGCCTTCGCCAACCTTGGTGTTAAGGTCTCCGGGCTTGAGCTTGATCTAAAACAGATGCTGAAATCGAAGGATGAGGTCGTTGACGGTCTCACTTCGGGTATCGAATTTTTGTTCAAGAAGAACAAGGTCGATTATGTGATCGGTCGTGGTTCCATCAAGGGCGCGGGCACTGTCATTGCGACTGCTGATGATGGCAAGGAAACCACGCTCAAGACCAAGAACATCCTGATCGCGACGGGGTCTGAGACAACGCCACTGCCGGGTATTGAGATTGACGAGGAGAAGATCGTCTCGTCCACTGGTGCGCTGGACCTGCCCAAAGTACCAAAGAAGATGGTTATCATCGGCGGCGGTGTGATCGGGCTAGAACTTGGCGTCGTATGGCGCAGGTTGGGGGCTGAGGTTGAGGTTGTTGAATTTCTCGATCGCATCCTGCCGACCATGGATCTTGAGCTTGGCAAGCACATGCAGCGCTCGCTGAAGAAAGCCGGGTTCACGTTCCGCCTCTCAACCAAAGTTACCGCCGCGAAGACAACACGGAGCGGTGTCACGCTCACAGTTGAGCCTGCCAAGGGTGGGGATGCTGAAGAGATTAAGGCTAATGTGGCCCTCGTCGCCATTGGCCGGCGGCCTTACACTGAAGGGCTCGGGCTGGAAGAGGCTGGCGTCGAGATGGATCGCGGTAAGGTCAAGATTGATAGCCACTACCGCACGAATGTTGAAGGCATATGGGCCATCGGTGACGTTGTGGATGGCCCCATGCTGGCACACAAAGCTGAGGATGAAGGGTCTGTCGCTGTCGAAATCATGGCAGGCCAGGCTGGTCACATCGACTATGACTGCATTCCGAGCGTCGTATACACATGGCCAGAAGTGGCCTCAGTCGGCCGTACTGAAGAGCAGCTGAAAGAGCAAGGGATTGCCTACAAAGTTGGTAAGTTCCCCTTCCAGGCAAACAGCCGCGCGCGCGCAAGCGGCGGTGGCGAGGGCTTCGTGAAGATTTTGGCGGATGCGGAAACGGATCAAGTTCTGGGAGCTCATATCATCGGGCCAGATGCCGGCACGCTGATCGCTGAGATCGCACTCGGCATGGAGTTCGGCGCGTCTTCAGAAGATATCGCCCGTACCTGCCACGCTCACCCAACGCTCAACGAAGCAGTTAAAGAAGCTGCACTCGCGGTGGATGGCCGCGCGCTGCATATGTAGGGCGTCCACGCGCGGCCCCCTTCGTTGAAGGTGAATGCGTGTGAGGTCAGGCCAATAGAAAATCGGCCGTCGTCAGGGTGATGCCTGCCAGGTTTTGTAGGGTTATTGTGTCAGTGGTTGGCAGCACGATTTCTAAACTGCCGCTTAGGGTATTGAACACAATATCAGTGAAAGTAAACGCAGCACCGTTAATGCGGATCAGGTCTTGGCCCTGCTGAAAATCGACGATCTGATCATTGCCGCCCCCCGCAGCAAACACGAATACGTCCCGTCCAGCGCCGCCTGTCATGACGTCATTGCCGGTCAAGCCGAGCAGACGATCATTTCCAGCGTCGCCATTCATCAGATCATTTCCGGCTCCGCCCACGATAATGTCATTGTCATTGCCGCCGAATATGACGTCGGCACCGCTACCGCCAATCAGGAAATCTGATCCAGCCTCCCCGAACAGCCGGTCATTCCCAGCGCCGCCGTTCAGCCGGTCATCGCCATCACCGCCAAAAACCCGGTCATTGCCGCCGAGCGCCTCAACATCGTCATCACCCGCTTCCCCGAAAATCTGATCGACTTGGTTACCGCCCCGAATTTCGTCGTCGCCATTGCCGCCAAATGCCTGGTTTTGGCCTGGACCAGCGTTGATCTGATCGTCACCGTCATTGCCAAACAAACGGTCATCGCCAGGTCCGCCTATGATCGTATCATCCCCGGCGTCGCCAGTTACTTCATCATTGCCGAGTGAAGCGATAATGAAGTCGTCGCCAGCACCCCCAGATATGCGGTCATTGCCTAGGCCTGCGTTAAATGCGTCTGCCCCACCATTGCCTACAAGCTGATCATCGCCGCTAGCACCAATGAATCTGTCCGCAACTTTACTACCGATGAGACTATTGGCACCATTGTCACCGATAAGATCCAGTCCGCCGGGCGGCGTGACGATCTGCATGTCAAACCGGCCCGTTATCAGCGTTCCTGCGTCGCCAGGATTCTCTGCAGTGAAGTCAAATCCGTCGCGACCGGGTAAGGAATTGTCGTGTGCGTATGCAAGCTTACCATTCAGCACATCCTGCATGGTGAATGTCGCGCCAACGCTGATCTCCTGTCCGTCTAGCAGCAGAGTCCCGTGTGCGGGATCGCTCGTGACGGTGAGGAGGATATTGCTCGACGGGTCGTCCTGATCATTGATATTGAGCTGTCGGCTGGTATTGACAGTTGTCGCTGCCCGTTCCATATCGCCTGCACTTACTAGGTCTTCTGGAATGTCGTTAATGCCAGTGATTGTGATGGAGACCGTTGCGCTGGATTGCAGGCCGCCTGCATCTTCCAGGACGTAGTCAAACGTTTGGACAACGCTCTCGCCTGCTTTCAAAAAGTCAAACTGGCCGCGCGGGTCAAACGTGACAGTACCATCGCCAAGCGTGACACTGCCAATTGTATCTGTTCGATCCAGGGCGGTGACGTCCAAAATATCAAAGGCGTCGATGTCGAAATCATTGCTGAAGAGATCACGGTCCGTGAATATAATGGCAGTGTCTTCGTCAGTTGTTGCTTCGTCGCCAAAGGCTTCGGGCGCATCATTCACGCCATCATCAATGCCTGGGTTAATCAGGCTGCCAGGAGTCACCAGCGTGATGCTGGGCGCTGTGACCGTTCCAAATCCGTCTAGGACTCCCCCTGTATTCAATAGGTTTGTGGAAAAGAAATCAGACTTGCCGATGTTGGTTTGAAACACCGGTCCAGCGCCAAGTGTCGTATTGAAAATAGGGCTGAGATTGACGCCAAGTGAGGCGGAAAGTGCCTTGACAGAAAGATCAAGGCCAAAGTTCAAATCAGTGTCATTGCCAAACTCGCCACCCTGGCGAAACGTTGGCGTAATGGTGGTGACTTCTTCAATCAATTCGATATTCGGCAGGACGTTCCAAAAGCCGCTGAACTCCGTCACGGTCTGGCTATTGATGATCACAGGGGCGGAAAACGCCAAATCAACAGCAAGCCTGGGGTCAAAGCTGTATTTTTCTTCCAGACTGACCGTTGGACCAGCATCAACATCTATGACCGTTCCGCTCAGCCCGAGCACCACGGGAATCAGCGTGACTGAGAAATCCAGCGGGACATTTTTGAAGAGCGTGAAGAGGCCATCCAGGTCAAAGTCTAAATCAGCGATCTGATTGGTGACACGCGCTTCAACGGTCCCGTTGCTCAGTTCGCCTTTCGCCCCACCTTCGGGGAACTCAAGCGCCAAATTGCCGACCTCAACCGATATGCCGGGTGATGGCGGCAGGGGAAAAACAGGTATGCCGTTGATATCGAGCTCTGGCTTTTTGTCCGGTACACTGAATTTTGCCAGAAAGTTTAGGTCTGGGGTATTCGCGGGCGCAGGTAGGGTCGTGACGCCAAGGAAATCGACATTTGGTGCGGGAAGAAGCGGGTCCGTGCCGTTAATTGAGAATATGCGGACGGATTCTTTGAAATCGAACAGGCTCTGACTAAAAGACCCGACATCAGCGCCAACCAGTTTTGCGCCGCCGCTCACGCTACCGGCAGCTTCGAAGATTAGATCAAAGAAGATATCGAACAGGCGTGGTGTGACTTCAAATTCGGCCGCGTTCACTGTCTCATCAGGTGAGATGTTGAAGGGCGTTCCGGCGGCGATTGTAAACCGGTCGGGCAGGGCGGCGCTGGCATCAAAGCGAGCTGAAGCGCTAACCTGACCCGGATCAAACACCACGCCGACTTCTGCACCGACGCGGCCGCTCGTTGAGAACGTCGCTGAGACTCCTGTGGAAATCGCAGAAGCTAGGCCGTCATCCAATCCAACCGTCTGGGAATTGTTCCACCCAATAGTCAGTGGCGCAATTGCACTTTGCGCGCCGGCACCATTGCCAAACGGGTTCTGTCCAGATGTTGAGAAGAAAAGGTCGGAGACTGAATAGGTCGAAGAAATTGCCATGTTCGCTTACCTGCGAAGTTGCCATTGTTGCGCGGGCACGGCCCAAGCGTCTGAACAAATATTTAACGAACTAATCTCGAATTGTCATGCAATCTCAATTTGCGCCATCTGGATTAGTACCTCAATCCAATGCAAAACGCCGGCCCCAGGTTTCCCTAAGGCCGGCGCAATGCCGATTATGAAAAGCGCTAGAAATTAGTTCTTGGCTTTGTCGATGATCGCGTTCTCGGAAATCCAAGGCATCATGCCGCGCAGGCGTTCGCCAACGACCTCGAGCTCGTGGCCTGCGCCGATGCGGCGTTTGGCTTTAAAGCTAGGCTGACCAGCTTGGTTTTCGGTGACGAATTCACGGGCGAATTCACCGGTCTGGATTTCGGCCAGAATCTGCTTCATCCGCACTTTGGTATCCGCATCGATGACCCGTGGGCCACGGGTGTAATCGCCGTATTCTGCCGTGTTGGACACGGAGTAACGCATGCCAGCAAGACCGTTTTCATAGATCAGGTCAACGATCAGCTTTACTTCATGGACACATTCGAAATAGGCCATTTCTGGTGCATAACCGGCTTCGGTCAGCGTTTCGAACCCGGCCTGGATCAATGCTGTGAGACCACCGCAGAGAACGACCTGCTCACCGAAGAGGTCAGTTTCGCACTCTTCCTTAAGCGTGGTTTCGATGATGCCGGCCCGGCCGCCACCGTTAGCACAGGAGTAGGAGAGGCCAATGTCGTGGCAGTTGCCTGTTGCATCCTGGCCAATCGCCAGAAGGCTTGGCACGCCAGCGCCGCGGACATATTCGGTGCGGACCAAGTGGCCTGGGCCTTTTGGTGCGACCATGAACACATCAATGTCCGCGCGAGGCTCAACCAAGTTGAAGTGCAGGGAGAGGCCGTGAGCAACCGCGAGGGCAGCGCCCGCACGCATGTTGTCGCGCAGATCGTCTTCCCAAAGTGCTGCGTGGCCTTCGTCTGGCGTCAGCATCATGATGACGTCAGCCCATTGGGCGGCCTCAGCAGGGGGCATAACTTTGAAGCCCGCATCTTCGGCCTTCTTGGCGCTGCCGGAACCCGGGCGCAATGCGACGACAACTTCTTTGACGCCGCTGTCACGCAGGTTGTTGGCATGGGCATGGCCCTGGCTGCCATAGCCAACGATCACGACCTTTTTGGACTTGATCAAGTTTACGTCGGCATCACGATCATAATAGACGCGCATTTGGCGGGTCTCCTCTTAGACTTTACAGGTTTTGGATGGATAAACGGCCAGGGCTGAACGCTCTAGCCAAATGAAGGATGAACGGTTTTTAAAGCGCCTCTGTGCCGCGCGCAATGGCGACGACGCCTGTTCGTGCAACATCAGCAAGGCCAAGCGGCTTCATCAGGTTGATGAAGGCGTCAACTTTCTCTGACGATCCAGTGAGTTCGAACACGAAGCTATCGATTGTGCTGTCCACAGCCCGGGCGCGGAAAATGCCTGCAATCCGCAGAGCCTCTACCCGATGTTCGCCGGTTCCCACGACCTTGATCAGCGCCAACTCGCGTTCAACATGCGGGCCTTCTTCTGTCAGGTCCGAGACCTTGTGGACAGGAACAAGGCGGCCAAGTTGCGCTTTGATCTGCTCAATGATCATCGGCGTGCCTGTCGTCACAATGGTGATGCGCGAAAGGCCGGCGATATGGTCAGTCTCGGCGACTGTTAGGCTGTCGATATTGTACCCACGGCCAGAATACAGGCCGATGACGCGCGCGAGAACGCCCGGTTCATTGCTGACCAGAATGGCGATTGTGTGCCGGGCGACTTGCTCAATGTGAGTCTGTTCTTCGTATACGGAAGCCATGATCTTATACCAGCGCCTTTCCGGCTGCGCTCACATCTGCGTCTTGCACCGCGCCTGGGCCCATCAGCATTTCGTTGTGGGCAGCGCCCGATGGGATCATCGGATAGCAGTTTTCTTTTTGATCAACCCGAATGTCAGCGATGACGGGGCCTTCCGTTGTCAGCATCCGATCAATCACATCGTCGAGTTCGCTCGGATCATTAGCGACCATGCCGGTCCATCCGAACGACTCCGCCAGCTTCACGAAATCCGGTAAGCTGTCTGTGTAGCTTTCAGAATAGCGTCCACCGTGGAGCAATTCCTGCCATTGGCGCACCATGCCCATCCACTGATTGTTCAGGATGAACAGCTTCACAGGCAGCTTGTACTGCGCGATGCAGGACATTTCCTGCATGTTCATCATGAAGGATGCCTCGCCCGATACATCGACCACGAGCGCGTCTGGATGCGCCACTTGCACGCCGATAGCAGCGGGTAAGCCATAGCCCATGGTGCCGAGACCGCCCGAGGTCATCCAACGGTGTGGTTGACGGAATTGCAGATATTGCGCCGCCCACATCTGGTGTTGGCCAACTTCGGTCGTCACGTAATATTCGCGCGCGTCCTTTTCCATCGCGGCCTGCAGGTGCTCCAGCGCCTCTTGCGGCTTGATGATGGTCTTGTCTGGTGTGTAGCTGAGGCAGCGCTTTTCGCGCCACTTATTGACCACCTTCCACCAAAGATCGAGTGCTGCGCCATCAGCCTTCATTTTCTTTGCGCGCCAGCCCTTCAACAGATAGTCGATGGCCTTGCCCGCATCACCGACGATTGGCAAATCAACGCGAACGTTCTTATTGATGGATGACGGATCGATATCGATCTGGATTTTGGTGGAGCCTGGCGAAAATGCGTCGAGTCGACCGGTCACGCGGTCATCGAAGCGCACGCCGATGCCGATCATCAGATCGCAATCATGCATCGCCATATTGCTCTCATACAGGCCATGCATCCCAACCATACCCAGGGACTGCTTGTCGTCCGTCGGGAAGGCACCGAGGCCCATCAGCGTCTGTGTAATCGGGAATCCCGTGGCGCGCACGAGCTTCACAAGGTCCTCAGAAGCTTCACCGCCAGCATTGATAACGCCACCACCCACATAGAACAGTGGGCGCTTAGCATTCGCCATCAAGCGAAGCGCTTCATCCAGCTTTTCGGTGCTGGGATCAGTCTTTGGTTTGTAGGAGCGATGATCAAACGCTTCGGGGCCTTGATAGATGCCATCTGCGAACTGAATGTCTTTCGGCAGGTCAATCACAACAGGACCGGGGCGGCCAGAAGAGGCCACATGGAAGGCTTCATGCATAACCCGCGGCAGGTCTGCAATGTCTTTCACAAGGTAGTTATGCTTGGTGCACGGCCGGGTGATGCCCGTGGTGTCCGCTTCCTGGAAGGCATCATTGCCGATCAGGTGCGTCGGCACCTGGCCGGTAAGGCAGACGATGGGGATTGAGTCCATCAGTGCATCTGTTAGCCCGGTGACAGCGTTGGTTGCACCTGGGCCGGACGTAACGAGCGCTACGCCGACTTTGCCAGTCGATCGCGCATACCCTTCAGCGGCATGCAAGCAACCGCCTTCCTGGCGTCCAAGATAGTGCTTCAGGTGGTTCTGCTTGAATATCTCGTCATAGATCGGCAGAACGGCACCGCCTGGGTAGCCAAACACGGCCTCAACGCCCTGATCGATCAAGGCGCGCACGATGATCGCGGCACCAGTCATTTCATTTTTCGACATGAGATTGCTCGTCACAGTGAAATTGGATTGCGACATTTTATTGCTATAATGGCAATGTCGCTAGATTTGCGCACATTATAAGCAGATTAAGGCACGGTCAACCCGATCTTACTGATATATTCCTCCATTTTGGCCGTATAATTGGAATTATATTGCGTATTGAAGATTTCGGATGCTACTCTTCTCCCGCGCAGCCATGTAAATTGCCTTTTTGCATAGCGACGGGATGCCTGGGCGGTTGCTTCCACGGCGTCAATTATTGAAATTTCATTGCGTGAGGCGGCGCCAAATTCCCTGAGCCCAACTGCCTTCATGGCGGGTAAGGAGTCCTCTAAGCCTCGTGCAAGAAATGCCGTTGCTTCTTCTAAAGCTCCCATATCTGCCATCAGTGCTGCCCGGCGGTTGATGCGCTCATAGAGCGTCTGCCGCTCTGGCAATAGGATCAGGCGATGAAACACCAGGCCCGTAGGTGCTATCCGTGGCTTATTCAGCACTTCCGACGGGATCAGTCCGGTGGCGCGCCAAACTTCAATAGCGCGGGCGAGGCGCTGGGCGTCACGGGGCTCAATCCGGGCGGCTGTTGCCGGGTCAGCCGCCTGCAGTAAATCATGAGCCGCTGCGATATCTGCTGCGACCTCCGCTCGGGCGGCGTCTCGTATGTCTGGGGGGATATCTGGTGCAGGGGGGAGGCCGTTTGTTAGGGTCTCAATATAAAAGCCTGTGCCACCGCAGATGATGGGCAGGCGGCCGGCTAAATGCGCCTGCTCAATTTCTGCCAGCGCTGTGTCCCGCCACCGTTGGGCAGAACACACGTCATCGGGTTCCAGCCAACCATAGAGCCGGTGTGGGGCAGCGGCCTCATCATCGGGCGAGGGACGGGCGGTAATTATAGGCAGACCCTTATAGACCTGCATGCTATCGGCGTTTATCACCACGCCATTGGTCAACCGCGCCGCATCCAATGCAGCAGCGGATTTACCGCTGGCGGTGGGGCCAGCGATGATGAGAACGGGTTTGGCTGCAGCCGCACCGGAAGGATCTGAAGTGAACGCCATACTTACTCTTGTAGCGCCGCTGGGCGAACGGCTCGACCCCCAATTTCTTGACATGGGGCAGGCCGCACTCGCGGCAGGCGGAGCAGGCGCAATCAGCACGCCAGATATTTTTGCGGAAGGCAGGGCAGCTGATATAGCAGCAGCGGCTGATTTTCGGGATGAGCGCCTGGCGTCGGCAGTCCGGACGGCGCTTGGACTGGCTACAGTAGATTTCGCGTTGCAGCCATCTGAAACCCGTGTAAAGCGCCTGCTGATCGCTGACATGGACTCAACCATCGTCACTACGGAAACACTGGACGAAATGGCGGGCGAAGCCGGGCTGAAGGATCAGATATCCGCAATCACCGCCCGCGCAATGAATGGCGAGTTGGACTTCGAATCCGCCCTTCGCGAGCGCATGTCTCTTCTAGCTGGCATGGATGTGGGCGTACTTGAGCGCACCTATTTAGGGACGGAGCTCTCACCCGGTGCGGAGGCAATGGTCGCTGGCATGCGGAAGGCAGGTGCGGAGTGCAGGCTGGTGTCTGGCGGATTCAAGTATTTCACCAGCCGCATTGCAGAACGCCTTGATTTCAATGGAGATCAGGCAAATGACATTGAAGTTCTGGACGGAAAGCTTACGGGCCGGGTGCTGGATCCAATTCTTGATAAGCACGCCAAGCTCGCGACGCTGCGCGCACTTGCAGCTGAGCTTTCGATCAGTCTCGATGATGCCGTTACAGTTGGCGATGGTGCCAACGATCTGCCAATGCTAGAGGCCGCTGGCCTTGGGGTCGCATGGCGGGCGAAGCCAAGTGTCGCGGCAAGCGCCAGAGCCAGGATCGACTATGGCGATCTAACGACACTGCTGCTCTTCCAGCGATTGGACGCCCGCTGACGCTTCGGGCATGCTTGCGAACAACACAGACATAGGATGACCGAGATGCCAGCGAACGTAACCAAAGAGAAACTCAAAGCCGGTGAACTGGCGCTTGGCGTCGGCCTTCGTCAGGCGCGAACGGTGGACACGGCGAAGATCATGCAGGTGTGTGGGTTCGACTGGCTGTTTATCGATCTCGAGCATAATTCCATGGGCATCGATACGGCGGCGCAGATGTGTTCCGCAGGCCTAGATGCTGGCATCACACCAATGGTGCGCTCCTCCCACCATGCCTCATATCTGATGAGCCGACCGCTGGATTCCGGTGCCCAAGGCATCGTGGCACCCCGTGTCGATACGGTCGAGGAAGCTGAACGCATTGCCGCTCAGTGCCTGCATCCACCCATGGGCAAACGCTCCATCGGCGGTCCCGCACCACAACTGGACTATGCTGAACTGCCCATGGCGGAGCGGGCAGCGAAGACAAATGAGAACATCCTCGTCGTCTGCATGATTGAAAGCCCGACCGGCGTCGCTAATGCGGATGCCATGGCTGCCGTTGCAGGCGTAGACGTGCTGTTGATCGGCACCAATGACCTCTGCGCAGAAATGGGCATCGCTGGCCAATATGGCCACGAAAACGTGCGCAAAGCCTATGAAACTGTCGCGTCTGCCTGTGCCAATAACGGAAAATTCCTTGGCATGGGCGGCGTTTACGACGAAGAGCTCGCGTCGAAATACATCGGCATGGGGGCAAAAATGGTGCTGGCAGGCAGTGACCTGAACTTCCTAATGCAGGCCGCCAAATCCCGGACAAGCTTCATGCGGGGCCTTGGCTGAGGCTCAGGCGGCCGCGCGCACACCAGAAGCGCTGAAGGCCGTAATTCGCGATAAAGCCCTCGCTCTTGGCTTTGATGCGGTGGGCTTTGCGCCTGCTACCTCAACCCAGGCGGCGAAGGATGGGCTTGCGGCGTTTCTTGACGCTGGCATGCAAGGCGATATGGGCTGGCTTGAAGCCCATGCAGACCGGCGGGCTGATCCGCAGACACTTTGGCCAGAGGCGCGGACCGTTGTCGTTGTTGCGATGAGCTATCGGCCCCAGGCCAATCCGCTCGACCAGCAAAAGCCGAAGGATAGGGGTGCTATCAGCGTTTATGCGCAGACGGCGCGGGATTACCATGATGTCCTGAAATCCCGCCTGAAACAGCTGGCGCGCTGGACCAGTGAGCAGCATGGCGCAGGCGTGAAGGTGTTCGTTGATACCGCACCCGTGATGGAAAAACACCTGGCGTCCCGTGCGGGTGTTGGCTGGCAGGGAAAGCACAGCAACGTCGTTAGCCGTGATCTGGGCAATTGGTTTTTCTTAGGTGAGATGTTTCTGGATCAGGAATTGGAGCCGGACGCGCCGGAGACAGATCATTGTGGTCAATGCAGCCGCTGCCTTGATATCTGTCCAACCAACGCCTTTACCGGCCCTTATAAGCTTGATGCCAGGCGCTGCGTTTCCTACCTGACGATTGAGCACAAAGGCCATATCCCGGTTGATCTCAGGGAAGGTATTGGTGCGCGCATTTATGGCTGCGATGATTGTCTGGCCGTCTGTCCCTGGAACAAGTTTGCCGTTGATACGCGGGAACCGGGCCTTTGGCCGCGTCCAGAACTGGCAGCACCTCGGTTGGCTGCGCTAGCATCGCTGGATGACGCCGCGTTCCGGCAGGTTTTTGCCGGATCGCCCATCAAGCGGACAGGGCGGAACCGGTTTGTCCGCAACGTGTTAATCGCAATCGGCAACTCCGGCATGCCTGATCTGGCTGCGAGCGCGGAACGTCTTTCGGCGGATGAAAGCCCGCTCGTCCGCGCTGCTGCAATCTGGGCGCTTGGCCGCCTGAATGCAGAAAGCGCCGCTTGCCTTGCAGCAGAGCGGCACTCCCTGGAGACAGACCCCGACGTCGCCGGGGAATGGGATCGTGTTAGGGGCTAAGCATGACCGCGCGGCGTCGCCCCTAAGCCTATTGTCGGCGCTTGAACCAGCACGGCCATATTGCCTGGCTTATGGTCGTTATCCGCCATGCACTGATGGGCTTTCGGCAGGTCCTTCCAGGTGAAGGTTTCACTGAGGCAGGGATCAAGCCTGTAGCAGGCGCTTTCTTC
>Ga0181597_10003544_pt1 | contig 16184 bp, 15 predicted proteins | sample 041ome_5_FD_148647 | JGI IMG/M metagenome (GOLD analysis project Ga0181597, IMG submission 148647) | Coastal salt marsh microbial communities from the Groves Creek Marsh, Skidaway Island, Georgia - 041403US metaG (spades assembly) | ecosystem: Environmental > Aquatic > Marine > Intertidal zone... | reverse complement strand
CGCTATCACGCGAACCAGTGATAAATTTAAATCACTAATAGATCAGGATGTTAAATCTACCGCTGGCTTTGGTTGCGCAAAAGGTTCTAATGAAGAAGCCTACTTGTTCCAAAAACTCATCAGAACAGGTTTTAAAAATAATAATGTAGATCACTGCACAAGATTATGTCATGCATCATCTGTTGTTGCACTTCTAGAGATGATAGGATCTGGGGCAGTTTCTAATCAGGTAGCAGATGTAGCTGAAGCTGATACTATAATAGTCATTGGAGCTAACCCTACGGTTAATCATCCGGTAGCTGCAACCTTTATTAAAAATGCAGCTAAAGCTGGTAAAAACTTAATTGTACTTGATCCAAGAAAAAATGATTTAGCAAGACATGCCACACACTACCTGCAATTCAAACCTGATACAGATGTGGCTTTGCTTAACGCAATTATGAAATCAATTATTGATCAAAAATTATTAGATCAAAAGTTCATTGATGAACGCACCACTGATTTTAGTGAATTGAAAGAGCATCTCAACGATTTTTCCCCAGATAAAATGTCATCAATTTGTGGAATCAGTCCTGATATGATTAATGAAGTAGCAAGAATCTATGCCTCATCTCCTGCATCAATTATTTTCTGGGGTATGGGCGTCTCACAACATGTTCACGGAACTGATAATGCAAGGGCTCTTATTTCATTAGCTTTGATGACAGGGCAAGTTGGTAGACCTGGAACTGGTTTACATCCATTAAGAGGACAAAATAATGTTCAAGGTGCATCTGATTCTGGACTCATACCAATGGTGTATCCAGATTATCAAAGAGTAGATAATCCAGAAATAAATAATTTTTTTGAAAAGTTTTGGGGTATGCCATTAGATTCCGAACCAGGTTTAACAGTTGTAGAAATAATGGATGAAATTACCAAAGGCAAAATTAAAGGCTTATACGTAATGGGCGAAAATCCTGCCATGTCTGATCCAGATTTGAATCATGCAAGAAATGCTCTTTCTAAACTGGAGCACCTCGTCGTACAAGATATTTTCTTAACAGAAACTGCGATGTATGCAGACATCATTTTGCCTGCTTCTGCGTTTCCAGAAAAAACAGGAACCTTTACAAATACAGATCGACGTGTCCAGTTAGGTAATCAAGCAGTTAATCCACCCGGAGAAGCTAAACAAGACCTGTGGATTATTCAGGAAATTGCAAAGGGCGTAGGATTAGATTGGAACTATCGACATCCAAAAGAAATTTTTGCGGAAATGACAAAATGCATGCCAAGTATACAAGGTATTACATGGGAAAGGCTCGAAGAAAATCACTCGATTACTTATCCTTGTGATGATTCAGATGATCCTGGTCAGCCGGTTATATTTATAGATGGTTTTCCAACAGAGTCTGGAAAAGCTAAATTTGTTAAATCACCACTTATCAATGCTGCTGAGTTACCGGATGAGGAATATCCATTTGTATTGATCACTGGAAGACAGCTAGAGCATTGGCACACTGGATCAATGACTCGAAGAGCAAGCATGCTACATGAAATAGAACCAGATCCAAATGCTAATTTATGCCAAGAAGATATGAATAGATTTAATATAAAGGACGGTGACCTCATTACTGTAGAATCGAGAAGAGGTAAAATCGATGTCTATGCAAGGCGAGATGATATGCTTCAGTCAGGACAAATATTTATACCATTTTGTTATGTTGAGTCTGCCGCTAATTTATTAACCAATGCTGCACTTGATCCTTTTGCAAAAATCCCAGAATTTAAATTCTGTGCAGTTAATATTAAGAGCAACACAAAGCATTAGAGAGTGTTGAAAAAAACTCTCAAAGAGTTCATAGCTCAACTTAAAATTAATTTAGAATCTAAAAATTATCTTGAGTCTATTCCGCTTTTATTAACTGCTATAGAACAATATCCTAAGGAATATAAGTTAAAGCTTAATTTAGGTAATATATATAAATTACTTGGAAAGACTAAGGATGCAATTAATGCTTATAATTCACTTTTACAAACATCACTCGAATCAATAGCGCATAATAATTTATCACTAATACTATTGGAAGATGGTGACTATGAAAAATCTATACAGCATGCGCGTAAAGCATTAAAGATTGATAAGAACTACAATGATGCTAAATATAACCTTGCGATAGCGCTATTTGAAAATAGAGAATTCAATGAATCCTTGTCTTTATGCCAACAATTAAAGGAAGATAATTCATATACTAATAAAGCATATGAATTAAAGTTTAGAATTCAACAAATTATATGTGATTGGTCGGAGTATGATGAAATTAATAAATTACTCAGGTCTAATAAAGTTATTACGCATCCGTTCTTACACATATCTTATATTAATGATGAAGAATCTAATTATAAAAATTCTTTGTCATGGAACAATGACAGTAAAGATAATGTCATAGAAAGAAATCACAAAAGTGATTCAGATAAAATTATTTTAGGATTTTTTTGTGGTGAGATACGGAATCATCCAACATTCTATTTAATTAAAAACCTTTTTAAAAACTTAAATAGAGATATTTTTTCTATATACATGTTTTCATATGGGCATGGCTCTGATGAAAAAAGATATATAGAAAAAGACGTAGATGGCTTTGTTGATATAACTAACTTAAGTATAAATAATTCTAAAGAAACAATTAAAAATTATCAATTAGATGTCTTGATAGATTTAACTACAATCATTTCTCATAATCGTTCAGATATTTTAGAAAAAGGTTTAGCAAAAATCATAATATCATACCTTTCCTTTCCAGGTACTACTGGGAGAAGTTTATATGATTACGTTATTACTGATAGAGTGGTTACACCAATAGAACAGCAGAGGTTCTATAGCGAACAATTTTTATATATGTCCAGCACATATCAAATTAATAATGGTGAAACAAATTTTAATACTGAAACTAAAAAAGACGATTTTAATTTACCCGATAATCAAATAATTCTAGGCTGTCTTAATCAATCTTTTAAACTTGATCCTGTTTTTTTTGATATCTGGGTGAATATTCTAGAAAAGTTTAGTAAAACATGTCTATGGATTTTGAATCATAGTGCAGATATGCAAGAAAATATTTATAAACATATCAATAATAGAGTTGATAAGGAAAGAATCATATTTGCCGATAGAGTTGATTATGATATGCACCTTAAACGTATACAACATATTGATATAGCTTTAGATACCAGAATTTACAATGGTCACACAACGACTATTGAAATGTTACAAGCTGGAATTCCCCTGGTTACCCTCAAAGGTAACCACTTTGCCTCTAGAGTTAGCTCAAGTATTTTAAAGGCATTAGACATAGAAGAGCTTATTACGAAAGATTATGATGACTATAAAAATAAAATAGTGTCGCTAATTAATAATGAAAAACGCCAAAATATGAAAGATTTAATCAAAAATAAAATGCAAAATTCTAAATTATTAGATATCAATTATTTTAGTAAAGACTTTGAAAAGAATATCATAGGTGTTGTATCTAAACTCTTTTAGCTTGATTAACTATAAGTAGCGCGTCTTTTGTAATACCAACATCATGAACACGCAAGAATGTAGTTCCTTTCAATGCACATAATGTAGATGATGCGACATTTGCAATCTTGAGATCATCTTTCGTTTCAATTCCATTAAATAATGTTGAAGAGAATCTTTTATTACTCGTTCCTATACAAATTCTATTATGTATTTTTAGGAGATGATCTATGCTCTCAAGAACTTTGATATTATCATGGCCAGATTTTCCAAAACCGATACCCGGATCTATTATTATTTTGTCTTTGTCAATCCCCTCATCTAAGCATGATTTTATACGTTCATTAAAATAAATATCCAATTCCTCAAGTATATCTTTATAATCTTTATTAATACCTTTTTGATGCTCGGCGGGCATATGTGTCATAATATAGTTACAACCTAGTTTGGAAACAACCTTAAGCATATTTTGATCATGAGTTCCTGATGATACATCGTTTATAATTGAAATATTCTTATCAGAAAACGCATTTGCAACTTTACTCGATCTTGTGTCGATACTTATATCGATTGAATATTCATTTACTATAAACTCGATTATAGGCGTTAGTGTTCTAATTTGACTATCTTCATCTACATCTGAGAAACCAGATCTAGTAGATTCAGCTCCGATATCAATAACATCAGTGCCCTGATCTATCATCTCCGAAATACGCTGTTTAGCTGATGCTAAATCATAGTACATTCCACCATCAGAGAAACTGTCCATAGTTAAATTTAGAATACCTATTATTTTTGTCATAATTTTTTTTGCTTATAAATATAAATCTCTTCTTTTAGGTCAATTGACATCAAATCTTTAGCTACAATAACTTCATGTGAAGTATTTTGTTTAATTTGTTTTAATATTTGATCATCTGAAGCCCCGTCAAGAGATAGAACATGATTTAGGACAGTAAGTCTTGGCATAACGGTATTAATAATTTTTGAAATTTGTTGAATATCAGTGTGGTAAGAAATTACACCTTTAACTTTAGGATACTTTTTTAAAGTGTGTTCAGATGCATGAGCAATTTCATGAATTAATAGGTCGCAATCTTTGGCTTTTTCTAAAAGCTTCTCAGAGTACGTAGTATCTCCTGAGATGACCATACAGTATTTATTATTAAATATTTTAAATCCAAATGCATGTGTGAATGGTTCATGTTTCACAGAAAATGCTTCGATAGTTAATCCATTTTCTTTATGAACATAGCCATCAGAAATAATTTTTATGTTTGCTTTTAAGTTATTCTTATCAAGTTTTTCTGGAGCCATACTTCTCACTTTAATGTCTTCCTCAAATGCTTTTAAAGTACTATTAATAAAGTTCTCTGTGCCTTTAGGTCCAAATACATTCAAACCTGATTGCCTATGATAAACCCAACCAGTCATTAAAATATCAGGAAATCCAAGTATGTGATCAGAATGTAAGTGTGTAAAAAAGATGTTGTCAATCTCATGAGGTAAAATATTTGATTGGTTTAGCCTAAGAAGTGCTCCTCGGCCCGCATCAAAGAGAAATTTATCATTTTTATGTTCTACAAGTATTGATTGAGAGAACCTGTCTATATTTACTCTAGGAGTTCCGCTCCCTAAAATTGTAATTTTAATGATATCTGCATGAATATTAGTTGATAAAATGATTAAAAATAAAAAAACAAATCTTCTCATCATTGTATTGTAATATAATTGAACAGATATGGATAATAAAAGCAAAATAGAACTCACAAACTCAGAGAGGCCGAATACTTCAGAGATTACAGTGACTGATGAGTATAATACTGAAAGGCGTTTTCCCATCACAGGAGAGCTCCCACTCACTATTTTCTTAGATAAGAAAGAAATAGTAACACTTATGACATTAGGGCACTATCCCGAGGCACTAGTTATTGGTTATCTAAGAAATCAGGGTATTATAGATAAAATTTCTGACTTGAAATCTGTTCATGTTGATTGGTCTGTGAATGCTGCGGCAGTTACTTCAAAAGGATTAGATCTTGATAAAGTAAACAATAAACTTAAACATAAAGTTGTTACCTCTGGCTGTGGTCAAGGAACAACCTTTGGTGGAATAATGGATGAACTAAAAGAAAAAAAAGTTGATTCATTCGCAATTAAACAATCTACAATCTACAAACTTTTAAAATTACTACATGATAAAAATGAGGTTTATAGAACATCTGGTGCAGTTCATGGTTGTGCATTATGCAGCAGTGATCAAATTTTAGATTTTGTTGAAGATGTAGGTAGACATAATGCTGTGGATGCAATAGCAGGTAAAATGTGGCTCAATGATACAAAGGGTGAATCAAAAATATTTTATACAACTGGTAGATTAACTTCTGAGATGGTGATTAAAGTTGCTCAAATGAATATAGGGGTACTACTATCTCGCTCGGGAATTACAGAAATGGGATTAAATGTTGCCAGAGAGACAAATATTATTTTACTTGGTAGAGCAAAGGGCAAGCATTTCTTAGTTTATAATGGTAGAGAAAATATCGAATTTGATTCAATTCCAAAGCCTAGACCAGAAACCGCTTCTGACGTATGGAAAAGAAGGTGATATATTTAAATTAGTTTATTTACTACCTTACCAATTGAACTAACTGAGACAGTTACAGTTTCTCCAGAAACCATAGGTCCAAGGCCTGAATTGGTTCCGCATGCAATGATGTCTCCTGGATGCAATGTCATATCATGTGACAAGAAGCTAACAATTTCATAAACATTAAAAAACATATCGCTAGTATTATAGTCTTGCTTGATTTGACCGTCGATAGATGTTTTTATTGAAAGTGACATAGGGTCAATGTCAGTCGCAATACAAGGGCCAAATATCCCAAATGTGTCGAAACTCTTAGATCTAGTCCATTGATCAAAAGTAGGATCTTTTTTTACTAAATCCATAGCAGTTACATCATTGATACATGTAAAACCAAAAATATATTCTGATGAACTCTCTATTGATACGTCTTTACAAGTCTTTCCTATTACAATTCCTAATTCACCTTCAAAAAATATGTTCTCGGCGTATGTTTTCGGGCGAATGATATTCTCTCCTTGTTCAATAATGCATGAAATGGCTTTATTTAAATACAGAGGGTTATTAGGTTTACTAAGTCCTTTTTCATTCGCAAGTGTTTGATAATTATTCCATAGTGCAATTATTTTTGATGGGCTACATGGATTTTTTAAGTTAATGTTGCTAACTTTAAACTTAGTTTCAGTTTCTAATGGGCTATTAAACATATCACCTTCATATACAGTCACTTCTTCACCTGATAAAGTTCCTATATATTCTGAATTGTTATTTGTAAATCTTATCCAATTAGACATGATGGTATATAATATGTTTTGAAATAGTTTATACGAATTAATGCTCAAAACAAAGAAAAGAATATTAATTATAAGATGTGGAAGGCTGGGTGATACTGCAGTATCGACAGTAATATTAAATCCGTTAAGACATATATTTAAAGATATTGAGATTGATTGGGTAACTAAATCAGAAGTTGCTGATATTTTTCAATATGAGGGTGATATAAACCCTATAAGATTCAATCATACAAAAATACCATTGCTTTTAGATATAAGAAAACTTAGGTTAATCTTTCGATCATTTATGAAGCCATATGATGCTGTATTTAATCTTGAGGTATCAAAAAAATATGACTATTTAGTTCGATTACTCAGATCATCAAGAAAATACGGAAGGCCATATAATCATATTCCTGATAATCGCACTGAGCACCGGGCAAATCATCAAATGAAAATAATTGATGAATGTGGCATGGGATATCCTAAAGAAATTGCAATTCCAAGCTTGAAGTGTCCTGAAAGAAACGTGTTAACAAACATTATTAATGATGTCGGAAATTATATAGTAGTGTCTCCATCAACCAGTAAGTTTGGTAAAAAAAACCATAGAGGTTACAGGGATTGGCCTATACAAAATTGGAAAAAACTAATAGACATTCTATATGATAATACGAACTATCAAATAGTTATTACAGGAACTAAGAATGATTACTATAAATTTCTAAGCACTAACAAGGGAAAACAAGATAGAGTAATTAACTTAGCAGGAAAACTTTCAATACCAGAATATCTAGCATCACTCAAATATGCTAAACATGTAATTGGTGTCGATAGCGCCTCAATTCATATTGCATCAGCAGTCGGGTCGGAAAATATTATTGCAATTTTTGGGCCGACTAGCATTAGCGTAGCAAAACCATTTGAAACAAGATCAAATCAAGTCAAAGTCATCTCAAAGAAACTCTCCTGTAGCCCTTGTTATGCCACAAATATAATAAAACAATGTAAAGATAATGTTTGCATGAAAAGCATTGAACCAAGAGAAGTGCTTAATATTATCAGGGTAAGATAAAATTATTTTTTATTTATAAATCTAGATATGTGAGATAGAAGTGATTCTTGCTGGTCTTTCTTAAATCCCTTTTCTTCAATATCTTCAGAGAGATTTTTAAGGACATTATTTATTTTCTCTGATAATTTTGAGTATTTACCCAAATCTCTTATCAATAAAACAACTATAAATACTAAAATTGGAAACATAACAAGTGAAGTTGTGGCATAAGCGGATACAAACAGTTCTAATGTCATTTTTTTGCTGATTCAAGCTGTTCAAGTTTTTTTTGCATCAGAGTATCTATTTTATTTTCTAATCGAAGATTATTGTCTCTAGCAGTATTTAAAGAGATTTTATTATTTTCAAAATCTTTCCAAAGTTGAATCCTTTCTTTCAATATATCAAGAGTTACTTTATGGTAATGTCTCTGTAGACGTGTCATTTTATTCATAAAAGGTGTCAATATGTCATTTCTAGCATCATATCGGCATTGAAGATGCTCTGATGATTCTGTTATCTTCATACCCGCCTTTGCCAACTTTTCTAGTAAAACCTTTCCTTTATCAGAGAACTCACATTGAATCATTTGGTTATATGATTTATTTCTTGCTTCAGAAAAACTAAATTCAGGAAATTGATAAACAACAGTATCAGATATAACATTGCCATCTTTAGCTATATCATGGTCAAGATTAGTACTCAAGATAACTTTTATTTCATTACTTCCGACAGGGAGTATTCTTAAAAAATGATATTCGCTGTACACTCTGCTTACGTATTCTCCATTTATAAAGAGTTTTCCATATCCTTCTGTAGGAATATTATTTTCCATGTCTTTTTCAGGTGTGAAAATAAAATTCTTTATTTGCGTTCTTATTTGATAAAAAGATTTATTTTTGATGAGCGTTACTTTCAGAGACGGTATATTATTGTCTGTAACTTCTACTTTAGGGTTATAGTATTCTTTCCAAAACTTTATTCTTGATTCGTTGTCATCGTGAGCATGTACTGTAATAACTAGTAAAAAAACAAGCGGGAAATTTAGAATAAATTTATTCATCTAGGGTCTATAGTATCAAAATGTATCGAGAAATTCCCTTTTTTCTTGTCTTCATAATATAGCCTCAGAGTTTTTTCAATCACAGTAAATGCTATATTGTCCCATGGGATCTCTGACTCACTGAATAATTCTACTTCTTTACTTTCAGGTCCAGGCGAATATTTTCCATCCAAGAGTTTGCCTATATACATCATATAAATTTGACTGATATGTCGTAGGTCACACATAAAAAACAATTGAATATTATCTGATTTAGCATTCGCCTCCTCAAATGTCTCTCTAAGCGCGCCTTCTGCAACAGTTTCATTATTTTCTAAGAAACCAGCAGGAAGTGTCCAATAGCCTGATCTCGGTTCAGTAGCTCTTTTACATAAAACTATTTTATCTTCCCATTCTAATATACACCCTGATACGACTTTTGGATTTTGATAGTGGATATGACCGCATACTGTACAAACATTTCGTTTTTTATTATCTCCCTCTGGGATTTTTAATCTGGTCTGCGACCCGCACAACATACAGAACTTTTGAATTAGCTTGTTAGATAAAGACATATTAAACAGCATCCTAACATACCTATACCTTTGATTTGAAGAAATAAGAAATTATATTAACCTAAAAAAATTAGGACAATATTGTTCTATACATGCACTTTAATATATTTTAATTATATTATCTTTTTATTAAATATCTCTGTATAATATTTCAAAACTGTTAAGTCCCCATCGTCTAGAGGCCTAGGACACTGCCCTTTCACGGCGGCAACAGGGGTTCGAATCCCCTTGGGGACGACAATGTCGAACAATACTTTTTTATAAACTCTAATAACATTGACTTATAAATCTTATAAAAATATTAGCCAAAATAATCAATTTATCTGTGTTACTATTAAAATCATTAATCTACAGCTTAAATAATATAATGGGTTTTATTAAAAGCATCAAAAAACGAATCGACTGGAAACTAAATGTATCATTTGACAAAAAGACTGGTTTCTATAGATATAAAAGAAAAAAAGGCTTTATCTACATAAGATATCCAAGACATTATCTTGATAACATTTCAAATGAATGGTTATGTAATAATCTTTATTACTATTACTACATGCCTACAAATAATAATACTGTAGTAGATCTAGGAACTGGTTATGGAGAAGAAGCTTTATACCTTCATGATCAATCCCCTAATTTAAATTTTTATGGAGTTGAAATACAACCTGTTATATTTGAGTGTCTTGCTAATACATTAAATAGTATTGGCAACAATTTCAAAGCTATATCTACTGCAATTAATAATGGAGATGCTATAAAACTATGTAGTCAGTTGTCATATTTTACTGTCGGTGATAATCAAGAGAATGGTTATATAGATATACCGACAGTGACTTGGAAAGATTTTTTACAAAAAAATAATATAAATAATGTTGACCTTCTCAAAATGAACATAGAAGGCGGCGAGAAACAGTTTCTAGAATCAATTGATGATTTTAGTAGTATTAGGCATATGATAATTTCGTGCCATGATTTTCGAGCAAATAGTGGTCATGGTGAATTTTATAGGACTAAAGATAAAGTATTAAGCATACTAAGAGATAATAAATTTGAACTAAAATTCTTTAATCATGATGAGGATTGGGCAAAAGACTGGGTGTTTGCTAAAAATACTATTACTTAAAAAGTTTATCAACATGAATAGTTTTTTATCCAGCAATAATTTTTGCTAACTTATCCTCGTCAATTACTAGATAGCTAAGCTCAGGATAGTCTCTCAGTAATGCTGAGCAATTTAGCGAATTATGAATGAATGATTCCGTGCTAATTTGCATATCAATATGAAGCGGAGTTTTTAAATAGTAATTTAGTTTTTGTATTAGATTAATCAATTTAATTGAACTAGTATTGGCAACATTATATATGACGCTATCATCATGATTACATATTAAATTATCTATTACTTTTTTTAAAAAATTGATACTACAAAAGTTTCTTATTTGATTACCTGCATGGAAAAGATTCAATTTGACTTTTTTTTTATCTCTTAAATTAAAGAATATTTTATCTAAAAAGTTGTCTATTCTGTAGATATTTGGATTAAGCTCATAGAGTCCAGCTATTCGCATTATTATACATGATGAATTAATTTTTTTACTTCTTTGTATGATCATAGATTCAAATCTAATTTTTTCCTTAGCATAAGGAGTTATTCCTAGTAAATCATCTTTCTCTGAAAACATATTTTTATTATTGTTAAATCCATAAACGCTTGCAGATGATAGGAAAATGATTTTTTTATAAGTTAGCATAGATATTTTCTTTTCAATATCTTTGAAGTTTACTTTATTAGGAAGATTATTTCTTTTTTGATAAAGATATGGTGATACGCCAAAAATAATTGTGTTTGCTTCTAAAGGTGCATTATTCACAAAGAATTCTTCAGAGCTTACAAATGAATATTTCTTATCATTTTCTATTAATCTTCTAGCTCCAATATAAATTAATTCTTCCAGTCGCCTTTCTCCCAATCAATATTGTTAACTTCTATAAAGTCACTGTTATCAATTTTTAAAATCAAATCATTAATAAATTCTTTATTTATTTTTTTATTTTCATCAGCTATACAGATAGCATTGTTATCTGAATTGGTTATTTTATTGTACGTCAGCTTTTCTTCAAGTTTCTCACCTTCTCTGAGTCCGATTATTTTAATGCTAATTTCATTACTAGATGTGGGATTTTCAACAATACGTTTACCATATTCAGATGCTACGTTAAATGCAACATCTAGAATTTTGACAGGCATGCCCATATCTAAAATATATGTGTTTGGCTCCAGTTGAGATGCTACTAAAACTAATCTTACAGCTTGCGAAATACTCATAAAATATCGTGTTGCATTTATATCAGTTAGTAATATTGGACCACCATTCTCTATTTGTTTTTTGAATAAAGGAATAACTGAACCACTTGAGTTTATGACATTTCCAAATCTTACAATGCTAACGGGATGACCATTGTTAGAAGAATTAATAGCCAATAACTCACAAAATCTTTTTGAAATCCCCATTGGGTTTATTGGCTCGACTGCTTTATCTGTCGAGATTAATGTAAGTTTAGTATTATGTTCTTTTGAGAATCTAAGAATATTCAAAAAACATTTCACATTATATCTATAATATATTTGTGGCATACTCTTGGACAGATTTACATGCTTATAGGCAGCAGAGTGATAAATCTGATCAATATTATTTTTACTGATTATGTTCTGTATAAATATATCTCCACAATCTCCGAGGACTAATTCAAAATTATCATATCCTTTCTCCATTAGAATATTCTGAATATGAAATAAACTATATTCTGATATGTCATTTAGAATAATTAAATCATTTGGATTATTTTCAATTATTTGAAGAGCTAGTTCTTGCCCGATAGAGCCGCCAGCTCCTGTGATTAACTTATTTCCCATATAGCCATTATATATAAAAGGAAATTTTGCGCACCAAATTCATAGTTTTTTATATAAGTATCTCGTTATATTTCCTCAACTCATTTTCATATGAAAATATTTTCAGAGCATCATTAATATTGTTTGAAGATTTCATTTTTTCGTAGTTGAGATTCTCAGCTATTATTAGTAGTTGTTTAGCCAAAGCAACTTGATTTTTATTATCAACTATATGAGTATGAAAACCTAAATCTTTAAATTCAGAAAATGATGTATTATTGTAGGAAAGACATACTAGTCCATGACTTAATGCTTCAGTAAAAGAATTGCTAAGCCCCTCCCCATGACTAGGAAAAAGAAATATATCATTATTATTTAAATATTTAGTTATATTTGATTGATATCCATGAAATATAATTTTATTTGAATAAGCCATACTATTAGCATGCTTTTTTATTTTCTCTACATATGAGCTGTTACCATCACCAACTATATTCATAATAAAATTAAACTTTTTTTCATAGAGAATCTTGCATGCATTAATCATATCAATATGGCCTTTACCCTCGGCAATTCGTCCTGTATTCAAGATTTGTATTTGATTATCTAGGATCCTAGGCTTAGGTTTTGCATTAAAAACTATTGAGGGATAAATAGTTCTTATTACTGTCGACTCATGAAAAGGCATACTCTGTTTTACATTATTGGTCAAATCCTTGCTAATACCAATATGGTAATCAACTATCGAGTATATACGAGAATGATACCATTTATTTTTTGGACCTTTTCGAGTTCCATGTCTTATAATAAAATTCACGTTAAGATCTTTGAATGTAAAATATAAAGTTTTAAGCTCAGATGCACCAAAAAAAACTATATTCTTTATATTATTTCTAATAATTATTTTTCTAATTGAAAAGTGGAGTGATAAACTTATACTTTTCCAAAATGATACATCAAAAGTTTTAATAGAGTTAACATTAGCTGCTTTTTTAGATAGAAATGTATTACTTTTTACTATAAGTGTAGTTTCAGTTATAGAAGATAGTCTTTTCGTATATTTAATTGCATCGCTTTCGAGGCCGCCAGTCCCATCAGATAGGCATATTATTGCTGTTGGAGCTTTGTTCATTATCAATTTAATAACGTTATTCGATATACCATGCTACCACAATAGTAGTAAAATATGACCATGATGTATAATAGGAATTTCATTGTTCATTAGAAAATATATTTAATACGAAATTGATAATTGATAGTATCATGATAATAAGAAATATCTAAAATAAGAGAAATATTAAAATTTCGAAACTACTAAAAGAAAGAAATATTATAACTGATATCCTTATCAAGGAATTTAGTTTTGATTTATAATATATTTTATAAAACTAATTTATCAAAATTAACTAGTTAGTATGAAAAATCATATTCCGATTAAAAAAGAAAAGAATCCTTCTAAAATTGATAAAAAAAAGAAAAATGATTTTGATGAATATGGTGATAAAAGAGATCAAAAGATTGATTATGAGAAGGATAGACCGCCTCACTGGTAAGATCAGCTATTGATACAATTCTAGAAATCTTGAAATTCTTTCAATTACTCTTTTCTTTCCTAACACAAAACATAAATCATCAATAGAGGGAGCGTTCAATCTACCAGTTGTAGAAAATCTGATAAGAGGACCGACATCTTTAAATTTAAGAGACAAGTCATTACAGGTTGCTTTAACGCATGCGCTAATAGATGGTTTATCATTGAAATCTACAATAAAAAGTTTTGCTATTATGTTCCTTAGAATTTTAATAGTCTGTTCTTTCTCGAACTTTTCAATGATACTCATATCGTATTGAATTTCATTCTCATAGAAATATGTAATACTATTCGCTATATTTTTCATTGAATATTCCCTTTCTATTCCCAGTAACAATATATCTTTAAGATACTTATCATTTTTAGGGGCATTTGGTAGTCCGAAAGTTGATAAAAAGGGAAGGATTTGTTCAGCAATATTTTCAATGGAGTCGTTTTTGATGTAATACTGATTAAGCCAATTAAGTTTCTCTATATCAAAAGCCGCAGCAGATTTAGTTATTCTATCTAAACTAAATAGCTCAATAAGTTCATCTATGCTAAATATTTCTTGGTCGCCATGAGACCATCCAGTTTTAGCTAAATAATTTAGTATTGCATCAACGCGATATCCTTCATTTAAAAAGTAATTAATATCAACTGCTCCATGTCTTTTTGATAATCTCTTGCCATCTGTTCCATGAATCATGGGTAAGTGAGAAAAAGCAGGTACATCTGCATTAAAAGCTTTGAATAAATTTACTTGAACAGGGAGATTACTGAGATGATCGTCTCCTCTTATTAAATGAGTTATTCCCATATCTATATCATCAACCACAGAAGTTAGATTATAGGTTGGCACGCCATTTGATCTCAGTACCACCACGTCAAAAAAAACTTTTGGGTCAAAAGTAATTTCACCGTGGACACTATCATTAATTTTAATACTACTTTCTTTTTGATTTCTAAACCTTATTACATAGCCTTCTTTATTCAATTGATTATTATACTGAATTGATAGATCCGTATCTTTAGTTTTTTCATTAACCTCGACTTCATCGTAGTATGCAAGGTCATTGTCCAAAAGGTATTGAATTTTATCTATGTAGCGTTCAAATCTTTTAGATTGATAAGTGATTTCATCATCATGATTTAATCCAAGTTGATTTAATGCGGATATGATTGAAATTTTATATTCTTCTGTGCTTCTTGTTGTGTCAGTATCATCTATTCTTAAAAAGAATTTGCCATTATTCTTTTTTGCATAAAGCCATGAATACAATGCTGTTCTTACTCCGCCAATATGAAGCCATCCTGTGGGGCTTGGTGCAAATCTAGTTTTAATCATCATAAAGTCATCTTAAAGTTGTTTATTATAGCGCCTGGCAACCGTGCACTAGAGGTTGATCTCTCTTCATAAGTTCCTGAGTCGATTAAAAGTTCTCTATTTGCAGTTAGTCCAACTAAATTTTCTCCTAACATACTGTATACACTGTCATCAAATCTCATAGTATTTATAGGTGCAGTGAGCTTGCCATTCTCAACTAAAAAACATCCAAATCTAGTCAAGCCAGTCATCCTTCCGTTATTTCTATCTGAAAAGTTTAAGTACCAAAGATTACTGATATAAATTCCATTATCAATAGTTTTTAATATTTCATCATTATTTATTTTCCCGGCGCTCATATCAATAGAGCATGGATATTCAGAAGCTCCTGCAGCATTGTGTATCGCAGAATATTCCAAAGAAGATCTAGGAGAAGTTAAGGACTCTACAAATTTACCATTAGTAATCATTGCTATCTGTTCAGGCTTTATGAATCCATCTGAATTAAAATTGGCTGAAATACCATCTTTGATATTTTCATCTATTGATACCGAAGCATTTAATTCCCTCTCATTTTTACTCAATAAATGCAAAGGGCTAGTCCCAATTTTATTTGATTTATAACTAAAGCCGCCCCAAGCCATCATATCAATGATTTCATTAAGAGCAGCTGGCTCTAAATATACTCGATATTCACCAGTTTCGATTGTCTTATCTGGTCTTGATAGTACATCTAATTTTTCAATACCTTTTTGTAAAATTGAATCATAATCTTCATGATTCCACTTCTTCGATGAGTAGTTTAATTTAATTGCATTATTATTCTTGTTATATATTGAGTAATCAAAACTAAATGAGTAG
>Ga0181597_10003538_pt1 | contig 16198 bp, 15 predicted proteins | sample 041ome_5_FD_148647 | JGI IMG/M metagenome (GOLD analysis project Ga0181597, IMG submission 148647) | Coastal salt marsh microbial communities from the Groves Creek Marsh, Skidaway Island, Georgia - 041403US metaG (spades assembly) | ecosystem: Environmental > Aquatic > Marine > Intertidal zone... | reverse complement strand
ATTTTTGATAAAGTCTAAATATTCTATAATGTCGTCTTTTGATAATGACATTATATATATTATATATATTATATTGTTGATTATTATATTGTTATAATATTTGATAAAATATAAAACTTAAAAAAAATAAAAACTAAAAAATATAAAATATGGAAATAATAATTTTAATTCATCTAGTTAATTTTGTATATAATCCTGCAGGTGATAATGGTATATAATTAAATGTGATTGTGTAATCATTCTTTTCTAGAATATCTTTTAATATTTGTTGTTTTTCTGGGTCATATTTTAGATTATTATTAATAATTTCAATTGATTTATTGTATATATTAATATTTTCGATATTTTCGATATTTTCGATATTTTCAATATTAATCTTGTATTTTTTATGAATTATTCTAAAAAGGTTGATGGCTAGATTAAAAGAATTTTTAAATGTAGTTACTTCGAGTAAATAATCATTAACAATAGTTCTATCAATACTCAATATTCTATTTTTATTTTTAATAACATCATATGGTATTACTTTCTCATACATATTTTTTTCACTTATAAATGATATATTTTGATTTGGTATTTTTTTAGAATTTTCGAAATATTGTAAAGCATTTATACTAGAACTATCAGTATGATAATAAACATCACTTATTAAAAATTTTCTATAATCGCATATTTTTGAAAAAGTATTATTACCTAAAAATGACAAGTGGAAATATTTACCTTCTAGACTAGATGATATATTCGTTATTAATTCATTTGAATTCTTATATAAATTAGTTGGTGTAATTGATATGTAAGCAGTTTTAATGTATTGATATTCATCAAATTCATTATAATTTAACATCATATCCTTATTAAGTTTTATAGAAATGAATAAAGGGGAACATAATTTATATGTATCGTGGCTTTTTTTCAAATTATAAAATATTCTAGATACAGACCTCATTTTTATAATATCATCTTTATTAAGAAATGAAAATATATACTCTATCAATTCAACAGGAAATTGGTTTAATTTAATTGCCATTATGAAATTGTATTTTATTGTATTTTATTGTATTGTATTGTATTGTATTTAATAAATTATTAACAAGTAGTAAAATATAATTAAAAATAAAGTAAAATCATTTCTTAATTAAACAAATAAAGTGTTCTAAAGCTTCATTTATATTACCCCAAGTATAATCAATAAAATCAATTTTATCACAAGTTTTCATACCTTTTGGTAAATAGACTTGGTCTATGTGAACTGTAGTCCAACCTAGCAATTTAGCAGGTTGTAAATTCTCTCCTAAATTATCAAAAAAAACTATATTATCACTAGGTTTAAGTCCACAAATATTAACTACTTTATCATATATACTTTTATCAGGCTTTAACCCTGCTAACATATTAGCACTTAATACAACACTGAATAATGACAATATTTGTAAGTTCTGTAATAGTTTCTGACAATATGAATGTTGTGCATTGCTAAATAATATTTTCACTCCATCTAGTCTATCTAACAATGACTTATCAACCAACGAGATTATCTTCTTCTCATTACTATTAGGGTCAATCTGATACAATGTATCGTCTAAATCAAATATATAAATATTCCTAGTATCCATATTTGTTATTATCTTAATTTTATCTTTTAATTTTATCTTTTAATTTTAAGCTTTTAATTTAACTTTTTTTAGATTTATTCTATAGATTTTTATAGTAATCAAATGAAATAACATATGTAGTATCACCGCATTGTAAAGCAAATTGCAATTTGTCTAGTGGATTATCAATTGATGCTGTCCTATAATCATTTACTACTACTTTCATATTATTATAAATTTTAATTTTAATATCAAAACCGAAACTATGAAAATATTTTTTTAGAGTTTCTACTTCTTTTTCACTCCATTTTCCAATATCAACTTTCTCATTCGCATCCCCATACAACAACTTAGAACCATCTGTAAACGTTGTTAATAAAAACTCGAATATATCACGAACTGTTAAATTAGAACCTTCTCCATCTAATTTAATATTAATTGTATTAGGTTCTTTAGGCGATTTGCCAAAGATATGATTTGCTATCATTTCAGCATCCATATTGATGTTTTTAAATTAATATTTTTTAGTTTAATAATAAAATAGTTATAATATTTTCCAATAATATTGTATAAAATATATCATCTAGTAGTATAATTTATATTAGTAAAAATATCTTAAATTAAAATAAAACTCTATACTATTTAATTATTTTCATTAACTAAAAACATTTCTTTTAATTTTTCCAAATTATCTCTAGCATCTTGAATACCTAGTTTATATAATTTATTATTATCTTCAATGTTATCATTTGGTAGAAAACTAGTAATTGGGAATTGCCTAAACATAGTTAAACTTATACATACTTTATGTAAATTTGGGCATATATGTGGTTCTTCTGAAAAACAACCATCTCGTAGCATTTTTCCATCTAATTCATATGTGATTGATGTATGTAGCAAAGGTAATATAGAACTAGACGTTATAGCATCTATAATATCACTATGACTATTAAATTTATTAATAATATAATTATCTCCCGTTTGATAGCAAGATGTGTTAATAAACAGTTTATTTTCAAGAGCATCTAGTGATATTTCATCTTTACGTTCTAGTATATAATTACGAATAGATGTTTGGTAATTATTTGTTAGATTAAGTGATTTATCCATAAATGATTTACCAATTGCCTGTAAAAATTTGGTTGTTCCATTATAGTAAGCATCGTCAAATTGGATATTAGATGCTAATACTAGAGAGCAAAATGAACCTACTGATGTTCCAACAATAATAGATTGTTCTAATTCTGGTTTGAATTCTTCTTGTAAAACTTTACATATTCCCATTAGATAAGGTGCTAGTCCAGCGGCACCAGGTATGTCTATTTCATATTTATAGTTGGAACATATAATAGGTTCTGTTCTAAAATAATCATTTTTATTGTTGCGATTTAGTATATATTTTTCAGGATTTTGTGGTTTGCTAATAAACTTAGAAACTAATTGTGTTAAATATTCCATTTTATATGAATGTAATTATTAGGTCAGTTTAATTAAGTGTTCAATATTATATATATTACAACTTAAATCTAAAAATATAAATATAAACAATGTTATACGACTTAATTAGAATTTAAAAATAATTAATTAATAAATTATGTGGTATTATCACTATTATTCGTTGGTTGGAACATATCTAGTATCATCGCTAGTATGTTTTATACTTGATATGAGATTGCCAATAGGAAAGGGATATAAGATTAAAGATAATATACCAAGACCAGATTATATAAAGTTATATCGTAAGATAGCACCATTATCATTGTTTAACATATGTATATCAAGTATTCCAGTAGTATATATAATGGATATATATCATGTGTCATACTTACCATTTTATCCTGATACAGATAGTATATTAAAAGGGATATTAATATGTTTATACGAATTAATATTTATATTGATTGATGTGGATATTATATTCTATACGTTGCATAGGCTAGAGCATCACCCAAGAATATATAAGGCAATTCATAAAAAACATCATGAATTGCTACACCCGATTGGTGTAGGAGCAGTATATGCACACCCAGTTGATTTCTATGTTGGTAATATAATTCCAATTGTTTTATCAGCATATATGATGGCGTCTAGTGTGTTAATATATCATATATGGATAATGATTGCTATATTATCAGCTGTATTTTTGTCTCATTCAGGTTTCAAAAGTATATCAGACGAACACGATTATCATCATACGATGTATAAATACAATTTCGGGATTAGTTTATTTATGGATAAAATATTTGGAACGTATCATTCTCCTAGTGAGAAATGGTATTATGGAAATAATATAGATAATCACGTAGATGAAAATTAAATTATGAAAATTAAATTATGAAAATTAATAACTAGCAATCTGTTTGAAAGTGATGTTTTTGTAAATAAGTTAGTATATTATGAAAAGTGAGTGTATCACCTTTTCCTAGTTTCAAAATTTGTTTTAGTGATTTATTTGGTTTAATATTAAGTGGATTTTTACTATCCTGTAGATTGTTTGTTTTAATATAGTTATTAAAAGCCAAAATAATTTCACCACAACTTATATCAATATTTTTATCTTTCCCAATAAAATTTGACAATTCTTCAGAAATAGATACTTTTGTATTAATATCACTACTTTCAGATGAATTTCTTTTCTTTTGTTCTACTTTTAGTTGAACACATTTACGATATTTCCTTCGTAATTCACGCATACGTGTAATCATTTGTATCATATCTTTACGCATTTTTAACATTTCATTTTCCATTTCTTCAAAATCCATATCCATTTCCGAATATGTAATTTTACTCCGAGGAGTTCGTTGTTTTTTATTCGAAGCCATAATTATTTATACAAATTTAGAATATATTATAATTTGAAATATTAGTAAAATTTAATAATAAAATTATACTTTTATATGACAAAGTATACTTAAGTTGTTTTTCTTGATTAGGTTGCCTTATTTTTCATAACATAATAGTAATAAAGATGGGTAATTCTTTTTCTAATCCTCCACCTGTGCCAATAGGTTTAATTGAATGCGATGTTGATATGATTGAATTTAATTATCTCCGTGATACACGAATAAAAAATTTGGAAGAAAAAATGAAATCATTGGAAATAAAAGTAGAAAATATTAGAAATAGATGTGATGACTTTGATTATATATCAACAGACTTATCAAATAAAGTCGAAGATTTATACATAATATCAAAGAAGAATAAAAGGCAAATTCTAATATCTAGAAAAGATTGTAATGATAGTGATAATAAATATTTACATACAACAAAAAATTTAGAAGAAAAAATGGAATGTATATTGAATAAATTTTTGAATGTTAATGATATTATAAATAATGTAGAGATTATTGACAATATCGATACTATTAATACTGTTAATACGGAAAATGAATATAAAAAAATATGGGAAAATATTAATGAAAATAGTGTAGAATGGGATACTTATATGGGAGAAACACCTACAAATTCTCTACATAATGACCAATTACAGTAATACTTTTGTCTTTATATTTAAAACCTTTTGCGATTACTTTCATACGAATAATATCACCTTTTTTTAGAGCTACAAACTCTGAATTACCTAAATGGTGCGTTCGTGGTAAATTAATTTGTAGCGGTGTTGTATCTACATTATCTATAAATGCGTCCGCTTGAGATTTATTGTTATCATCAATCTGACATTCTATAATTTGACCTATTTGTGGATTACAAATATCAACTTCATACTTAACTATGAAAGTTGTATTACCATTAAAATTTACTATGTCTAATTCACCTTGTGAGCGAGAAATAATATTAACGCTACCTGGTCTAACATATCCTTCTTTTATACAAATACCTTCAATTTCTTTTCGCAAACATTTTTCCAAATTATGGTTTATATTGCTTGATATTTCATTTGGTCTAATTGATAATTGTTTATTCAAGACCATCTTATTATAAATATTAGTTTCTGCCATTTTGTAATGTTGATATTATAATTATAGTATAAATTAACATATATTATTTAAATGATAAATAATAAATAATAAATGATAAATGATAAATAATAAATAATAAATTAAAAATATATAAATTCAATTTTGTTATAATTCAAATGTCTGTTGTTTTATATAACATATAATCTTCTGGATACAGGAACCATATTTTACCATTTTTCTTTTGTTCATTTAATCGAATAAATGTAAATTCCAAATCATTACAAATTACTTCTTTTGTTCTCAATTTGCCAATATTAGTTCCTAGTGTTTTTAAATATTTTTCAGTATTTTGTTTAGTATTGCTTTCACACGTCATTCCCTTTATTGATTTTTTAGTATCACTAGTAATATCTACAATTTTAAATGTTGGTGGGGTGTCAGATTTATCATATTTAAGATATCCATATAGATTGCTTATATTCATTTTCTGTAGAACACGTCTCTTATTTTCTATTATTTTCTTTATACTACCTGTATCAACTACCATTACACCATTTTTATTATGATATAATGTAATAGTTTGGTTGTTTGCGATAATAAATCCATATATCTTATTATTATTACTACTATTATCAAAATCGCTATAATATATGATATTAGATTTTGCAGATTTCAATAATTTATTTTCTAGTTCAGTCATTGGTATTTTATCATCCATTTTTTTCAATATTACAGATTTCAAAATTTCCAATTTAATTCTATAAATGTAATTAGTAAATATATAATCTACAATTTCTTGGTCTGTTAGTGTAATATTGAATTTTAATGACATTTGTGTATATTTTAATAAATCAACATCATATTGGAATTTATATAAAATTTCTCCATATGTGAAACTTGGTTTTGCTATAATCTTATCTACGTTTTTAGAAATATAATCAATATAATATTTCATATTAATAGACCTGTATGTTTCTTCTGGTTTAATATATTGAGTAGCATATTCAATATCTTTTGATTGTTCCCATTCAGGAACAAATATTAAACTATTTTCAACTTTTGTAATATAACCCTTCCTACCATATTTATCTTTAATTTGTTTATTATTTTCCATAATCTTAAATACCGCTATATTAACATACTCTAAATTGTCTTGATTTACCATATCAGCAATATCATCAATAGTAAGTCTATAATACATACCAACTAATTTCTCAATTTCTAACAAAATTCTATCTACTTCGGGATGTATATGTTTAATATTAATCGTATTTTCATTACTATTACTATTATCAATTTGATATCCGCATTTGTATTCACATTTTTCTAAATAATCACAGGCTCTACTATATGGTTTATCATTTAGCATAACTTCGGCTGTAATATTATGTGAAGTATTTATTTTTACCTTTTTGGGAAATACAGATTTATCAAATAAATTACCTTCTATATTTGAAGCACAATCAACCGCATTTTCTTTTAATAATCTCTCTATTAATCCACTAGTAATAGCCTTATTTTCAGACATACGATATTTATATAAATCTATCGTTTCTACTTCTGGTAGAGTTGCCGCGTAGTAATAAATAGATACATTACGGTCCATAAACGGTAAGTGTAGGTGAGACCCAGTTCTAATGGTGCGTCCAATTACCTGTTCTAACTTGCTAAGATTGAAATGTGGGTCTAGAATATGAACTTCACGGTATCCAAATAAACTAATACCTTCACTAGCAGCATCGGTTCCTATAAATATTTTTACATTTTTCTCGTTTATCATAGATTTACCTTTTGATATATATTTATTAACATCTTTCGCATTAGTAGAAAATTTATCTTGAGAACCAGATTTTATTATATAATCACCCATATATTCCGAAGATTTATACTTATTATCTATAAATGGAGTGCCATGGGCTTTATAAGGTCTATAACCTGCCATCTCTAATGCTATTACTAATGGTATTACACCACTAGATATATTCTTAGTATAAATAAATACTGGACCATTTGCTTTCTTAATATTTTCTAGTATCTTAGAAATTTTACAGGCATATTTTGATAACATTGGTGGTAAAAAATGTTTGCCAGTTTCATCATCTTTAAACTGTATTGTAATTTTACCTCGTTTCTTAGTGCTTATAGCATCTAAACCTTGTTGTGCATATACAGATGAAATATCTTTATTAGCATCAATTACAGATTGATATACACAATTCGAAATTTGTGGCAGTGAATTAAGCCAATCAACACCACTAACACCAATTTCAATTGATTTATAAGCGGTTTTCTGTATTCCTTGTAGAGGACAATCTATAATTTCCATTAAACGCATTTTATGTTTCAATTGACTAAATTGTTCAGGAATATTTGGGTAAGTCGGTAAATTTAGAAATGCTGACTGTTTTAAATTGATTGATGAAGGTAGCCTAATTGGAAAATCAATAGGATTATTACTACGTAAATATGTAATATATCCTCTAGTTTTATCTTTTAGTAGTTTGTCTGCTCCAGGAAGTATATAATTATTTTCATCAAATAAATCACTTACTTTAAGTGGCTTACGTTTATCATTAATTAGCATATAGTTTATTAATGTTATTATATCTGATGGTTTATCAAACATTGGTGTAGCAGTTAGCATTATTAATCGTAAATTTTCAGAATAAAGTAGAATATCAGTTAAAATTTTACTAACTTTTTTAACTTTAATTTTATCATTATCATTTAAATGATGTGCTTCGTCTATAATAAGTACAGTATTAGAATACTTTTCTCTAATCTTATCTATTTTGTATTTCAATGCGTCTTTATCAGATATTTGCTTACCTTTTTTGGTAATTTCAAGGTCAGTTCTATTAGCCCATTCTTGCAAATTATTGAAAATATAGTATTTGTCGATTTGTTTTTTTACTTTATTTTGTAGAATATCACATTCTGAAATCTTATTTTCACAATTCTCTACTAATTCTGGACCAATTGATTTTAATTTATCAATATATTCTGTTCTAGTACATTGATTATTCATATTTTTAAGATGAACTTGTTCTTTATCAAACAGTTGCCTATTGAAATCTTTGCCATTCAATACTGTAATATGTTTTTTGTTATTATATACAATATCTTTGAATTGTTCAGCAATAGTAATAGCAGTACAAGTTTTCCCTACACCCGTTCCGTGTATAACTAGTAAATTATGATATGGTGTATTAGGAGAAATATAATTCCGTAGAAAATTTTGTGAATTAGATAATTTGAAAATTTTACTATTATCGGTATCAGGTTTAATATCTATATCAGAGTAAATAGCATCAATCTCTTTATCCCGTTTATTAATTTTATATAATCCAAATTGTTTTTTATTACTAATTTTTTCAGCAAAATTTTGGTCATAAATAGATGGATAAATACTTGTTGAAATTACTTTGTTTTTTATCTGATTTTGTTTAACGTGTTCATTTTCTATTTTTTCTAGTAATTTATATAATTCATTTTTATCTGATATTTCAAATATTTCCTTTTTAAATTCCCTATCTAATTTCACTAGGTTAGCCACATTTTTTATAGTTTTTTTATCTTGTTTTATACTGGATTTCTTAATAGTTTTTCCCATATTTTAATTATAAATAATATTATTTTTAAATATTTTTAAATATTTATTATTTTTTTGTTTAATATTATTTTAATATTATTGTTTAATATTATTGTTTAATATTATTGTTTTATTAGATAACTTTTACATATAATATATATGTATGTATAATATCTAATTATGTAATGTATAATTATGTTATGTGTAATGTGTAATTATGTAATGTGTAATTTTATAAAAATTCTAAAAAATTAATAAACTGTAATACAATCATCTACCTCAGTAAAATATTTATCCTTGCTCTTCAATATTTGGAATGATTTTTTAATAATTGCCAATTTTTCCTTATGATATGGTCTTATTAACTCTTGTGCTTCTTGTAAATTAGACCATATTATATCACTAACTTCAATTGTTTGTATTCTGTTATTAGGGTCAATTTTAAGTTCATGGTCGTGATTAATATATTTTGCGAAATAATATATATGTTTATATTTAACACCATTAATACCCACATACATTTCCTCCAAAGGTTTGATATTAGGATATAACATTACATCATCGTCTGTTAATCCAGTTTCTTCATAAAATTCTCTAATCGCACACGATTTTGGACTTTCACGCGGATTTTTACGTCCCTTTGGTAATCCCCACTCTGGTGTATCCCAAGTAATTTTACTATTTTCTAATAATGTACCCAATTTTTCCATATATATTAGCGAATTAAACTTACGATGTGAATTGCTATATTCAGTTGTATTAATAGTTGTTTCCTTTGTCATTCCCAATAGATTACGAAGTTTATCAAAATCCATATTTTCAGATATTAATTGTTTCTCTTTTTTTGTCATCATATCCATTAATTGAATAATATATTCATCCTCTTCTGGTTCATATTTACCTCTAATAAATTCCATATAACCTATTGTATCTTTCCTACGAATTAAAATAATCTTATTATCATCATTTATAGTTGAATAACAAATAATTCCATAACTAGTCTGAGGTTCATCACAATTTTTATATATATGACCCATTTTATGGCAATTGCTACATTGTATAGCACTCATTATAATATATTAATTTGTATTTAGTAAATTATTATTATATATAAAAGTCTTAAACCGAAAAAATCTATTATAATTACAATATGAAGCCTTCAATTTGGGGACCACATTTTTGGTATATTTTACATACTATATCATTTTATTATCCTGAAAACCCATCTGAATATCATAAAAGAGCATATCACGATTTCTTCCATACTCTTAAAGATGTTATACCCTGTGAAGAATGTCAAAAACACTTCGCACAACACATACAGCAATATCCAATTACACCTCATTTAGATACAAGGTCTGCATTAGTTAGATGGGTTATACAAATACATAATTTTGTTAATAAATCAACTGGTAAGCCCGAATATACACCAGAGGAAGTTTTATACATATATTCTCTACTAGAACCAGTATCACCATTTATTAAAGTGGACCAAAGTAAAATTACTGAGAAAAAAACATATGAGCGTAATAGAGGTATTTTACTAATAATGATATTAGTAGCATTAGTAATTGCTATTGCTATTAAAATTCGTTATAGATATAATTATTATAATTATTAAAAAAATGTAAATATTTATTGTAAATGTTTATTTTAGATATTTATTTTAGTTTTATACTTTTAAAATTAATTCGGTAGCGAATTTAATAAATTTTTCGACAGCATTATTTATATCTGTTATTACTGTATCAATACTTGGGTCTATAGAAACAAATTTGTGTTTTTCATAGTCTAGTAATGGTAAATTAAATCTATATTGTGGTGATATAAACATAGTATCAGTCATACTTTGTTCTGCTGTATCTAATTCATATGATTGTGGGGTTTTCATTTGTTGTAGATGTCTCTGGTGTGCTGATGTATTGAATAAACAACTAGTTCTTATTCCAAATTGTGTAGTAGGAATATATAATTCATTTCGTGCTAGTTGAAATTGTATCCCAAATTCATAATAATCCCCATATTGATTAGGTGTAGGAATATTAACAGTTGCCCAATATATTATATTATCATAACTAGGTCGAACTGGTACTATATTAGTATTTTTCTGTGCGATTAAACAATATATTATATTTAAAAATTTATTATGTCTATTTATAAAGATACGTTCTGTTTCAAATTTCATAGCATCTGTATAAAAATCAGAAGCCATTATATATTCACACTGAATATACTTTGATATAATTACTTCTTTATCTATTTTATCTATTTTATTAATAAAACTTTTCATATTTTTTCTAGGAACATCGGTTAAAAGCCATTGTCTATCCCATTTGCGATGATAATGAATTGAGGCTGGTATTATTGTTTCTGGTCTAGCTGTAATATCACTATAAAAATTATTACAAATTGAATATATCATACAACAAAACCATTCAATTGGCATTGGTGAACATATTTTATTCTTATAACAGTCTCTATACAAATTACATATTTTTTTTTGATGGGGTCCATGAACCGATAATAAATACTCACACATACCATCACAATTATTCTCTATAAAAGTAATTAATTTAGGTATATCATAATTGCTAACATTATCCTCTAGACAAAGTGTTTCGGCTGCCATGATTTTTTTTCCCAATACTAATCACGTATTTTTAAATAATTTAATTGTTAAAAGAATATTCTAGTTTTACACCTTTGAACATTTAAAACGCCGGTGTAATAAAATGAATCTTTGTAAAATGTAAATTACACCCTTGCCAACCTGCTCTTTTAGCATTATTACTTAGTGGGTTTCTTGCAATAATATTATCACAAGTAATATTGTCGGATTTTATATGAATTATATCTAATATATTATGATTAACCGTTTCGTATAAAATTATTATATAATCTATTTGATCTTCAATGCTTTTTAATGTAGTGTTATATTCTGCTCCAATGGTTTTAAATTCACTATTTTTTTTTATATTATTATATAACTTTTCGGTAGTATTTTTACACTTAATTTGATATTTTTTTCCACAATTTTTACATATTTGATCTTTGGATTTTGTATTTATATTACACTCTAACCAATTCATTTCATTACATTTTATACATTGAATTTTTTCACAAGAATATATTTCAGCTGCTCTACCTATAATTCTTGAATTACTTTTCCATAAAGGGTGTTGTTCTTTTACTTTATCAATTTGTGACTGCAACGACATTATTATTGGTGTAATGAATAATTATACTAATTATAATAAATCAATTTTTTATAATATCGGCGTTTTAAATGTTCAAAGGTGTAAAATATAAAAAAATATAAAAAAATTTCAATTTTATTAATTGTAAAAATATTAATTGTAAAATACAAATTTATTATAGTTATTTACCATTTCACTGGTGTGTAATTAATAGACTTCAACACTTTACCAGTAGAACGGTTTTTAACAACCCACTTGTTTTGATTTTTTAGAAAATGTGTATAAGGACTATCATATGGAACTTCACCCTTATTATATCTTTCTTGATAACTATGAACTGTTTTTGTAGCTTCCTCCTCACTAACACAAAATTTACTCATATTACTATTATGAACAATACTATAATCGTTATCCCCATCAATTCCAAGGGTATCTTGCATTCCATAAACAACATATAAAATATCTGCTAGAGCATCTCTAACTTCAACAATATCCTTTTGTTCAACTGCTTCTTCTAGTTCTCGCATTTCTTCCCTAATCAAATCCATACGTAATTTGAGTAAAGCCTTCTTTTCAGTAAATACATTCTTTTCAGGTGTTTCATCAGAAGATAGAGAATTATATCTATCTACATCAGCACATTCATTAAATTCTTTAACCTTTTGGTAATTAGTAGCCATATTTGTAGATTTGAATTAATATAAGTTTTAAGTTTTAATAAATAATATTATAATTTATTTTACAAACAAACACAAATCAATTTTTATATATCTAGTCTTGTTAAAATTGATTTATAATTTTTATAATATTTTATCTTAACCACCAATTACGTTAATATTAATATTAATTTTAATTTATTCCAGAAGTTATCTAATAATTGAAAGTGATATTAATAGTGATATTAATAGTGATATTAATAGTGATATTTAAATATAAACAATTTCAAAATGGCTACTACAGATTTGCTTATTGTTGAATCACCAAACAAAATTAAAAAACTAAAATCTATTTTACCACCTCATTTTGCCGTTGAATCATCTGTCGGACATATTCGTGGCATTAATAGAAAGGGTATATGTATCGACATTAACAATGAATTTAAACCTGAATACGTAGATTTAGAAGACAAAGGTAAAGTTATTGCCAATCTTCGTAAATGTGCCAAAGGAAAACAATGTATTTGGATAGCAACTGACCCTGACCGTGAAGGTGAAGGAATTGCTTGGCATATTGCCGAAGTGTTAAAATTACCTAAATCTAAATATAAACGTGTTGCTTTTGGTGCTATTACCAAGAAAGATGTACTCGATGCTATTTCTAAACCCACCGATATTAATATGGATACGGTTAATGCTTACCAAGCACGTTCCGTTATAGACAAACTAATTGGCTACTTACTTAGCCCACTTTTACACAAAAACTTCAACGATTGGCATTTATCGGCAGGTAGAGTTCAAAGTGCTGTCCTACGTCTAGTAGTAGAAAGAGAAGAAGAAGTAAAAGCATTCCAAACATCTAATGTATATCATTGTAAGGCTTTATTCACACCAAATATGGAAGATAAACACCGAATTGATACTACACTAGATAATGATATTACTGAAGAAGCTAAATTGAATACATTACTAGATGCTATAAAAGACAAGAAAACTATTTATCCTATACTTTCCATTAATAACAAAGAAACTAAACGAAAACCCCAACCTCCCTATACTACTATGTCATTACAACAAGACGCGTCGAATAAACTAGGTATGTCTCCAAAGGCTGCTATGGCTTACGCACAAAACCTATTCGCGAATGGTTATATTACTTATATGAGAACTGATAGTATATCATTGTCAGAAGAAGCATTAAATAATATTATAACTTACGTAAAAAATGAATTTGGTGATAAATATGCTAATAGAATTCAATATAAAACAAGGGATAAAAATGCTCAGGAAGGACACGAAGCCTGTAGATCAACTAATATAACTAGAAACAATGTTAATGATATTAAAGAACTATCTATGCCAGAAAAGAGGTTATACAAAATGATTTGGCAAAGAACCATTGCTAGTCAAATGACACCTGCTGATGTTGAAATTCATACACTCAAAGTAGGTGTTGATAGCAAGATAACAAAGCCAAAGGATTATACATTTATCGGAAAAGCAGAGAAAATCCTATTTGATGGCTTCCTAGCAATTTATAATAAAACTGCTGCCTCTGCTACTAGTTCTAATAGTGATGACAATGATAGTAGTGGTGATAGTAGTGGTGATAGTAGTGGTGATAGTAGTAGTGAAGATGAAGACAAGGACAATACAACAACTCCTAGTGATAAGAAGGAGAAGGAGAATATAAAGTTGATTAAAATATTTAGTAAATTGAAGGAAAACGGTACATTGTATTTACAGGGTCTAGATGTTCAGGAGAAGCCTACTAAGCCGAAGAATGGTAGATATACGGAGGCTACTTTGATTAAACAGTTGAAAAATCTAGGTATTGCTAGACCTAGTACTATTACTGGAATGATTACAACAATTCAAGATAGAAAATATGTTGTTAAGAAGACTATTAGTCCAAAGGAGAAGGAATTTAGACATATTATGTTTAAAGCGTTTGTGGTGAAAGAGGAAAAGAAAAAGTTAAAGGTGGATGGAGAACGTAATGTTTTATATCCTACACCATTGGGTTGTATGATAAATGAGTTCTTACAGGCATCGTTTAATAATATTATTAATTACACTTTTACAGCTGATGTAGAAGTAATGTTGGACGATATAGATAAAGGTAAAAAGATATGGCATAATATTGTTAAAATCGTATATGATAAGTTCAATCCTAAAATATTGGAGCTTTCCGCTAAAATCAAGTCAGAAAAGGCTTCTCTACGATTGGAAAGTAGTGAAAGTGGAAATAAGTATTCTAGTGATGTAGTATTACTAGGAGTGCATCCTACTAAGAATGTAGATGTTATCTTAATACCAAAAACAAAGATGGGTCCAGCTATTTGTTTAAATTATGATGAAAAGGAAAGGCGTATTTATGTAAATTTCAGTGGAAAGATTGATAAAATGACATTTGAAACGGCGATTAAATTACTAGATGTTGGATATCCACGGCAATTGGGAAAATATGAAGAAAATGAAATTTATATTAAGAAGGCTAGTAATATATATTTATCCTATAATGGAAAGAATTATAGTATTGATGCTTATAATAATGGGAATTCTAGTAATATGATTAATCCAGAAACAATTGATTATTTAGATGCTATTAAAGTGATAAAATATAGTAAAACAAATGATGTTAATAAAAATATTAGTGATGATATAACTATAACAAAGGGTCCATATGGCTTTTACATCAAATATAAAGGTAAATCTAATATACCTATTCCTAAGAAGCAACGTGATAACGCATTAAGTCTTACCAAAGATGAAGTAGAAACAATTGTAGATAAACACTTACAAAATGATAGGAATAAAGCGAAAATAGAAAAACAACTAAAGTCTAATACTACTAAAGATAAGACTACTAAGACTACTAAGACTGCTAAGACTACTAAGGCTACTAAGACTACTAAAGATAAGGAACCAAAGACTAGTGATACTAAAAGGAAGGCACTTGTTAAAAAGAAAACTACTACTAGAGGTAGTAAAAAGGAAGAACCATCTGATAATATTATTTATAGATTTGATGATGAATAAATAATTATTAATAATCTATCAATAATATTTATAAAAATTTTTATATTTTCAAACATTTTTATTATAAAAAAATATATATATATATATATTATTAATATATGTTATGTATCTGTTTAATTCACAAATACAATATCAGTAGTTCCTAGTATATTATTATAAAATTTTTCTTTTTCATTCTGTAATAAATTAAAATTCGCTG
>Ga0181597_10003537_pt1 | contig 16201 bp, 13 predicted proteins | sample 041ome_5_FD_148647 | JGI IMG/M metagenome (GOLD analysis project Ga0181597, IMG submission 148647) | Coastal salt marsh microbial communities from the Groves Creek Marsh, Skidaway Island, Georgia - 041403US metaG (spades assembly) | ecosystem: Environmental > Aquatic > Marine > Intertidal zone... | reverse complement strand
ATTTTGATCATCCCTTCCTTATTCTTGTTAATAGCAAGAAGATTTAAATCGATGACCTCGTCAATTTTGTCTGCATTGAAACGCAAAAGATAATCGAGGGAGTACATCCCAACCCCAAGACCTGTGCAAAGTAACAGGGTGATCAAAATGATTAACCGACGCAGGGTACGGTCGCTGGAATCGTGCATACAGCGAAGCTCTTTCATAGCCCGGTGAATTTTGGATACATCCTCACCATTAATCCGCAGGGAGGAAATTTCGTTCTTAAATTCTGTTTTCCATGTTTCCGATGGGGTTTCTACTTCGACTAAATTTGAGGGTAATGCAGTGCCCTGTTCAGGCTCATCCTCCGGTTCCTCGTCTCTTGCCTCACCATCCTTCATGGGTTTCCCTCCTGGGGTTTCTTCTTCGAGTAGGCAAACCTAGCAATTTCCATATCCACCGAGGGGCTTCCGCCTTTTTCTGAGGTTACCTGATGCAGATATTCGTTCACCGAGCTGGCAATCAAAGACATGACAATTAAAGAAAATAAAGAATGCCAGCGAAAATTGTTTTAAAAAAGTATCAAATCTATTTGAATAAATGAGTAACTAGTGTAAATGTGTATAAAATTAACTCACTTATTTATGACAACTAACCTTTTTTCCTTCTTCTTTATTTGTTCGGTCGCTTCCACTGGGTTTTGGTTCCTCACCATTGTTTAACCCATGTGACTCCCGCTTTTGTTACTACGATTACCACGCACATACCATGACCATTTATCAGACAACTGTCCTTCAGAAAAAAAACCTAGAGAATTTTCATCTTCACCTCCACTGCACCAAGGACAGAAAGTATTTAATTTGGTCAAGTTCTGAGAGTTGGGATTGGCAGGCCTTTCTTGAAGACGGATCTTTTAATTCGCGAATCAAAAGATTGGTTCAAATTCGACGCGATGAATCGGGCAGAGAAGAAGTCATCAGAGATTTCTACAGACCATAGTAAACGATTCGCACAGAGCGAATCTGGAATCATTATTTTTTTAAGTTTAACGCGGCTGCTTCCTTGGTACTGCGTGCCAGCAAAATATTTTTACTCATGGTTGGTGTAGTCCAGCATTTGCCACTGAGTATTTTAGATCTACCCAGCTCATGGTAACGCTCAGGATTTGCAGAGACAGTCACAATTTGTCCATCGTCGGATAATACCCAGAGTGTTGCACCAGACCTGATGAGATTTCCCGGGCCGAATCCTTTTTGGCTCCAGCGGATTTCACCGGTTTTCAGATCAACGCATTGCAAAGGGGCTTTGCCATATTCCTTAAACCCAAAAATGCCATAAAGATTTCCCTGATAAAAAAGAGGCGTGCTCCAATGATTCATTAATTCATTGCGCTTTCGCCAAACGGGATCGCTTTTCCATTTTCTTCCATCGAAAGAGATTTTAAACACTCCTGCCCCGACTCCATAACCAGCTGAGCAAAAGATATGATCGCCTGCCACCACGGGGGAACTGGCGGTCGATACTTTAAAAGGGAACTCCTGTCTCCATAACTCCTTCCCATTTTGGGGTTCCAAAGAAACCAGTCCGGACCGACAGAGAAAAATCACCTGTTCCCAACCATGAATCTTTGCAAATGCAGGAGTTGCATGAGTGAGGGTTTCGGTTCCAGTTTTCCATCTTACTTTCCCGGTTATCTGACTAAATGCGATCAGGCTCTGGTTTTTACCTCCACCACCAACAATAACCAAATCATCTACCAGCAGGGGAGAGGATGCATTTTCCCACATGATGTTTTCTCCATCATGATCATCGATCACATCCACTTGCCACATCGATTTCCCCGATTGGACTGAGAGGCAGTGCAGGACCATGGCGGAATCATAAATAAAAACCCGTCCATTTTTTACCGAAGGGGTAGACCGCGGGCCATCACCCCCCGAATTATCGCGAGTTCCCGCATTTCCACCGGCATGCCCATACGAGGCTATTCCCAGGTTTTGTTGCCAAATTCTTTTGCCGGAAGTCAGATCAAGGGCGATGCATACCTCCCGAAGTAAACCATCTTCATCCTCTTCCGCAACTAAGGTGAAGGCTAAATCATCCTGGATCGAAAAGGAACTAAAGCCCAAAGGCGTTGGAGTTTTCCAAATTAGCTGGGAAGATTTTTGTAACTCGTTTCCACCGATGCTAATGGACTCCGTAGATTTATTGAAGAGGGGGCCGTGGTACTGCGGCCAGTCCGCATCAAGAAAGAAGAAGGGAAGGAAAAGAAAAGGAAGTACTTTGAGCATCTGTTATTTCTCTTTTCATTGGTCTTCCCCGGCAAGACCAAAGAGTGTTATTTTAACCTCCGTTGATCGATCTTGTGAAAAGGCTTGAAGGATGGGAGAAGCCTGACAATCTGATTACTTTTTATCCTCATGAACGTTCACGAATATCAAGCAAAGCAACTTTTCGCGGAAGCTGGTGTCGCCGTGCCCAAAGGTACGGTTGCTCAGTCTGCGGATCAATTCGATCAATCCCTCTCTTCTTTCTCCACTGATCAATCGGTGGTGGTGAAGGCACAAATCCATGCCGGTGGTCGGGGTAAAGGTACTTTTACCAACGGTTTTAAGGGAGGTGTTCATGTGGTGTCCTCACCTGCGGAAGCCAAAGAAAAAGCCGAAGCGATGCTTGGAAATGTATTGGTTACCAAGCAGACCGGAGAGGAAGGGAAAGAGGTTGGCACGGTCTACTTCACTGAATGTTCCGATATTGATAAAGAATTTTACCTGGCCATTCTCATGGACCGGGCCACCTCCAAGCCTGTAATCATCGCCTCCACAGAGGGTGGGGTGGATATTGAAGAGGTTGCGGAATCTTCCCCGGAGAAGATTACAAAAATTTTAATCGATCCAGCGCTTGGCATTCGTCCTTACCAGGCACGCCAGGTTGCCTTTGCTCTCGAACTAAGCGGAGACTCTTTCAAGCAATGTGTCAAATTGGTTACTAAATTGTATCACTTCTTTTGGACAAAAGATTGCTCGCAAGTCGAGGTAAACCCCCTGGTGCTTACTCCTTCCGGAGATGTGCTCGCCCTGGATGCCAAAGTGAATTTCGATGCCAATGCCTTGTTCCGCCACCCCGATGTGGTGGAGTTACGTGACCTGACTGAAGAGGATCCCAAGGAGGTGGAAGCTTCCAAATTTGATTTAAATTACATCGCATTGGACGGCAATGTTGCTTGTATGGTAAACGGTGCCGGTCTGGCCATGGCCACGATGGATATTATTAAGCACTACGGTGGATCACCTGCCAACTTTTTGGATGTCGGGGGAGGAGCCAATGAGGAGCAGGTGGAAAATGCATTCCGTATCCTGGTCTCAGATGATGCGGTCAAAGCCATTCTGGTAAATATCTTCGGGGGGATCATGAAGTGTGATGTAATTGCCACCGGAATCGTTAATGCGGCGCGCAAGTTGGAGATGAAAGTTCCCTTGGTAGTACGCTTGGAAGGGACCAATGTGGAGCAAGGCAAAAAGATTCTTGCTGATAGTGGTCTCGCCCTTGAGCCCGCTGACTCCCTAGCGGATGCCGCCGAAAAAGTAGTCAAGTTGGCTGCTCAATCCTAATACAAATTTATTTTTACAAATGAGTGTTCTCGTAAACAAAGATACCCGGTTGGTGGTCCAAGGAATCACTGGAAGTGCCGGCAGTTTTCACACCACCCAATGCATGGAGTATGGCACCAATGTGGTTGCTGGGGTTACCCCAGGAAAGGGCGGGCAAAAATTTCAGGATTCTGTACCCGTATTCGATACGGTGCAGGAAGCGGTGGATAAAGAAGGTGCCAATGTGGCCGCTATTTATGTTCCTCCTCCCTTTGCTGCAGATTCCATTCTCGAAGCGATCGATGCAGAAATTCCTCTGATCATTGCAATCACCGAAGGAATTCCTGTCCGTGATATGGCCGAGGTCAAAGCCCGCCTAGCGACCTCCAGTTCTCGTTTAATCGGGCCTAACTGTCCGGGTATTATTACTCCCGGCGAATGTAAGATTGGAATTATGCCAGGCTACATCCATAAGCCAGGTAAAGTGGGCATTGTTTCCCGCTCCGGTACTCTTACCTATGAAGCAGTCTGGCAAATCACCTCAGCCGGTCATGGTCAATCCACCTGTATCGGAATTGGGGGAGACCCCATCAATGGTACTAGCCACCTCGAAGCAGTGAAATTATTTAATGAGGATCCTGATACAGAAGCCATCATTTTGATTGGTGAAATTGGTGGAACTGCGGAAGAGGAAGCCGCTGCCTTTATCAAAGAACATGTGGATAAACCATGTGCTGCTTTCATCGCTGGACGTACTGCACCTCCTGGGCGCCGTATGGGTCATGCCGGAGCAATCGTTTCCGGTGGTAAGGGTACTGCCGAAGCAAAAGTGGAAGCCTTACTCGATGCGGGCATTTCCGTTGCGGAAACCCCATCCCATATGGCTGAGGCTCTCTTTAAAGTCTGGAATCCCTAATTTTTAATTACAGCCCTTCGTTACGGGGATGCTTTAAAGTTTGAAGTGAATGAGGTATTTCTCTCCGAGTTCAGCCTCGGGGAGTAATTCATCCAAATTCCAGATTTTTGCTGGAGTTAGTCCGGAACTCTTTAGTTCATCCCGATAATCTCCCCCTTTAAGATACAGGATACCATTGGCGGGGGAGTTGCGGGATCCCTTGGCCACTTTATCCCGCACCCAGCCAAAAAACACGGGCAGGGCAGTGACTGCCCGCCCCAGCACAAAATCATAGGTTTTCTTTTTGGGTAGTTCTTCGACCCTACCCCTACGGACAGATACATTGGCGAGCCCCAGCTTGCTTGCCATGTCTTCCACCACCATCACTTTTTTGGCAATCGAATCCATTAGGGTGAATTTTGCCTGCGGATAGCAGATTGCCATGGGAATGCCTGGGAGTCCACCACCTGTGCCCACATCCAGAACCTGAGTCTTTGGCATCAGCCGCAGAAATTTGGTGATGGTCAGGCAATGTGCCAGATGTTTGATCTCCAAGCGGTCCATATCCTTACGGGAGACCAGATTGATCTTACTATTCCAGTCCCGTAATAACTCGCAGTATTGCTCCAGGCTCTGCCAGGTCTCCTCGGTGAGATCGGGAAACCAGTTTCTTAAAGTGGGCCAAGGGTCGGTGCTATTCACGACTGAAGACCAGTTGGTAACTGAAAAGAGTGCTTACTCCACGCTAATGGAGGGCAGTCCCTTGACCAAATCATCCACCGCTTTTGCCTGGGATAGAAATTCCTCCAGTTTATCGAGGGGCAGGGCACAGGGGCCATCACACTTTGCCTTGGAGGGATCCGGGTGGGATTCAAGAAACAATCCGCCGATCCCCTGGCTCATTCCGGCGAGCATCAGTTCGAACACCGCCTGTCTGCGCCCGCCTGCAGAATCACTCCGACCACCGGGGATCTGTAGAGAATGGGTTACATCAAAGACCACCGGACACCCGGTACGCTTCATGATACCAAAGTTCAAAGGGTCGACCACCAAATTGTTGTAGCCAAAAGAACTTCCACGCTCACATAGTAAAACCTGCTTATTTCCTGCTTCCTCAAATTTGCGGATGATATGACCCATTTCATGAGCAGCGAGGAACTGTGCTTTTTTTACATTTACCGGCCGACCCGTTTCCGCAAGAGCCACCACCAGATCAGTCTGCCGGCAGAGAAAGGCAGGGAGTTGGAGGACATCGATGACTTCCGCAGCTGGTTTTGCCTGATAAGGCTCATGGATATCTGAAATTACGGGAACCCCAAAAGTCTTTTTGATCTCCGCAAGAATCTCGCAGCCCTTTTCCAAACCCGGTCCCCGGAAAGAAGAAATGGATGAACGATTGGCTTTATCAAAAGATGCCTTGAACACATAGGGAATCCCCAGCTTGTCTGTAACCTCCTTGTAGAAAGCAGCAATTTCCAGGGCCAGTTCGCGGGATTCCAGTACATTCATCCCTCCAAACAGAGTGAAGGGCAGGGCGTTGGAAACTTTCAGTTCACCAACCTCAATGGTATTTTGTGGGTTCATGAAAATGCGATTTCCGGAGGTGTGCCATGCTCAGCGGATACTACAATTCCAATGCCTCCGCGGGCATTGAAATCCACTTCCACCCGGCACCATCTTGGGTCCAGGGCCTCCACCAGATCATCCAGCAGACGGTTGGCAAAATGCTCATGAAAAGTGCCTTCGTCCCGGAATGTCCAGAGGTAGAGTTTCAGGGACTTGGATTCGACAATCTTTTGGTCCGGTACATAGCGGATTAAAATTTCTGCAAAATCAGGCTGTCCGGTCTTGGGGCAGATACAGGTAAACTCGGATGTCCGTAGTTCCACCACATAGTCCCGTTCCGGGTTGCGGTTGGGAAAAGTTTCCAGGTTTCGGTTGGGGTGAGTGCCCCCCTCGCCAAGCTTGGTTAAGTCAGAGTGTTCAGGATTTTCTTGGATCATGATAAAGGGGTCTTTTATTTCAAGAGAGTCTCAAGGAAGCAAGAGCAGATCATCTTCCTGGGCATAGGATTTCCAGTCTGCAGAGGAGGATGTCCCCTGACAGATATTTTTGAGTTGAGATAAAAAATCCTTTCTTGGTACCTCCCGTGCTCCCAAACTTTGGAGAAATTGATTGTAGACCTGACAGTCGATCAGCTCAATTCCGCTGAGTTGGGAGATTTTTACCAGACAAGCCATGCATGCTTTGGATGCTTCAGATACCTGATGAAACATGGATTCCCCAAAAAATACCCTGCCCATCGCCAGTCCATATAATCCACCCACCAGTTTCTTTCCCTGGTACGCTTCTATGGAATGTGCGATCCCAAGGCTGTGCAATTCACTGTACTGTTCGATCATATCTGTTTCTATCCAGCTGCTGGATTCATGGGAGCGTTTAATCTCGGCACATTTTCGCATTACTTCTTCAAAATTCTGATCCACCCGAATTCGGAAATGTTTTTCCTTTAAGGCTTTTTTCAGGCTTCTCGATACTTTGAATTCTGCCGGATACAGACACATCCTCGGATCCGGAGAAAACCAGCACCAATAAAAGGGGGCTTCATCCAGTTTCATCCATGGGAAAATCCCCTGCAGGTAGGCACTGATTAAGCGACGGGAGCTTAGGCTTTCACTAAATCCAATGAATCCCTCCGCATCGGCCTCCAGGGGGTCGGGGAAAAATTCAGGGTTGGTTTCGTCCAGTACAGGGTAGGGCATAGGGTTACCCTTTGCCCGTGATTTCAAGCATTGTCACTTCCGGCCGGCAGTTAAGCCGCACCCCGTAAGCATTGCCCACACCTCTTGAAATATGTATCACCCGGCCCTTCCATGCTTGCAGTCCATGAGTGAAGGAGCGGTCTTTGACCGGGGCAAAAGGTGCATAATTTTCGAACGGGATAATCAACTGTCCCCCATGGGTATGTCCGGAAAGCATCAGGTCCCAATCATAGATGGCAAGCACCTCTTTGGCATCTGGGTTATGATTGAGTAAAAGAATCGGGTTTCTTTTGGGTCTTTTTCCAAAGGCCAGTTTTTGCAGGCATTGATTGGGCAGGCATTGCTGGGACCATAGATCTCCCAGACCCACCACATCTATACGTTGTCCACGGATATGAATTTCTTTCTTTTTGTTTTGCAGCACCAGTACACCCGCTCGGGCAAGCATGGTTCGGATGGTTTCGTCGGTGGGGAATCCACTATTCTTGGCCGCCCACGCCCCACCATCGTGGTTTCCGAGGCAGGCAAACACCGGTCTTTTCCTGGCAAATTTTTTCAGAAGTTCCTCATATTTTACCAACTCCTCTTTTGCTGGCATGTTCGTTACAAAGTCTCCGGTAATAACCGCAAAGTCAGGATTGTCTGCAAAACCAAGCTTGAGTGCTTTCTCGAGGTAGGAAAGTGGAACAACGCCGGAGAAATGAAGGTCGGAGAGATGGAGCACTTTTATCTTGGTACTCTTGCTCATCCGGTTGAGCACAACCGTTTTCAATTGGGCATCAATCCATTGGGCTTCAAAGCTCATGTATCCACCCAGCCCGAGCACACCTACTCCGCCTACTAATGTTTTTTTAATCCACTCCCTTCTGCTTGCTTTACGAATACGCTTTTCGCGCTTCCGTTCCTGTTCCCGATGATAGTCAGGGGTGTCGGGAATCATGATCAGTCAGTCAGGCCCCCCTGGCTATCGAGTTCCTCGAGTTCGCTCAGTAAATGAGGGATGGCACATGGTTTTTCTTTCCCGCTTTTTAGATCCTTGATCTTTACCTCCTTTTTGGAGGCTTCTTCTTCACCCATAATTAAAGCAAAGCGGGCCCCGGATTTTCCTGCTTCTTTAAATTGTTTTCCAAATCCGCTCGATTTCAGCGGATAAGTGGTGGAATAGCCGCCCTTACGCACGAGGCTGGCCACCTGCAGTCCGAGAGGTCTTTCCTGCTCTCCAAAAATAAGAAAAAGATCAGGAGCCTGCACATAGCGGGGGAGCAGGTTGTTGCTCTCGAGGCAGTCGGCCAGAGTCATGTCCCCAATCGCAAATCCGGCAGCTGGCAGGTCACAATTGCCCGATAATTTTTTGATTAAATGATCATAGCGTCCACCACCGGCGAGTGCCCGTCCCTGTCCGGATGCTTCAAATGCCTCGTAAACAAATCCAGTGTAGTAGGCGAGTCCACGGACAATAGACAGATCCACTCCCACAAATTCCGCACATCCCAGGGCCTCCAGTCTGCTGAGCAATTCGCTCCATTCCTGGGCACGCGAGCATCCCTCATCTCCGCACTGCTTCAACCTCTCCATCACCGCATCGAGGGTGTTGATTTCTTTGATCTGTTTGATCTCCTCGAAAAGGGATGCTCCTTTGCCTGGGTTGGCTTCTTCGAGGGCGGCAATGGTTTGTTCCGGTTTTCTGCGTTCGCTTTTATCAATCGCACTTAAGGTGAGGGGGCGTGCCTCTTCAGAAATTCCGAGCTGGTCCAGGAAAAGCACCCAGGTCATCCGGTCACTCAGGCGAAGCTGTACCTGAGACTGATTCAGTCCAAAAGTCTCAAAGATTCCCACAAGCAGGGCAATCAGTTCCGCATCCGCATCGACTCCGCTCTCTCCGAGCAAATCCGCATTGAACTGATAAAAGCAGCGGCCGCGGCCTTTCTGGGGGCGCTCATAGCGGAAATGTTCCCCGATGTTGAACCACTTAATTGGTTTGGATAAAGAATTTGCTCTGGCAGCCACCAATCGGGCGAGGGTGGGGGTGAGCTCCGGGCGCAGGGCTACTTTTCTCCCACCCTTATCCTCAAAATGAAAAAGCTGGGAAACAATTTCCTCACCCGATTTCTCCAAGTATAATTCCAGGGGTTCGAGAATGGGGGCATCATATTCCTTAAAATCGAAGGCTCGGGCAACCGTACGGAAAACCCGGAATAAATGATTACGGCGGGAACATTCCTCTGGGGGAAATTCCCGAAAGCCGGGTAGGGTATCAAACATCTATACTACTCCCAGACCCGCCGCTTGCGGGTCTCAGATTTCTTCCAGATCGAGCTTTTGCAGGCCCGCCTTCATATCCTTGCCTGCCTTGAATTTGACCACGGCCCGGCGGGGAATGATCACATCCGTCTCCGGGCGGTTGGGGTTGCGGCCCACGCGGGATTTTCTGACCTGCACTTCGAACACGCCAAAGTTACGCAGTTCAACATTCCTGCCTTGGGTCAAACCTTCGGCGATCTTGTCCAGGGTGGCTTGCACAATGTCGGTAACATCCTTGTGCTGATAGTTTGCTCCATCGTAAATGGATTGTACGATTTGTCTTTTGGTCAGGTTGTTCGACATAAGGGGTAAAACGGTTTGAAAGACCAGTGAGGAAGGGTTAGGGTAGGTAGTTTGAAGATTTCATAAATTCCCATCCTAGAACGACCTGTCAAACTCAATTTTAAAAATCATGTCCAAGAAAGACGACGAAAACCCCATGGAGGAAATCCAAAAACAGCTGCGTGATCTGTTCAAAAATAAAAACGTTCAGGTTGCTTTTGCCCCCTTCATGCAGTCGATGAATCAGGCAGCCAACGCGGATGAAGAGGGGGATAAAGAGGATAAAAAACCTGCCAAGGATCCTGTGCCACCCAAGGGGGATGCCCTCGATGCCATCCGTTGTTTTGACCGCAAGCCCAAGGAGATTCGGGACTACCTCGATCGCTTCGTGATCAAGCAGGAGCAAGCCAAGCGTGTACTCTCGGTGGCGGTTTGTGATCACTACAACCATGTCCGCCGCTGTCTCGATAATCCCAAGACCGAATCCTCCGAGTATCTCAAGCCCAATGTCCTGCTGCTTGGCCCAACCGGCGTGGGGAAGACTTACCTGATGCGGAATGTGGCCAAATTGATTGGGGTTCCTTTTGTCAAAGCCGATGCCACCAAATTTTCCGAAACCGGATATGTTGGGCACGATGTGGACGACCTCGTGCGGGATCTGGTCAAACAAGCAGATGGGGATGTGGAACTCGCCCAGTATGGGATCATCTATGTGGATGAGATCGACAAGATTGCCGCCGAGGGCTCCAAGGGTGGTCGCGATGTTTCCGGCCGGGGTGTACAGATCAACCTGCTCAAATTAATGGAGGAGACCGAGGTGAATCTCCATTCCCCTCAGGATATGATGAGCCAGATGAAAGCTTTCATGGATATGCAGCGTGGAGGTAAGCCCAGCAAGCAGACCATTTCCACCAAGCATATTTTATTCATTGTCAGTGGTGCCTTTGATCAGCTGGCGGAAAGTGTGCGTAAGCGGCTCGATTTAAACCGGATTGGATTTGGTGCCTCCGAGGAAGGCAAGGATGCTGCCCGCCCCGCTTCCGAATTTCTCAACCGTGCGGAGACTCAGGATTTTATCAAATATGGATTCGAGCCCGAATTTGTGGGCCGTCTGCCCGTGCGGGTTGCCTGTGAGGAATTGGTGCAGGAAGATCTCGCCCAGATTCTGGTATCCTCCGAGGGGAATGCTCTTGAGCAGTACCGTCGGGATTTTGAAGGGTACGATATTAAATTCGATATCGATCATCCCGCCATCCAGGCCATTGCCAAACTCGCCGCCGCGGAAAAAACCGGTGCCCGTGGATTGGTCACCATTTTGGAACGCACCTTCCGGGACTTTAAATTTGAGCTTCCTTCCACTTCCATCCGTAAATTTGAAGTGATGGAGGAAACCATTTCCAATCCAGCATCCGCACTTGAGGAACTGCTTGAGGATAATAAGGATCTACTTGACGAAAATATGCTCGAGGATGTGGACCGTTTTGTTGATTCCTTCAAGCGGGATTACGGCTACGAATTAAAATTCCGCAAAGCGGCCAAAGTAGCAGTGGTTAAAATAGCCACCAGTGAGAACCGTTCGGTCTTTGCCACCTGTGAGCGGATGTTCAAGGATTTTGAGCACGGCTTGGGGATCATTTCCCAGCGCACTGGTAAGCGCAGCTTTGTGATCGAGAAAAAGGTGATCGAAGATCCCGATAAGGAGCTTTCCCGCTGGGTGGTGGAAAGTTTCTCGCCTGCCGAGGAAAAAGAGTGAGCGGACCCGACCCCGCTGCGGTGGAGGCGACTTTTTCCAGTGTTGCCCCTCGCTACGATCTTGCCAACCACTGGCTCTCCGGCGGGATCGATTTTTACTGGCGTAACCGGCTGGTCAAATTTGCAAAGGAGGGGAGTCCGCACGATATTCTCGATCTTGCCACCGGGAGTGGGGATGTTCTCTTTGCCTTGCGCCAGGGGCTGGGGGATGAGGTTAATCTTACCGGGCTGGATTTTTGCGAGCCTATGCTGGAGCAGGCACGCAGGAAACGAACCGTTCGTGGGCTTGGGGAACCAGCCAATCAATTTCTGCATGGGGACTGCCTCGCTCTTCCTTTTGCGGATGAAAGCTTTGATCTGATCACCATTGCCTTCGGCCTGCGCAACCTGGCTGACCGTGCAAAAGGACTTCAGGAAATGCACCGGGTGCTCCGTCCCGGTGGCCGCCTCATCATTCTGGAGTTCAGCCAGCCCGATCTGTGGTTTCGTCCCCTTTATTATTTGTATCTGCGTGGCATTCTTCCCTGGGTTGCCCGCTGGCTTACCGGGGACCGCGATGCCTACCTCTACCTGGGCACCAGTATTGCCGGTTTTCCGGACCGTGCCGGTTTGGTCACTGAGGTGGAGGATGCAGGCTTTGAAAGAGTTGTTGCACATGCCCTTACTTTTTCCATCGTTGCCTTGCATATTGGACAAAAATAAGCGGGTCAATTTTTCATCTTTTTGGGAAGAAATTATCATTTGACGGCTGAATTTTTACTCAGGTAATATAATTGCTTATGCAAAAGTCCCTTTCGCTCTTTTTTATTCTCCTGGGAATGACCCTGCATTCCTTCGCTTCACCCCCCGTTCCCTTCTCTGGGAAAATCGCGGTGGAGGGTGCCAACTTTCACGGCACCGCCCGTTTTGCTTTTTCCATCGTGGATGGGGAAGGGCAGGAGTATTGGCGCCATGCCGAGGATGAACAGGCCACGATTGAAAACTTTGTGCTCAATGGCAGGTATGTTGTCTTGCTGGGAGGGCAGGGTATGCAGCCCCTCCCCCCTGAATTATTTTTAGAGCACGATCATTTACTGCTCCGGGTATCGGTGGATTTACAGGACGGAGCGGGCATGCGTTTGCTGGAGCCGGACCAGGCCATCACTTCCACCCCCTACGCCCTGGTGGCCGATCTCGCCCGCCATGCCACTTTAGCCAATGGGGTGTCCGCCAATGGAGTCACCCATGCGATGCTCTCCGAAGATGTTCGGGCAGACCTCAACCGCTCTTCCCAAATTTCCTATGATCAATTATCTGCTGAAGTTACTGAGAAATTAAACCGCACCATCACCCTGGCGGATCTAGATCAGCAGGTGGTGGCGGAGCTCAATGATTCCGTCGCTCCCGGTTCCATCACCAGTAATCAGCTAAGTGAACAAATTCTCAAATACATCCGTCCGGAAATCATCGAAGTGCCTGAGCTGCCTGACTTCCGTCAACAGGTTTACCGGGGGCAGGAAATTGTGTTGAAAGGCGATGCGGATGGTAAATTCCTCACCTACCAATGGACGCGGAATGGCCAGCCTATTCCTGGGGCAACCTCCGCGGAATACATTATTTCCTCCGCCGATCCCTCCCAGCACGATGGAAACTACTCCCTGGTGGCGACCAATGATTTTGGCAGTTCCATTACGGAGGCCATCGAGCTTAATATTGATTCGAGAGACCTTTTTCATCAGGTGGAAAGTGCGGATGGTATGCCCATGATCTGGGTGGAACCGGGTACCTTTACGATGGGGCAGGAAGGCGTGATTGAGCCGGTTCGCCAAGTCACCCTGAGTCATGGGTTTTACCTCGGTGTCTATGAGGTCACCCAGGCCGAATATGAAGCGGTGATGACGGGTAATCAGCATAACCTTAGCGCCACTCCCAGCGGATATGTCGGGTATGATGACCGTCCCGTGGAGCAGGTGTCCCATGAGGATATTCAGGTATTTTTGTCTATTTTGAATGAATCGGAAGCATCCAACCTCCCGGAGGGTTGGGTCTATGCCCTGCCCACCGAAGCGGAGTGGGAGTATGCCTGCCGGGCGGGTGGTTCCACGGTTTATGGCTGGGGGAATGACATTTATCCCGATGCTGCCAATTACAGTGATCTTTACCTCAACCAAACCATAGATGTTGGTCAGTTCGCTCCCAATGCCTGGGGGCTTTATGACATGCACGGCAATGTCTTTGAATGGGTGTCGGACTGGTACGATGTGTATCCTTCCGGCGATGCCACTGATCCTGAGGGAGTGGCAATATCAGATAACCGTGTCATCCGTGGAGGTTCCTGGTATTCCGATGCCACCAGCCTGGGTGCTGCCCAGCGCTTTATTTTTGGCCCGGATGTGCGTACCACCGTTCTCGGGTTCCGCTTGGCCCTCAAGCAATTTCCCACCGACTCTTCTGATCCCATGCTTCTTCTTTCTGGCGGGGGCCAAGTTACCCACTTAAAAGACACTGCCTGGGTGGATCCGGGTGCAGAAGCCTATGATGCCCGGGATGGCAATCTTAGCGGTAGCGTAACCATTTCGGGTACTCTGGATGTGAACACCACGGGTACCTACACCCTGACCTATGCCGTTGCCGATGCTGCGGGGAATAATGTCAATGCTACCCGCACCGTGACTGTGGTGGAGTTTGGTAGCACCCTGCAGGCGGACCTTAACTCCACCGTGAACATGGAAATGATCTGGGTGGAACCGGGCACTTTTACCATGGGTAGTCCTGAGACTGAGGCAGGAAGAAGTGCGAACGAGACAGAGCACGATGTCTCGCTTACTAAAGGATTTTATCTAGGTAAATATGAGGTTACGCAGGCCCAGTACGAGTCCGTGATGACCGGGAATACGGAAACCAACAGTACTGGCCATGTGATCAGTGCCACGCCGAGCCATTTTGGAGGTAACCCGAACCGCCCGGTGGAAACAGTGTCCTGGGAGGATATCCAGGTATTTCTTACCCGATTAAATGAGCAACAATCGGAAAATATCCCTGAGGGATGGGCGTATGTATTACCCACGGAAGCACAATGGGAGTATGCCTGCCGTGCAGGCACGACCACGGCGTACACGTGGGGGGATAGTATTAGTGCATCGGATGCCAACTGGAACCATGGCGCCGATGCCAACCAGACGGAAAATGTGGGCCAGTACAGTGCCAACCCGTGGGGCTTTTTTGATATGCATGGTAATGTATGGGAGTGGACCGCGGATGCCTACGCAGTTTACGCAACGGGTGCCCAGACCGATCCGTTCAACGTAGGCACTACGGGCTCCACCCGTGTCTATCGGGGCGGCTCCTGGATCCGTAGCGGTACGTACCTGCGTTCGGCCAACCGCAACTACAACAACCCCAGCATCCGCAACTACAATATCGGCTTCCGTGTCGGTTTCCAACAGCAGTAAGGCGAGCGAGGGAAGTCTTGGCTCAAGCATGGGCGAGTAGCCCAGCGGAGCCAAACAAACCGAGCGAGGAGATTTAAAGAGTGAAGATAGAAAGCAGAAGAGTGAAAAAATTTAAAAGGTTACTCTTCTAACCACTCTTTCACTCTTCACCATTCAATCTTTCTTACTTCGATTTTTACTTTAAAATCGATGTAAGAGTCTCGCTGGGTCGCATAGCCGCGACCGCTTTTTCTTCGTTCAGTAAATAGTATCCGCCCAGCTCAACTTGTGCTCCTTGGGCATCGTTCAGTTCATGAACGATTTTTTCCTCATTTTCCCGCAGACTCTTGGCAATGGGAGAAAATTCAGCCTGTAGATCCGTATCGGCGGATTGAGCAGCGAGAGCTTCCGCCCAGAATAAGGCGAGGTAGAAGTGACTGCCCCGGTTATCCAACTCATTGACTTTGCGGGAGGGGGATTTGTTCTCATCCAAAAATACTCCGATAGCGGCATTGAGGGCATCGGCCAGGACCTGCGCCTTGCTATTGCCTGTTTTGTTGGCCAAGTCTTCAAGGGATACGGCGATAGCAAGAAACTCGCCTAGGGAGTCCCACCGAAGATGTCCCTCTTCCACAAATTGCTGAACATGCTTGGGAGCGGACCCGCCCGCACCGGTCTCAAATAACCCACCCCCGGCAAGCAGGGGAACGATGGAAAGCATCTTCGCACTGGTACCAAGCTCAAGAATGGGGAAAAGATCAGTCAGATAATCCCGCAGTACATTACCGGTGGCTGAAATGGTATCGAGCCCATCCTTGCAGCGCTGGCAGGTGTGGAGCGTGGCCTCGATGGGAGCGAGGATCTGGATATCCAACCCGTCGGTGTCCAGGGTGGTCAGCTTGGCTTCGACATAGCGGATGAGATTGGCATCGTGCGGACGGTTCTTATCCAGCCAAAAAACCACCGGTGTGTTGCTCAGACGTGCCCGGTTGACCGAGAGTTTTACCCAGTCAATAATCGATACTTTTTTGGTTTGGCACATGCGCCAGACATCGCCTGCTTCCACCTCATGCTCGATCAGTACACTACCGGTGGGGCCAAGCACGCGAACGGTGCCGTCGCTGGGGATTTCAAAAGTTTTATCGTGGGAACCGTACTCCTCCGCCTTCTTTGCCATCAGTCCAACATTGGCCACGCTGCCCATGGTGGGCACATCAAAGGCACCGT
>Ga0181597_10003525_pt1 | contig 16234 bp, 13 predicted proteins | sample 041ome_5_FD_148647 | JGI IMG/M metagenome (GOLD analysis project Ga0181597, IMG submission 148647) | Coastal salt marsh microbial communities from the Groves Creek Marsh, Skidaway Island, Georgia - 041403US metaG (spades assembly) | ecosystem: Environmental > Aquatic > Marine > Intertidal zone... | reverse complement strand
AAGTAATTGATAACAACGTATAAATTATAACCTCATGCTTTAGCGAGGTATGAAAAATTCTTAGAAGTTTTCTTTACTGCCTAAGTTAAAATATACTACAAATCCTTTTATTAGGACGGGGGATAAATCTTATTTACAACGCGATGAAATTTAAGAGTTTAATCATATTCCTATTAACTGCTTTCGTCTCAGCTTTGCCTGCACAAAACGTCTTACCCTCTATAGCTGATCCAGAGTCAGTTGCTTCTGTTCAACGCGAAAAAGAAGAAGTTTTCAAGCAACTGTTCAAGGATCCAACGAATTTATCTTTGTTATTTAAATATGCAAATTTATCTATTTTGGTTGGTGATTTGGAGGCTGCAATTGGAGTCTTTGAACAGATGTTGATTTATGATTCACAGTTACCAAGGATAAGATTGGAGTTGGGGGTTCTGTATTTTCGCCTTGGTGCATATGCCATGGCTACTAACTATTTAAAAAGTGTAAAAGAGTTTAATCCTCCTGCCGAAGTTGAAGCGAAAGTTAATCAATTTTTAGAAGCCATCGTTTCAGCTGAAAAGCCTTTTCAGTGGCAGCAAAACCTAAGTATTGGTTTCAAGCGAACCACCAATGGAAACTCAGGCATTAATGCAGACTTTATTGAAATAGGTGATTTTCTGCTGGATGTTGATCCAGAAAGTAAAAGGCAACGCGATCGATCTTCTTTGTTTAATTATTCACTAAGTATTGACCAAGATTTAAATCATCCAAGAGGCGACAACATTCAGTACTTTTTTAGCTATGGGGCTGATCGATTAGACACATTTAAGCAATTTGATGTGCAAAGCAATGTTCTTTCAGTAAGGAGGAATTTAAATTTAGATGAGAATTTCTTTTCTTTTTTCAGTTTAGAGGATCCAGTGTTTGCGCCCAACATAAATCTTCTGAGGGTTGTTCTTAATAGAGAGGAAATTTTAAGAAGTGGACGCATTTCTCTCGATTATAGCGGCCGACTAGACAATGGCTCATCTATGTTGTTCACATATTACAGAGAAGAAAAAATTTTTAGGTCAGGAAGGCAGAAAAATGGACGCATCAATGGCGTTAGTTTTGGCCAAAGTTTTGTTTGGACTGGCCCACAAGCCCTTTATGGTTATAGAATTATTTTAGAAAATTATCGTGCGAATGCAGGTTATGAGTTTTATGAAAATTATGGACTTGAATTAAGTTATTCTCAGCCCTTAGGAGAGAACTGGCAGTTTTCATCTAAATATAGCTACCAAGATAAATCTCATGATGATGAGTATCCACTTTTTGGAGCTAGGCATGACCAGGCAGAAAGTTGGAGGTTTAATATGCTCAGACCTATGGGACCATGTTGGTCTGTAAACTTGGGATTAGTATTAAATGATTCCAGGAGCACCATTAGCATCTACAAACGCAGAGCTAATAATTTTTCTGCGCAAATCAATTACCAATGTTTGAAATAATGAAGAAACTTGCGTATAAATTCTCATCAATATTTCTACTTGCAGGAATTCTATCTAATGCTGGATTAGCCCAAGAGCAAATAGGTGTTGCATCTGCGGTCAATAAAAATACCACTGACCTCACCTTAGAGCAAGAGCGCAAGCTCATTGATGCAGGTTATGAAATCATTCAAAATCACACCATTGAAACTGATGGCATTGGAAGAGCGCAAATGCTACTGCTTGATGGTACAGCATTTTCAGTGGGGCCTAATTCAAGCGTTGTTCTAGACAAATTTATTTATAATCCGGAGACTGCTGAGGGTTCTCTTGAGGTGACAGCTAGAGGATTGCTGAGGATCGTTGGAGGTAAAGTTACCAAGAAGCAGCCTGCTTTAATTCGAACCAATTCAGCCACTGTCGGAATCAGGGGTGGTATCGGAATTGTTCAGACCAATGGACCGCAAACCAATGCAACATTTCTTTACGGCACCGAAATGACTGTTACACCCAATTGTGTTGATTTAGACTCTTTTGGTGATCAATGTTCTCCAGATTACGCCACCACTGTGACTGAGCCTGGATTTTCAGTTTCAGTTGAAAGTGAGGATTCTGAGCCTAGCGAACCGGTCGCAGTGACTGAAGAAAGCTTAGATGCTCTGCAGGAAGAGTTAGAAGTATCAGAAGAAGCCCCAGAAGAAGAATCTACTACAGAAGAAACTCCAGCTGAGGAGACTCAAGCAGACGAGGGAACTGCAAGCGAAGAGACAGCAACTGAGGAGACTTCTGGCGAAGATGTTGCCCCTGAGTCCACTGAGCCTGAAACTGAAGCACCTGCAGAGATTGAAACCGAAGTCGCAAGTGATGATGCCGGTGATTCAACTGATATTGAAGTTGATGAAGGTTTATTAGATTCATCAGGAGTATCAGATGCATCTTCAGGTGTTGCTCCAGAAGAACTGGGAACAGCCGAAGAATTTGAGTTAGCCATTGAGCTTGAAACAGTTGAGGCCGATGATGCAAATGAAGATTCAACCGAAAATGTGGCCGAAGAGGTAACTGAAACCACGCAAGAAACCACCGTTGAAGTTGCTCCCATTTTTGTTGTAGAAGCTGAGGATGTGGTTGCAAGCTTTGATGAAAATACTTCCGAAATAAGTTTAGCTCAGTTCATAATTGTTAACCCAGGCGAACAGAATTATACGGTGACTATTGAAGGTGAGGGCAGTGATGCTTTTACCTATAATCAAGAAACTAACTCTCTTGATGTGATCCAAGAGCTTGATTATGAATCGCAAGAAAGTGTTGAGTTGATCGTTACATTTACAAGTGATAACGGTGATATTCAGGAGGTTGCTTTGGCACTTAATGTAACTGATGTGGATGAAGCAGTAGTGCTTGCAGTTGAGCCCGTTAATACCATTAGCGAAGCGGCCATCAGCAGTGAACTTATTGCTAACCAAGTTAATGTTTCTGAAACAGTTCCAGCTGGAACAGTGTTAGCTACTTTTAGCGCAACTGATCCTGAAGGCAATGCTCTTACGTATTCCCTAAGTGGAAGTGGTAGTGACCTGATGACAGTTTCTGAAAGTGGTGAAATAACGCTCACGGGTGGTCTAGATTTTGAAGCTAATTCAACATTAACAGTAATGCTAGAAATTTCTGATGGAACCATTACCACTATCGAAGAAATTACTATCAATGTTATTAACGATGATGAGCCAGCCACCATTGCAGCTACTTTAAGCTCTGCTTCATTTGCAGAAACCTCAGCTGTTGGAACTGCCATTGCTTCGATTAATGCCACCGATCCTGAGGGCAGTGCAGTGACCTACACCCTTAGCGGAACTGGGAGCGATAACTTTAGTATTGATGCCAGTGGTAACATTACCCTTGCCAGCGGTTTAGATTATGAAACAGCAACCTCATATGAATTAACCGTGGTTGTAGATGATGGCACTTATGCTTCCACTGAAGTCATCACTGTTAATGTTGCTGATGTAAACGAAGCACCATCTTTGAGTGCAACTGTTGCCTTCAATGCCTTCCAAGAAAATACAGCAACCGGTACCATCATTGCCACTAGTTCTGTTAGCGACCCTGAAGCTGGAGCCATTACTTACAGTTTATCGGGGAACGGCAGCGAAAATTTCTCTGTCAGTTCTGATGGAACTGTCACCTTAGCCAGTGGATTGGATTATGAAACTGCCACTGCATATGCAATTACTTTAACGGCATCTGATGGAGCTAATTCTGTATCTGAAACGCTCACCATTAATGTTGGAGATATCAATGAGGCTCCAAGCCTGACTAATTCATTGGCTGCATCTTCCTTTGCTGAGAATGTTGCAACCGGTACCACCATAGCAACTGCTTCAGCCTCTGATCCTGAATCTCAAATCATTACTTATTCTTTAAGTGGAACGGGCAGCGAAAAGTTTTCTGTTGACTCTGCAGGGAATATTACTTTATCTAGTCCATTGGATTATGAGACCGCCACTACATACTCTCTAACCTTGACTGCCAGCGATGGAGCAAACAGTATTTCAAATACAATTAACATCAGCGTGGATGATGTGGTCGAACTTTCCATCGCTTTAGCAAGCTCCTCAATCAATCTTAATGAGACAGTAGCCTCTGGCACAAGCGTAACTACTACCTCAACAACAACAGATGGAGGTGCTGCTGTCTCCTATTCCCTTTCAGGTACCGGTAGTGACAATTTTGCTGTTTCATCAAATGGCACCATTACCACAGCATCAACTTTGGATTATGAGGCAACCACTTCTTATTTGTTAACACTTACTGCAACCGATGGCACCAACACAGTCAGCAAGGATTTAACAGTCAACGTCATTGATATCAATCTGTCTTTGAGCTCTAGCTTAGCAGCAGACTCACAAGATGAAAGCCTTGCAATTGGAACCACCATAGCAACTTCTTCCAATTCTAATGCCGAAGGTACGGTGGTTTACTCTTTAACCGATGTTGATAATAAATTTTCAATTAATAGTTCAACCGGTGAGGTTACCCTGACCGGTGTCTTAGATTATGAAACCAAGACCTCGCATGACTTTACTATTACTGCGACCGATGGAGTGACCACTGCCTTTGAAAACCTTAGTGTTAACATTCAAAATCTAGTAGAGCTTGAGTCAGGTTTATTAAGGTACTCAGCAAATTATAGCAATATAAATCAAAGTGGTTTCTCTGCTTCGGCAACTCGAGATAACAATAGTTCTTTATCTAACTTCATGCTTGATACAGTTGTGAGTAGCAATGATTCGATTGCCTCATCCAAATCCATTGATGACTATATCAGTATCAGCAGCAATACTATCCCAGTATCAACTATCACGGGTAATGGCAATGATTCATCAGGCGTTTCATTGCATGAGATAACTTACACTTTACCCGTTAATTCAGATAGAGTATTTGCTCCTAATGAAGCAAGCACTTCATATTTAATTGAAACAAGCAATGCTTCTGGCTCAAGTGCATCAACCTCTGGGTCAGGCTCGGCAATTATTTCCGCAGCACATACTGTCAATGGCAATGCATGGTTTATGGTTTTAAATAACTCAAGTTCAACTCTCAGCGCAACTTACACATCAGGTGATGGGTCATCGGGTCTAGACTATAATTTGTATCAATGGTACTCACAGCCAAGTTACTCATTATTAAGTGGCACAACCTGCTCATCATGCACTTTAAGGAAATCAGGAAATCTTTCTAATGTAAATTATAACTGGGGAAACGGTTCGATATTAGGCAGCATCAGCGAAAAAGCGCTGTTAAATATATCAGGTAAATTTGTAATCCCAACATCATTAGTTTCCTCGGGAGAAGAGCAAATTGTTTATTTTAGGTTATATTCAGATGATGGTGTAGCTATGGAATTAAACAATTCTAGCATTATCACCAATTGGACACCCCATTCACCAACATATAACACTGGATCATTTACCGGAATTGCTGGGCAGGCGTATGATCTAGAACTTTATTGGTTTGAAAATGGTGGTGGCGCTTTGTTGCAGCTAGAATATCGCCTCTCAACTTCTGAAAATTGGGTGACTATCCCTTCAAGCTCTTTTGTTATCGATCCAACTTTTTCTACCAGCTCTTCTTATGAAATTTATGCAAAACAGGCAATGATTGGCGGTGAAATTTATACTGATCAAGATTTTGTTAATTTTACTGGCGGGTCATCCAACCCAACTAAAAGAGTTGTTGCTTTTGCAGTCTACCCTAGAGAAAATATATCAGGTCGTTGGTGGCATTCTAATTTTATTCCTTCCAATCTTATCTCATACCCTAATGTTGCCTTGGATTATTGTCAGGCTGTCAACTCATTATCAAGCTGTCAGAGCGATTATTCTAATACTTACTATTGGATGGATAGGGCTCTGAGGGGGACTATTTGGAATGCTCAAGGCTGGGGTGGAGCATCCTCCGAGGTGCCAGAAGGCTCATCATTATGGTGGCAAGTATTTAATCCCTCAGGCACTGGAGTTGGGCTTTGGGCGCAAGCTAGCTTTTATGACACTTATTCAGGAGTCGATGACAGCACAAGCAGAGATGATCAAGAAAGTTTACTAAATGTAGTTATATCCAATGTAGATTATAGAAATAATTTAGCGTCAGTTTATTCAACCATGGATACTGGTCTTGGACTTACCGGAGTGGGCTATTGGTCATATCAAGGCAATACTAGTTCAAGCACTGATGGCTTAGGAATTATAGCTGGAGTGTCTCCTATTGAATGTGCCACTTCAGAGGATTCAAGCTGTTTTTGGGGATCTTATGATACTACCAGTTACTTGGACAGTATTGTAAATTCAAGCTCAACTACACCTAGGGCAGCAATGATTACAACATCGGACCCTTACAAGACAGGTGAAATGAGCTTGAGCATTTCTTATGATTCAAATACAGACTCCTACAGTACTGGGACTTTTGATCAGCCAATATATTGGCAAAGCATTTTCAGCTATAAAGATGGCTCCTCACAAACAGACGCCTATAAATTATTGACTGATTTTAGATCAAGTGATTTTTACCTTTCTGATAGCTCAAGCTACCAAGGATTTTTTAGTGGAATAATGGAGTTTGATGTCTTAGGCAACGGTAATGGTGAATTAGCTGCAGTAAGATCTAGTTCTCTCGCTAACTATACTTTTAACTCCTCTAATGATTTGCTTGAGGTAAGCGTTCCTTTAAATGTTTCAACATACAGTAATAATTATCTTGATACTTGGTCTTCTGTTATCCAGGGTGCTTTAAACTTAAAGTTTGGCAATATAGAAAATCAAAATACACTTTCTGCATACATATCTAGTGAAGTATTTGCAGCTGAGTTGGAAGATAATTCACAACAAATTGATTCAGATAATGCAGCGAATAATTCTCTAGCCGGGGTTATGGTGAGCTATAACACAATTGATAATCCGGATAGTGACTTATTTGATTCATCTAATGCTTCTATGCCGAATAATAGTTTCTCTACTTGGGGATTTTGGGCAATGAGTTCTGCTGATATCTCAAGTCAAACTGACAACCAAAATGCTGGAGTTCATCTAGGAACTTGGGTAGCTGGAGAGGTGATTAATAACGAAGATATCCCTTCATCAGGTTCTGCCAGTATGAGTGGTGCAGCAGTCATGAATGTTGCCTACAGATACAATCAAAGTGGTTCAACTTATGGAGTTAAAAAATATACAACTACTGCAGATGTTGATGTGCAATTTAATTGGGGATCTTCGGGATACGGAGGTAATGTAACTTTTTCTTCATTTGACTCACACAATCCAATTATCTCCAATGCAGGTTATTCTAGTTTTATTATTGCTATTAATGGCATCGATTCAAGTTATAGCGGAGGCTCGTCGTTTGTAACTAGCAATGACTGGCAAGGATTAACTTCATTGCAAGGTCTGCTTTATGGGACCTCATCATCAATAGAGAGTGGAGGCTCATTCAGCCTAGAGTTAATTAAATCTGGCGATCTTGATACTACAGGAGCTAATGACTTTTATTTTGCTGAAGGAATTTATTTAGTTAATTAAGATGTGTGGTTGTAAAAAAAAAACTTATCTTTATGATTGGGAGCTGAAATGAGTAGCCTTGTAGAGTTTTTTTTAAAAATTAGAAATAGCAAAATCTTTAGCGGTATTGTTATTGCTGTGATTGTGGCATCTGCTATTTATGCCGGTGTTAGCTCTTATGACATTTCGCCTGAGTATAGCGTTTACTTAGATCTATTTGATTATGCCATCACCATATTTTTCTTAATTGAGATCATTATCCGAATGATTTCTGAGCGCTCATTGGTTAAATTTTTTAGTGATGGTTGGAATATCTTTGACTTTTTGATCGTGACCATTTCTTTGGTTCCCATCAACAATGTTGAAAGTGTATTTGTTGCAAGATTGCTAAGAATTATTCGAGTTCTACGAATTATTACTGTGGTGCCTGCTTTCCGTCATATTATTGACTCATTAATTAAAACCATCCCAAGAGTTGGTTTTATTGCCTTATTAATGTTTATCTTTATGTACGTTTGGGGTGCCATTGGAACTATGTTTTTTGGCAAGGTGGACCCAGAGAATTGGGGCAACATTGGCTTGGCTTTAATAACTTTAGTGCAAGTTTCTACTTATGATGATTGGGCAAATATTATGGCTCAAGTCATAGATGTTTATCCTTATGCTTGGATATTTTTTGTTTCTTTTATTATCGTCAATGCTGTCATTTTGTTGAATATGGTAATCGGAGTGATTGTCGATGTGATGACCGGCGGGACTGGGATTGATGATGTCTTGCAGCAAGACAAAGATGATCCTTCTAACTAGCTCTAGATAGGCACTCAGTAAAAGTTTTCTGATCTACGTTACCTCCTGAAAGCATCACCAAGGTTCTTGAGCCCCGAAACTTTTCCTTGTTTTGCAATAAACATGCTAGCGCAACAGCACCGCTTGGCTCTAATTTAAGATTGAGTCGGTTGAACGCAAATCGCATGGCCTCGCAGACAGCTTGATCCGAAGCAGATAAACCCTTAACACCAAAATGAGTGTTGATTGCAAAGGGTATTTCTCCAGGGGTAGGTGTGAGCAAACCATCGCATAATCCATCTCGATTTGTATCCATGGCAACCCTTTCATTTTTTTCAAAAGACAGTTGATGGTCATTCCATTCTTCAGGCTCAGCAGTGAAAACATTACACTGCGGATTGATATGCTTAATAGAGATGCACGAGCCAGCAGTCAGGCCACCACCACCAGCGCAAATGATGGCATTGTCTAGTTTAGGGTTGTTGGCATCATGAATGACTTCGTATGCTGCAGTCCCTTGACCATAAATAGTTTCTAAAGCGTCATAAGGATTAATAATTACCAGATTTTTTTCTTTAGCTATTTCTCTGCTTATTTCTTCTCTGCTTTCGGTGCGTCGATTATAAAAAATGACTTGAGCTCCTAATGCTCTTGCGTTGGCAATCTTTCTCTCCGGAGCATCTTTGGGCATTACCACGGTTGCTGGAGTGTTAAATACTTTGGCAGCGTGAGCAACCCCTTGCGCATGATTGCCCGATGAATAAGCAATCACCCCACGCTTTAATTCATCTTTTGATAGTCTTGAGATGGCTGAAAGTGCGCCCCTAACTTTGAAGGACCCAGTAATTTGCAAAGACTCAGGTTTAAACAAAAACTTGCCATCTAATTCTTCGTTTAAATCAGGGCAGGTAACAAGCTGGGTATGATGTATGTGGGGTGAAATGAGATGATAGGTTTTTACAACCTCATCAAACCAAACATTTGGTTCAAGTTTCATATTATTTATTATTTTTTCAGCCTGTCTTTAATTTGAAGTGGTAAATACGCAATATAAAACAGAAGGATGGCCAATGGAATGGTGCCGATCAAATGCAGTGGGGGGTCTGGAAAATAATCCATTAGAGTACCCTCAACCGGTCGATCAACCAAATACCAATAATTAGCTGGCGGACCAATTAAAAGATTAGCAATGTAGACAAAAATTAATAGTACCAGAGTCACCCCAACAACTTTCAATATATCTTTTAAAATGGGTCTTTCCTTTCTCACCATCAGCACATAAAAAACAGCCAATAAAATCAAACTATGACCCCAAAAAAATGGGGAGTACTCTCCATGCGGAAAGCCATATTCTAGATCTGGTGTTGCCATGGCCATGGTTGCGCCGCAGATACCCCAAAAATAAGCACAGTGAAAAAGAATTTTTGGAGCATTTTGTTTTAGGAGGTATACGATCATGGCAAGCATTGAAAAGTCACACATGTGCAATGGAAATTCTCCCTTCCAAGGAAGCTCAAATAGAAGCACATCGTATATGGGCTGAGTGATCATGTGAAGAATCATGATTCCAGCAAGAATTTTTCCACCTAAGATTTGTTTTACTTCATCCTTATTCTGAAAAAATTTAGGATAAAGATAAATCGCTGCAGCACATAGCAACAAAGTTACAAGGTGCTGAGTTCCAAATACTTCAAATGCTGGGAAATTCATTTAAATTTAGTAAATTTATCTAGACATGTTATATCAGACTTTTCTAAAAATATATCATTGTAAAAATTTGTCACCTAATTGTGATCTTAGTAGGTTTTTTATTTATAGAAACTTTTGTATCATCATTTCAATGAATAAATATTAATTTATGTCACAAGATTGTTTGTTATTGAATGGAAATGGGAGACCGCTCAGCTATTTACCCTTGTCAGTCATCACATGGAAAACAGCAATTAAACTATCTATCATCAGAAGCGTCATAGTAATTAAAGAGCATAAGGATTGGGTGGTTCGATCACCAAGCATTGAAATGAAAGTTCCAAGTATTCTAATGTTACAAAGTTACCACCCCTTTCATAGCTATGTTAAATTTTCAAGATCAAATGTTTTTCTGCGAGATCTATATACATGCCAGTATTGTTTTGATGTTTTTGAAAAAAAAGACCTCACCCTGGATCATGTGGTGCCTAGATGCAAGAAGGGTGGAACAACTTGGAATAATGTGGTGACAGCATGCAAGACATGCAATATACAAAAAGGTGATAGTGATATTCGTCCAAAAGTAGAGCCGATTAAACCCTCACTTAGCCGTTTAATTCAGGGCCATCAAATCAGTAAAATAAATTTTCCTGACAGAGAGTGGGACAAATATATTTTTCAATCTTAGTTAAGCCTTATTCAGCAGCCGTGAGGCAGCGCACTATCAGTTGGGCTAAATAATATGAAGATAAGAGGACTTCATCATCTTCATTGCATGCTCCTTATAAGGATGTCTTCGGTTAAAACAGCTGGCAAAATTTTAGAATTTTGCATTCCAGGTTTCCAAAAAATATACAGTGGAATGCCTGAGCGTTCATACTTAGCTAGGCCCATTGCAATATCTTCGTTCCTATTTGTCCAATCTGCTTTGATGTATTTAATATTTTGTTCAGCCAAGTAATCTTGAACTGTAGTTCTTGCCAGAGCAACTTTTTCATTTGTCTGACAAGTGATGCACCATGCTGCAGTAAAATTTATTAGGTAGGCTTGATTGTTTGCTTGTAAATCAGATTCAGTTGAAAGACTCCAACTATCAGCTTCAACTGATAGTGATGTTTTATCAGTATTATTTGGCAAATTACTAAAAATCTGAATTGATGCAATAAAAGTTAAAATCAATCCAATCCATTTCCATCTAGCTTGAAATGCAGCAATCATCCAAATGGCCAAGCCAAGCGATAAGCCTAATATTAAGACTTGAATGAGGGCATCTCCGGAGGTTTGCAACATAAATACCCACATTAACCACAAAGCGGTTGCTATCATTGGAAATGCAAAAAATTGCTTCAATGTTTCCATCCAAGGCCCTGATTTTGGTAGAGCGCTAATCCATTGCGGTTTAACTGCCAGAATAAGATAAGGGCTAGCAAATCCCAGTCCCAAAGATAAAAAGATGGGTAAAGTGGCAAAAGATGGTTGGAGGAGAGCATAACCCAAAGCCGCCCCCATAAATGGAGCCGTGCAAGGTGAGGCCACTACAACTGCTAAAGCACCTGTAAAAAATGAACCTGAGTAATCATTTCTGTTTTGCATGCTTGAGCCTATATTGGTCAGGCCTGAGGCTATATTAATATTTGTCAACAGAACCATTCCAATGCCCAGCATAATCAAAGTTAAGATTCCCACAACAATTGGAGATTGAAGTTGATAGCCCCATCCAATCATTGATCCAGTCGATCTTATGATCATGAGCGCGGTTGCAATTGATAGAAAAGTAAATATCACTCCCCCAACAAATGCTAGAGCATGATTTCTGATTTTTGCATGGTCACCACCGCCCATAGAAACAAAGCTGAGCACTTTTAAGGAGATCACTGGAAAAACACATGGCATAAGATTCAAGATCAAACCACCAATTAAAGCAAAGAAAATTGCTTGCCAAAGCGACATACCACCAGCAGAGGCTATTTGTTCTTCAAATTGAAAACCTTGGCCATCCAAACTGATAATCCCAGAAAAAGATTCAATTTCATCTTGAACTAAAGGCAGGGTTATTTCATAAATATTTTCATCAATTTTTGCAATGCCTTGATTGGGAGTGTAGACAAATAGATTACTTTCCCGGGGAAATATATAAGCTGAAGAGAATTCTTTTGGAGAGCGAAAAGTTACCTTCAACTCATCGGCGTTTATATAGCTTTTGGTTGAAATTAGCTTGGTGGGTAAAGTACTTATTGCTTGATCTAAGAAATCACTCGAAGATGCTGATGTAAGATCTAGAGTTAATGTTGCTTTTTCAGGAATGCAAATATCTGCACAAATCAAGAAATCAAAATCTACACTTATTTCGGTTAACTCTGTATCAAGCGAGCGAAAAACCTGAAAAGGAAATACGACGTCTCCTTCATACCCATAAGTCATGAGTGGCGGGTATGGAATAGTTTGAGGAGTAGGCCAACTAACATTCTCAATTATGACGCCAGCATTAGTCGACCATCTTGCATTAAAAGGGCTGCCAGAATCACCTGGATTTTCCCAATAAGTGTGCCATCCATCTTGCATTTCCAAGCGCACGCCCACAAAAAAAGATTCTTGAGAAGAGCTTTGTAGATTGGTAATCAAGCTAGCCTTTGCATGGCCAGTCTCTACTGGGTTGGCCAATAGAAATGAGCTCCATAAGATACTAAGGGCTAGAAAGATGTTTTTCATGAGCTCATGTTAAACTATTAAAATAAAAAAAGGGGGAGCAAAAGCTCCCCCGATCCTAATTGACTGAATTATTTACTGCCTAAAATTTTAGGAGTTTTAATATCAATCGAGCGAGGTTTTTGAGCATCAGGAATGATTTTTTCTAGAGCAATAGTTAACATTCCGTTAACTAAATCTGCTCCATGTACTTCAACATTTTCAGCTAAAGTAAACTGTTGCTTGAAGGCTCTTTGAGCTATGCCTTGATAGACAACTTCATTTGAATCATTCAGCAATTCAGCTTTGGGGCCTTTATGCTCAATCGTTAATACGCCCTCTGCCAATTCAATGTTAAGGTCTTCACGCGACAGACCAGCAACAGCAACATCAATATAGATCTGATTTTTATCTCTCCTGATGTTATATGGCGGATAGCTTGAAGATCTCTCTGTTGTCTCAGAGAATCTCTGCAATCTATCAAATAGGCTTTCAAAACCTAACACACGAGTTGTTAGGAACGGATCGGTAAAATTAAGTACCATAATATAGTCCTCCTTATAGCGACTAAATGTGCATATCCTAATGGCATATGCGGTTAACAAATGTAGACCCAATTGGCATCTACATGGTCTATCTAGGTACTCTAAAAAAAAAATCAAGAAAAAAAATAAAATTTTTTTATTTCCAGTGAGTCACAAATTGATCTACCTTAAGCTCAGGTATGGTTTTGCTAGAGTTTGTTGGGGTGCCTACATACAAATACCCAAGAACCTCATGGTCAGAAGTTAAATTTAAGTATTCTGCTATCTTTTTATGAAAGGCAAATTTACCAGTGCGCCAAATTCCAGCATAATTTTTTGCATGCAATGCCAGCAAAATATTTTCTGCAGCAGCAGCTGTTGATAACATTTGTTCTACTTTGGGAACTTTAGGATGATCTGTTATCTGGGTAACCAGGATGATAATCATGGGTGCTCTGAATGGTGCAGATTGATATTTTTCCATTTGCAAGGGTGTTAAATCCTCGAATTCATTCGTAGCAAATTTTGTAAAAACCTTAGATAGTTTTTCTAAACCCTTACCAGTTACCTCAATAAAACGAGTGGGTCTCAGCCAAGCATGATCAGGTGCCCGCAGCGCAGCCTGATAAATCTCTTGCATCTCATCTCTTGAGGGAAAAGGCGTTGTTAATTCACGAGGAGAATTTCGTGTCAAGAGATTGGTCATCGCATCCATTGCTCTATTCTAATGGATGGATAATTTTTTTATAAGAAATACTCCAATCTTTTGACTGATCAGATTAAACTAATAAAATTAAAAATATTAAATTAAACATTGAATTGATGGAAATTACACTTTTATATGCATCGCTTGTGACAATCCTTGCTATTTTTTTAGCATTTAGGGTTGGAATAAATAGAGGAAAAACCAATACACTTTTAGGAGAGGGTGACTCTTCTGAATTACTTCAATCGATCAGGTCTCATGGTAATTTGTTGGAGAATGCGCCTTTGGCACTTTTTCTATTACTTTTAATTGAAATGCAAGGTGTAGCTGATTGGAAGCTCCATCTCATTGGATCTTCTTTTTTTCTGTTCAGAATTTTGCATGCTTATGGGCTCTCAATTTCAAGAGAAAGTACCCCATATCGTGTGGTTGGTGCTTTAGGTTCTTGGGTGCTAATGTTTGGCATGAGCTTGTATGGAATATATATTTACCTTGTGTAGCAAATTCATGAACTTTTCTTTTAAAACTTAGTCAAAATTAATATGAGGATGATAAAAAAATATATACTTTTTTTTAGCTTAATCACTGCTGTACCAGCACTTTTTGCAGAATCAACCCCTGATCCTGAGCCAGATCTTGTAGGCACAGTCTGGCAGCTGATTAAAAATGGCTCTCATAGCTCTTCCTTCGGTAGCGGGCAAGTTCTTTATTTTCTATCCAGCGATGCCTATCACACCCATAGAAGCAGAAAATTTCAAACTTGGGATGCTTTCTCTATTGTTGATGGAAGAAATCTTGTGCGTGTAAAGAAAAACGAGAGTATTGAGATTATTGCTTCCAGATTTAATAATGCTATTTATGAGGTAAAGCTTCTTGATGGTTTTTATAAAAATAAAATTTATTATTTAATTGCAGACGAGCTTACTAAAAACTTTAAACAGGAGATTACAGGCAATGACAACATCTAAAAATATTTTCGGCATCTTTTTTTTGCTCTTGATGACGAGTTGTTCATACAATTCTTTGCGACCCGAAGTGGTTGATCGCGCCGATGCACAAAAAATGCAGACAGTGGTTTTTGCAACAGTTGTATCAATTGATCGAGTTATTTTATCGGGTGACGGTGATACTGGTGCAGTAGCCGGTGCAATCATTGGAGGGGTTGCGGGAGCCTCAGTCACTGAGTCTGATACTGAATCAGATATTGCTGGGGTTCTAGGTGCCTTGGTAGGTTCAGCAGTTGGTTCAAAGATGGGAGATGCAGCTACAAGAAAACCTGCGATTGAATTATTACTTGATCTAGATTCAGGCAAGACAGTTTCAATTATTCAAGAAGAGGGCGACTATAGTTTTGCTGTTGGTCAAAGAGTGAAAATAATTAAAAATAGAGGTAAATCAAGAGTCATGCCCTTGCAATGACCTCTGAAGCCTTCACAGTCATCTACAACAAAGGTCTCGATCTAGTATCAAGGCGTGAACATTCGCGTCATGAGTTGATGCAAAAGCTCGATAAGCGATTTCCAGAAACCATGCCCATCATTGAAGAGGCGCTCGATAAGTTAGTTATGAACAAAATTCTTGATGATGAGCGCTTTGCTGAGATGTATGTCAATTCTAGAGCAAGAAAAGGTTTTGGCCCCAAAAAAATAGAAATGGAATTGTATTCTAAAAAAGTTGATGCAATGCTTATCAGCGATGCTCTTGAGACATATGAAGCTTGGACTGAAAATGCTAAAAATGAATTACAAAAGAAATTCAAAGGAATTCAGCCAACTGACTTCAAATCAAAGATGAAGCAAAAACAATTTCTATTTGGCAGGGGTTTCAGCACACAAATTATTGAGCAGATTTTATAAAATGACATGGTATGATTTATACCTATGTCCTATCAGGTTTTAGCCAGAAAATATCGCCCTTCAACTTTTTCAGAGGTTGTTGGACAGGAGCATATTTTAAAAGCATTAGAAAATAGCATTCAGCACAATAAACTTCATCAAGCATATATATTTAGTGGAACCAGGGGGGTTGGAAAGACAACCATAGCAAGGGTATTCGCTAAATGCCTTAATTGCCAAAAAGCTGATATGCCGATGCTTGAACCATGTAATGAATGCACCGCCTGCATGGAAATAAAAGATGGTCGTCACATAGAATTTTTGGAAGTTGATGCTGCTTCCCGCACAGGTGTGGACGATATGCGAGAGTTGCTAGAATCCGTTCAATATAAACCTGCAAATGCTCGATATAAGATTTATCTCATTGACGAGGTGCACATGCTCTCGAAGAGCAGTTTTAATGCTCTATTAAAAACTCTAGAGGAGCCTCCTCCTCATGTAATGTTTCTTATGGCAA
>Ga0181597_10003524_pt1 | contig 16238 bp, 16 predicted proteins | sample 041ome_5_FD_148647 | JGI IMG/M metagenome (GOLD analysis project Ga0181597, IMG submission 148647) | Coastal salt marsh microbial communities from the Groves Creek Marsh, Skidaway Island, Georgia - 041403US metaG (spades assembly) | ecosystem: Environmental > Aquatic > Marine > Intertidal zone... | reverse complement strand
ACGGTAATCGTCCCCACGCTCCAGCGTGGGGCAGCGTTTGCGCTGCTGCATCATAACGTTTGACGCTGGAGCGTCCTAAGCGCCGCACCCGTGTTGCGCGTGGGGGCGATCAGGTTGAGCCAACCTACCTTGGCTCAACCCGCTGATGCAGTGAGCAACGCTGCTGGGGCTTACTCGCCGCGGATGTTGAAATTGGCCATGTGTTCCAGGCCTTTGATCAACGCCGAGTGGTCCCAGTTGCTGCCGCCGATGGCCGAGCAGGTGCTGAACACTTGCTGGGCGTTAGCGGTGTTAGGCAGGTTAAGGCCCAACTCGCGGGCGCCGGCGAGGGCGAGGTTAAGGTCCTTCTGGTGCAGGCTGATGCGGAAGCCCGGGTCAAAGGTGCCTTTGATCATGCGCTCGCCGTGCACTTCAAGAATTTTCGAGCCGGCGAAACCACCCATCAGCGCTTCGCGCACCTTGGCTGGATCGGCGCCGTTCTTGGCGGCGAACAGCAGGGCTTCAGCGACAGCCTGAATGTTCAGGGCGACGATGATCTGGTTGGCCACCTTAGCGGTCTGGCCGTCACCACTGCCACCTACGTGGGTGATGTTCTTGCCCATGGCCTGGAACAGCGGCAGCGCGCGTTCAAAGGCTTTCGGGCAGCCGCCGACCATGATCGACAGGGTGGCGGCTTTAGCGCCCACTTCACCACCGGAAACCGGCGCGTCGAGGTACGCAGCGCCTGTGGCTTTGATCTTGTCGGCGAACACCTTGGTGGCGGTCGGCGAGATCGAGCTCATGTCGATGACGATTTTGCCAGCGCCGGCGCCTTCAGCCACACCGTCTTTGCTGAACAGCACGTCTTCAACCTGCGGGGTGTCCGGCACCATGATGATGATGAATTCGGCTTCCTGCGCCACTTCACGCGGGTTGGCCAGGGCGATAGCGCCTTCGGCGACCAGATCAGCCGGAGCTTTGTCGTGGTGTTCGGAAAGGAAGAGGGTGTGACCTGCTTTTTGCAGGTTTTGCGCCATGGGCTTACCCATGATGCCCGTGCCGATAAATCCGATTTTAGCCATGTGAGAGATCCTCCGATTAGATGGCGTTGTGCGCTTTCATCCAGCCAAGGCCGGCAGCGGTGGTGGTGGCTGGCTTGTATTCACAGCCAATCCAGCCCTGGTAACCAATGCGATCCAGGTGCTCAAAGAGGAAGCGGTAATTGATCTCGCCCGTGCCCGGCTCGTTGCGGCCCGGGTTATCGGCCAGCTGCACGTGGTTGATCACAGCGAGGTTGGCCTCGACGGTACGTGCCAGGTCACCTTCCATGATTTGCATGTGGTAGATGTCGTATTGCAGGAACAGGTTGGCGCTGGCGACTTTGTCGCGAATGGCCAGGGCCTGCTTGGTGGTGTTCAGGTAGAAACCGGGGATGTCGCGGGTGTTGATCATCTCCATCACCAGCTTGATGCCGGCGGCTTGCAGCTTCTCGGCAGCAAACTTGAGGTTGTCAACGAAGGTTTGCTCAATCGTTGCGCAGTCGTAGCCTTGCGGGCGGATACCGGCCAGGCAGTTGATCTGCGTATTGCCCAGTACTTTGGCGTAGGCGATAGCCTGGTCGACGCCGGCACGGAACTCCTCGACGCGGTCAGGGTGGCAGGCGATACCACGCTCGCCCTTGGCCCAATCGCCGGCTGGCAGGTTGAACAACACCTGCTCAAGCTGGTTGGCCTCCAGGCGCGCCTTGATCACTTCGGCGGCGAAGTCATAGGGAAACAGGTATTCGACACCACTGAAGCCAGCGGTAGCGGCGGCGTCAAAACGCTCCAGAAAGTCCACTTCGGTGAACAGCATGGACAGGTTGGCGGCAAAACGGGGCATGGTGTGCTCCTTTATCATTTGCGTAGGGTGGATGTGCTAAGTGACAGCCACCCTACGGCTGGATCAATCGAGCATGGAAATCGCGGTGGGTGCATCGACGCCACGTTCGGCGAGTTCTTCGAACTCGTTGACTGCGTTGATCTCGACACCCATGGAGATGTTGGTCACGCGCTCCAGAATGATTTCAACCATCACCGGTACGCGGAACTCTTCCATCAGTGCCTTGGCTTTGGCCAGTGCCGCCTGAATATCGTTCGGTTCGAACACGCGGACGGCCTTGCAACCCAGACCTTCTACCACGGCAACATGGTCAACGCCGTAGCCGTTAAGTTCTGGCGCGTTGATGTTCTCGAAGGCCAACTGCACGCAGTAGTCCATATCAAAACCGCGCTGCGACTGACGGATCAGGCCCAGGTAGGAGTTGTTCACCACGACGTGGATATACGGCAGGTTGAACTGCGCGCCCACGGCCATTTCTTCGATCATGAACTGGAAGTCATAGTCGCCGGACAGCGCCACGACATTGCGGCTCGGGTCGGCCTTAACCACGCCGAGCGCTGCTGGAATGGTCCAACCCAGCGGGCCAGCCTGACCACAGTTGATCCAGTGGCGTGGCTTGTAAACGTGCAGGAACTGCGCGCCAGCGATCTGCGACAGACCGATGGTGCTGACGTAGCAGGTGTCTTTGCCGAAGAATTCGTTCATCTCTTCGTACACGCGCTGCGGCTTGACCGGCACGTTGTCGAAGTGAGTTTTACGCTGCAGAGTGCGCTTGCGCTGCTGGCACGACTCGACCCAAGCGCTGCGATTTTTCAGCTTGCCAGCGGCTTTCCATTCCTTGGCCACTTCGATGAACGCATCCAGAGCGGCGGCGGCGTCAGAAACGATGCCCAGGTCCGGGTTGAATACGCGGCCGATTTGCGTCGGCTCGATGTCCACGTGAATGAATTTGCGGCCTTCGGTGTACACATCGACGCTGCCGGTGTGGCGGTTGGCCCAGCGGTTACCGATACCAAATACCAGGTCGGATTCCAGCAGGGTGGCGTTGCCGTAGCGGTGCGAGGTCTGCAGACCGACCATGCCGACCATCAACTTGTGGTCGTCCGGGATTGCGCCCCAGCCCATTAGGGTTGGGATAACCGGTACGCCGGTCAGTTCGGCGAACTCGACCAGTTTGTCAGCCGCGTCAGCGTTGAAGATACCGCCACCGGCTACCAGCAATGGGCGCTCGGCGTCGTTCAACATAGCCAGGGCTTTCTCAGCCTGGACGCGGTTGGCGGCTGGTTTGGCCAGTGGCAGAGGCTCGTAGGCGTCGATATCGAATTCGATTTCGGCCATCTGCACGTCAAACGGCAGGTCGATCAGCACAGGGCCTGGGCGGCCACTGCGCATTTCATAGAAGGCTTTCTGGAAGGCGCGTGGTACTTGGCCTGGCTCCATCACCGTGGTCGCCCACTTGGTCACCGGCTTAACGATGCTGGTGATGTCGACGGCCTGGAAGTCTTCCTTGTGCATACGGGCACGCGGCGCTTGGCCGGTGATGCACAGAATTGGGATGGAGTCGGCGCTGGCCGAGTACAGGCCGGTGACCATGTCGGTACCCGCCGGGCCGGATGTGCCGATGCACACGCCGATGTTGCCGGCATTGGTACGGGTGTAGCCCTCTGCCATGTGCGAGGCGCCTTCGACGTGGCGAGCCAGGACGTGGTCGATACCGCCGATTTTTTCCAGTGCAGCGTACAGGGGGTTGATGGCGGCGCCGGGAACGCCGAACGCAGTTTCAACGCCTTCGCGGCGCATCACCAGTACGGCGGCCTCGATTGCTCTCATTTTGGCCATTGTCTTGTGCCTCGTTTTTTATCAGATTGTATACAAAACAGCTGGCTAGGATTCTATTCATGGCTTGACCTTCTGGTCAATAAGTTTTCTCAAGCAGCGCTCGCTCAGCGGAAAATCTTTTAAAACAAGCGTTTTAGCGAGCGCGCCAGGTAAGTCGTGGCCAGTAGCTATTATCTATGTATACAAAAACATAATAAATTGTATTCCTCTATTGAGTTTTTTGTCTCTAGTGGGATAGTGGTGCTGAGCTTTGGATTACCCGTTGTTTGCCCGCAGGCTCTGCAAGCGGCTAAGCGCGGGTGCTTCGTCGGATTTATCAGCCTTGAGGAGTCATCACTATGAGTACGTTGAATCTGCAGATCGCAACCCGCATCAGTAGCCATGCACTGGCCGTCGCCCGGGAAATATCAGCCGCGCCCCTGACAGTGGCGGTGTTGGACGCCGGTGGTCACCTGATTAGCTTGCAGCGTGAGGACGGCGCCAGCCTGCTGCGCCCGCAAATAGCTATCGGCAAGGCCTGGGGCGCACTGGCGCTGGGCAAGGGCTCACGGTTGATCGCCGCAGATGCGCAGCAACGCCCGGCGTTTATCGGTGCAGTGAATAACTTGGCTGGCGGCCAGTTGGTGCCGGCACCGGGTGGCGTGTTGATTCGCAATGAGCGGGGCGAGGTGATCGGCGCGGTAGGTATCACTGGCGATACCTCGGACATCGATGAACAGTGCGCCATCAGTGCAGTGGAGTCGGTTGGGTTCACGCCGGATGCAGGCATCGCCGCTTGATAGGGCGCGGCTTGTAGGAGGGGCTTTCGGCTCTGGCATCCTGCTTCGCCCTACCTCCTGCATCCATGCAGTCGTAGCCGCGACTGTGACGACTAACAACTCGTCGCTAAAGCGCCTCGCACAGGTCTTTTGTATGTGAAACAGAAATAAAAACGGTGAATGCTGTGCAGGCATTCACCGTTTTTTATGGGTGCCGTTTGAGGGGCAGGGTTAAGCGCTGATGATCTGCGCCGACGGCCTGGCTTGTCCTTCATCCACCTCACAGCCTTTGATGACCAGGCGAATGATGGTCTGTGCGGCCGCTTCGTAATCGGCATCATCGAGGCTGGCTTTGCCGGTGACGGTGGAAATCTGCCAATCGAAATCCGCATAGGTCTGGGTGGCGGCCCAGATGCTGAACAGCAGATGGTGCGGGTCAATCTTGGCCATCAGGCCCTGGTCGACCCAGCGTTGGATGCAGGCAATATTGTGCTTGGCTTGAGCATTGAGTTGCGCGGCTTGATCGGCGGACAGGTGTGGCGCGCCGTGCATGATTTCGCTGGCGAATACCTTGGAGGCTGATGGCAGTTCGCGGGAGATGCGGATCTTTGAGCGGATGTAGGCGCGCAGCACGTCGGCAGGCTGGCCTGGCTGGTTGAAGGGCGCAGAGGCCTCCAGCAGCGGTTCGATAATGCTTTCCAGCACTTCGCGGTAGAGATTTTCTTTCGACTTGAAGTAGTAATAGACGTTGGGTTTTGGCACCCCGGCCTTAGCGGCGATATCGCTGGTTTTGCTGGCCGCAAAACCTTTGTCGGCGAACTCCTCACTGGCTGCGCGTAAAATCAGCGCTCTGTTACGTTCGCGAATACTGGTCATAAGCCTCGTTGCTTCTGTCGTTCGCCCGGCGCAGGGCAGCGGCCGGCATGGTAGCACCGGCTTTGCGGGGCGCTCAAGGCGCGTGGGCTGGGTCTTGGCGACCTACCTGACTACTGGGTCAGGTAGTTGTGTACAAGGTTTGGCTTTTCTGTTTTTATCCTTGCCTGTGTATTCATAACAAAACGTCTCGCCTCACTGCGCGTCAAAACCTGTACTTAACGCAGCAGGGCCGACGCGCAGCAGACGTTGCGTAGGTTCTCAGGAGAGATGCCGTGAACCATCAGTTAGTTGACCCCTTCGGTCGGCGTATCACCTATCTGCGCTTATCGGTTACTGATCGCTGTGATTTCCGCTGCATCTACTGCATGAGCGAAAACATGCAGTTCGCCCCGCGCGAGCAGATCCTCAGCCTTGAAGAACTTTATGCAGTGGCGGACGCCTTTATCGGCCTTGGGGTCAAGCGCATCCGCATCACCGGCGGCGAGCCGTTGGTGCGCAAGAACCTGCTCAGTCTGTTGGCCCGCCTTGGGCAGCGCGCGGAGTTGGAAGACCTGGCGATCACCACCAACGGCTCGCAACTGGCTGAGCTGGCGCCGCAATTGCGCGCTGCCGGGGTTAAGCGGCTGAATGTCAGCCTGGACTCGCTGCAGCGTGATCGCTTTGCCGCGTTTACTCGGCGCGACAAGCTCGATCAGGTGTTGGACGGTATCGAGACGGCGCGTGCTGCTGGTTTCAACAAAATCAAACTCAATGCTGTGGTGCAGAAGGGCCGCAATGATGACGAAGTGCTCGACCTGGTTGAGTTCGCCATGGCGCGTGGTTTGGATATCAGCTTTATCGAAGAAATGCCGCTGGGTAGTATTTCCAGCCATCAACGCGAGCAGACTTTCTGTTCCAGCGACGAGGTGCGCGCGCTTATCGAGCGGCGCTATGCCTTGGTGCGCAGCAGCAAGTTAACCGGCGGCCCGTCGCGCTATTGGCAGGTGGTTGGCAGCGATACTCAGGTGGGATTTATCTCGCCGCACAGCAACAATTTTTGTGGCGACTGCAACCGTGTACGGGTGACCGCTGAGGGCAAGTTGGTGCTCTGTCTGGGGCATGAAAATGCGTTGGATCTTAAAGGCCTGATGCGCGCTCATCCCGGTGACAGTCAGCGGCTGCGCGAGGCCTTGCTTAATGCTCTGCAGCTCAAGCCTGAGCGGCATCACTTCCAGGCCGATGAGCAGGTGCAGGTCGTGCGTTTTATGAGCATGACTGGCGGTTAGGTTCTAGCTGTCGCCCTGTGCTTCACGGCTACAAGTGAAACCGCAAACCTGTGCAGCCATCGTCTCTAGGTGAATTTAAAGCCTGGACCTTGAATCATAAAAAAACCGATCCCTCTGCAGGGATCGGGTTTTATTTGTTCTGCACCCAGCGCAAACGCTATGGCTTAGCGGTATTCACACAGGTAGGCCGTGTCCGCGGCGACCTTGAGTTGGAATTTGCTGTTGGCCGGTACGGTGAAGTTGCTACCGCTGGTGAAGGTTTCCCAGTTCTCGCTGCCGGGCAGTTTGACCGTCAGGGCGCCGGCAACCACGTGCATCACTTCCAGCTGGTTGGTGCCAAATTCATATTCACCCGCCGCCATCACCCCGATAGTGGCCGGGCCTTCAGCCATGCCGAAGGCGATCGATTTAACGGTGCCGTCGAAGTACTCATTGACCTTGAACATCTGCAATTCCTCGAAAGGGGATTAGAAAGGCTGGCGGCTATCAACGGCCCGAAGGGGGCGTTAAGACCGGTCATAAAAAGGCACGCCAGTATGCCCAAGCGCTATTTCTTCGTCATCTGCTTTGCGCAGGCAATACCAGTGGCAGCAGCCGTGCCGTATTGCGTGCATCGCTCAGGGCGCGGTGTTGCTGGCCTTGAAACTGTAAACCGGCCAGGTTGAGGGCCATTTTCAGGCCGACTGGCCTGGGCAGGTGGCGGGCTTCGGCGAAACGTTTTTTCAGGTTGATATGGGGGATATCGCTCAGATAGCTGCTCAGTGCATGGGTGCGCCATTCCTGTTCGAGCTGACGGCGATCGTAGTCGCCCCAGCTTGCCCAGCCCGCCAGCTGTGGCCGGTGGGCCAGTAACCAGCGCTCAAATTGCACCCAGACCGTGCTCAATGGTGCCGCGGCATCGACATCGGCCTGGCTGATTTGTGTGAGCTGACGGCAGAAATGCGTCAGGTGCGGGCGTCGGGTGGGCCTTACAAAACGCTGGAAATGCTCGATCTCATGACCGCCCGGGTTGACCAGGCTGGCGCCAATTTCAATGATTTCCATCTCGTTGATCGGCCAGCCGCCTTCTTCGGTGGTGGCTTCCAGGTCGATTACCAGCCAATGCGGCATAAGCCCTCCTTAGCGTGCGGCGAGTATGGAATGAGTGTTGTCTGTGGGTAAAGCCTGTTGCCTGGGCGCATTCATACAGTTTTGCCAGGCGGCTGTACTGGCGCTGATTTCATGTGGCGGGCATGCTTACGGTCGGATTCGTATTAGCCGTGCAGCGCTGATATGGGGTTTAGCACAAGCGTGCGCTGTTGATGGCGTTCGAATACAGAGGTGTATATGGCAAAGCTGGCGTTTATCGGACTGGGCGTAATGGGTTACCCAATGGCCGGGCATTTGGCACGCGCCGGGCATCAGGTGTGCGTGTATAACCGCACTGTCGCTAAGGCTGAGCAATGGGCCGCCGAATACGCCGGCAGCCATGCACCGACCCCGCGTGAAGCGGCGGCAGGCGCTGAGTTTGTAATGGTTTGCGTCGGTAATGACGATGATTTGCGCGGCGTTGTATTGGGTGAGCAGGGTGCTTTTGCCGGCATGCAGCCTGGCGCCGTGTTGGTCGATCACACCACCGCTTCGGCGCAGGTGGCCCGCGAGCTAGCCGCCTATGCCGCCGAGCACCAGTTGGGTTTTCTCGATGCGCCGGTATCCGGTGGTCAAGCCGGCGCGCAGAACGGGGCGTTGACCGTCATGGTCGGCGGTGATGCAGCAACCTATGCCAAGGCTGAGCCTGTGATTCAGGCTTATGCGCTTATGCAGCGGCTGATGGGTGAGGCCGGCAGCGGCCAGCTAACCAAGATGGTTAACCAGATTTGCATCGCTGGTTTGGTTCAAGGGTTGTCCGAGGCGCTGCATTTCGCCCAGTGCGCAGGGCTTGATGCGCAGGGTGCCATGGAGGTGATCAGCAAGGGGGCTGCGCAGTCTTGGCAACTGGAAAATCGCCATAAAACCATGTTGGCAGGCGAGTTCGAGCACGGTTTTGCCGTGGACTGGATGCGCAAGGATTTGTCGATCTTGCTGGCCGAGGCCCGAAGTAATGGCGCGCAACTGCCGGTAACGGCCTTGGTTGATCAATTCTACGCCGACGTGCAAGGCATGGGCGGCGGGCGCTGGGACACGTCCAGCCTGTTGGCCCGCCTGCAGGGGCGATAAGGGCTGCTTATTGTTGGTGGTCCGCGGCGGCTCTTAGTGTTGTCGCGTGTGGTCGTTATATTGCCTTTCGCCTGAGTCTACAAAAGCCCGAATACCGCAAGCAGGTAAGGCGGCGTAAACTTGGCCGCTCTTTCGGTTTCACTTGGTTTCGAGGTTTGTCCCTGATGAATTGCCGTGCAGGCTGTGGTGCCTGCTGCATTGCGCCCTCTATCAGCTCGCCCATCCCAGGTATGCCTGGCGGTAAGCCTGCGGGCGTGCGTTGCGTTCAGCTGGATGCCAATAACCACTGCCTGATCTTTGGTCAGCCTGAGCGGCCTGCTGTCTGTTCGGCATTTCAGGCTGCCGAGTATGTTTGCGGCCGTAATACGGCAGAAGCTCTGCAGCTGATTGGTTGGTTGGAGCAGAGCACGTCAGTTGCGGTTTGATGTGCTGGTGCGCGATTGCGGTTCTGCTGGAGGCGTGATGTTACGGTTGGCCAGGCTGCTCTTGGGCGTTGTTTCGCTGCTGGTGATCAGTGCTGCGCAGGCTGGGCAATGGCGCGTTGTCAAAGATCAAGCCGGCATTCAGGTGTACCTGCAAACCATTCCTGGGTCGAGTTTTCAGGCGTTTCGTGGCGTTACCCGGATGCGCGTGAGCATGCCCAGGCTTCTAGCTTTGCAGGATGATGTCAGTGCAGCGTGTGCCTGGATGCATGCCTGTGGCGAACAGAAGCTGCTAAAGCATAAGGGAAATGTGCGTTGGGTCTACAGTCGCTTTCAGGCGCCCTGGCCAGTGAAGGCGCGTGACTCGATCGTGCAAGTAACCACGCTGCATGCGGCTGATGGGCGGGTAATTCGCAAGTTGCATGGCGTTGCCGATTATTTGCCGGTGCGGCCGGGCTTCGTTCGCATTAACAGGGTCGAGGGTTTCTGGCAGCTCACGCCGCGTGATGGTGAAATCGAAGTGATCTATCAGGTGCATTCCGAACCGGGCGGTAGTGTGCTCGCCTGGCTGGCCAATGGCTTTGTGGTGGATGCGCCGTTCAATACCCTGCAGGCGCTGCGCCAGCTTGCCGAGCAACGATAAGGCTAAGTGTTTAGGTACAAAAAAGGCTGCCCGTGGGCAGCCTTTTTTGTGCGGCATTAACTGAATTATTTCTTCAGGTCACGCTGCGGGTAGCCGGTGTACAGCTGGCGTGGACGGCCAATCTTGTAAGGGCTGGAGAGCATTTCTTTCCAGTGTGAGATCCAGCCGACGGTCCGCGCCAGGGCGAAGATCACGGTGAACATGCTGGTCGGAATACCGATAGCCTTGAGGATGATGCCCGAGTAGAAGTCAACGTTCGGGTACAGGTTGCGTTCTTTGAAGTACGGGTCGGTCAGGGCGATCTCTTCCAAGCGCATGGCCAGTGCCAGCTGCGGATCGTTGGTGATGCCCAGCTCTTTCAGAACTTCGTCGCAGGTTTGTTTCATCACGGTGGCGCGCGGGTCGCGGTTTTTGTAAACGCGGTGGCCGAAGCCCATCAATTTGAACGGATCGTCCTTGTCTTTAGCCTTGGCAATAAACGTGTCGATGTTGTCGACACTGCCAATCTCGTCAAGCATGGCTAGAACAGCTTCGTTCGCGCCGCCGTGTGCCGGGCCCCAGAGGGCGGCGATGCCGGCCGCGATACAAGCAAACGGGTTGGCGCCCGAAGAACCTGCCAAGCGAACGGTCGAGGTGGAGGCGTTCTGCTCATGGTCGGCATGCAGGATAAAGATTTTATCCATGGCCTTGGCCAGCACCGGGCTGATCGGTTTGATCTCGCACGGCGTGTTGAACATCATGTGCAGGAAGTTTTCCGCGTAGTTCAGGTCGTTACGCGGGTACATCATCGGCTGACCCATGGAGTACTTGTAGGTCATGGCGGCGATGGTTGGCATCTTGGCGATCAGGCGCATGGCCGAAACTTCGCGATGATGCGGGTTCTTGATGTCCAGAGAGTCGTGGTAGAAGGCAGACAGCGCACCTACTACACCGCACATGATGGCCATTGGGTGAGCGTCACGGCGGAAGCCGTTGAAGAAGGTCTTCAGTTGCTCGTGAACCATGGTGTGGTTCTTGATCGTGCTGACGAAGGTGGCTTTTTCTTCAGCGTTCGGCAGTTCGCCGTTCAGCAGTAGGTAGCAGGTTTCCAGGTAATCGGATTGATCTGCCAACTGCTCAATGGGATAGCCGCGGTGCAGCAGGATGCCCTGATCACCATCAATATAGGTGATCTTCGACTCGCACGAGGCGGTGGACATAAAGCCAGGATCAAATGTGAAACGGCCCGTGGCGGTTAAGCCCCGTACGTCAATTACATCGGGACCAACGGTGCCGGTTAAAATGGGCAGCTCGACGGGGGCTGCGCCCTCGATGATCAACTGCGCTTTTTTGTCAGCCATGTGTGGCCTCCTAGTTATGCTTGAAATCATCTGTCTGCCCCCCACGCAGGGCCCGCCACACTATAGAGCCATAAATTTGAATGTCAATTTAGGTAAACCTAGGCGGCAGAAGGGTTTGCGGGCGGTTTGTATACAAAAAATCGCCCCTTTACGCCTTTTATTAACGGCCTGCAATGCGCTTTTAGGTAGGGTGCATTGCATTGTCATTAGTAACCTAACTGTCTATACTCTTGGCCCAACTACCAAGGGCTGTACGCCCGTATTTTGGTGGTTGTCACTCCTTGTGTGATGGGTACCTGACCAGTGCGCCTCCCTACAACTTTGCCCTGATAGTTAGGGGCTCTCAGTGTGATAAAAAAGCCGTGAATAGCCAAAGACCTGTAAACCTAGACCTTAGGACTATCAAACTCCCAATCACTGCTTATACATCCATTCTTCACCGTATCTCCGGTGTCATCCTCTTTGTTGGTATTGCCATTCTGCTTTATGGCCTCGACAAGTCGCTGGCGTCCGAAGAGGGCTTTGCCCAGGTGCAGGAATGTTTGACCAGCCCGCTGGCCAAGTTCGTGATTTGGGGTCTGTTGTCCGCTCTGCTGTACCACCTGGTGGCAGGTGTTCGCCACTTGATCATGGACATGGGCATCGGTGAGACGCTGGAAGGCGGCAAGCTGGGTTCGAAAATCGTTCTCGTCGTATCGACGATCGTGATCGTGCTACTGGGGGTGTGGATATGGTAACCAACGTCACGAACTTCTCGCGTTCGGGTCTTTATGACTGGATGGCGCAGCGTGTGTCTGCTGTTGTCCTCGCGGCTTATGTACTGTTTTTACTCGGCTTTGTCGTGTGCAACCCAGGTTTGGGTTATGCCGAGTGGAAGGGGCTGTTCTCCAATAACGCCATGCGTATCTTTAGCCTGTTAACTCTGGTGGCGCTCAGCGTTCACGCCTGGGTTGGCATGTGGACAATTTCCACCGACTACTTGACGCCGATGGCGCTGGGTAAGTGGGCTACTACCGTGCGTTTTCTGTTCCAGGCCGCGTGTGGCGTTGCCATGTTCGCGTTCTTTGTCTGGGGCGTGCAGATTTTTTGGGGTAACTGATCCATGACAAGCATTCGCACTCTTTCTTATGACGCCATCATTATTGGTGGCGGCGGCGCGGGTATGCGCGCTGCACTGCAATTGGCACAAGGTGGTCACAAGACTGCTGTAGTCACTAAGGTCTTCCCGACCCGTTCGCACACTGTGTCTGCACAGGGTGGCATCACCTGTGCCATCGCTTCGGCTGACCCGAACGACGATTGGCGCTGGCACATGTATGACACCGTCAAAGGTTCCGACTATATCGGTGACCAAGACGCGATCGAGTACATGTGTTCCGTAGGCCCAGAAGCCGTATTCGAGCTCGAACACATGGGCTTGCCGTTCTCCCGTACCGAACAAGGTCGCATCTATCAGCGTCCGTTCGGCGGTCAGTCCAAGGGGCCGGATAACCCGACTCAGGCAGCCCGTACCTGCGCTGCAGCTGACCGTACTGGTCACGCTCTGCTGCACACCCTGTATCAGGCCAACTTGAAAGCCGGCACTTCGTTCTTGAACGAGTGGTATGCGGTCGATCTGGTTAAGAACCAAGACGGTGGTGTGGTCGGTACGATCGCTATCTGCATCGAAACTGGCGAAACCGTTTATATCCGCTCCAAGGCCACAGTTCTGGCAACTGGCGGTGCGGGTCGCATCTACGCTTCCACCACCAATGCCCTGATCAACACCGGTGACGGCGTGGGCATGGCGCTGCGTGCTGGCGTTCCGGTGCAAGACATCGAAATGTGGCAGTTCCACCCGACGGGTATCGCAGGTGCCGGTACGCTGGTAACCGAAGGTTGCCGTGGTGAAGGTGGTTACCTGATCAACAAGCACGGCGAGCGTTTCATGGAGCGCTATGCGCCAAACGCCAAAGACCTCGCCGGTCGCGACGTAGTTGCACGCTCGATGGTCAAGGAAATCATTGCCGGTAACGGCTGTGGCCCTGATGGCGACCATGTAATGCTCAAGCTCGATCACCTAGGTGAGGAAGTGCTGCACAGCCGCCTGCCTGGTATCTGTGAGCTGTCAAAGACCTTTGCTCACGTGGATCCGGTTGTTGCGCCAATCCCTGTGGTGCCAACCTGCCATTACATGATGGGCGGCGTGCCGACCAATATTCATGGTCAGGCGATCACCCAGGATGCTAATGGCAATGACAAGATCATCGACGGTCTGTTTGCGGTCGGTGAAGTGGCCTGCGTATCGGTACACGGTGCTAACCGTTTGGGCGGTAACTCGTTGCTTGACCTGGTGGTGTTCGGTCGTGCGGCCGGTATCCACTTGGAGAAAGCGCTGAAAGAAGGCGTAGATGCGCGTGGCGCGTCCGAGACGGACATTGAACATTCGCTCAAGCGTCTGGCTGGCGTCAACGAGCGCACAACCGGCGAAGATGTTGCGCCGCTGCGTAAAGAACTGCAGAACTGCATGCAAAATTACTTCGGTGTGTTCCGCACCGGTGAGTACATGCAAAAGGGCATCGAACAACTGACCGACCTGCGTGAGCGTATCTCGAACGTTAAAATCGCAGATAAGAGTCAGGCGTTTAACACTGCGCGTATTGAAGCGTTGGAACTGCAAAATCTTCTCGAAGTGGCTGAAGCCACTGCGATCGCCGCTGAGGTTCGTAAAGAATCCCGTGGTGCTCACGCTCGTGAAGACTTTGAAGAGCGTGACGACGAAAACTGGCTGTGCCACTCCCTGTACTTCCCAGGTGAGAAGCGCGTCAGCAAGCGTGCCGTCAACTTCACGCCGAAAACAGTGCCGGCGTTCGAACCCAAGATTCGTACTTACTAAGGGTGGCCGATATGTCGCAAGCCAATCTGTTGCAAGTAAGCGTTTATCGTTACAACCCGGAGCAGGACGCTGCGCCGTTTATGCAGGAATTCCAGGTCGATACCGGTGGCAAGGACGTTATGGTTCTTGACGTACTGGCGTTGATCAAGGAACAGGATCAGGGGTTTTCTTACCGTCGTTCCTGCCGTGAGGGTGTATGTGGCTCTGATGGCATGAATATCAACGGTAAAAATGGCCTGGCCTGCATCACGCCGCTTTCGGCTGCTGGCCTTAAAGGTGGCAAGCTGGTGATCCGTCCGCTGCCTGGCCTGCCGGTCATTCGTGACCTTGTTGTTGATATGAGCATCTTCTACAAGCAGTACGAGAAGGTGCAGCCGTTTTTGCAGAACGATACACCGGCCCCGGCCATTGAGCGTCTGCAGACCCCAGAAGAACGCGAGAAGTTGGACGGCCTGTATGAGTGCATTCTGTGCGCCTGCTGCTCCACCAGCTGCCCGTCGTTCTGGTGGAATCCAGATAAGTTTCTCGGCCCGGCTGCATTGCTGCAAGCTTATCGTTTCCTGGCGGATAGCCGTGACACCAAGACCGAAGAGCGCTTGGCGTCCCTGGACGATCCGTTCAGTGTGTTCCGCTGCCGCGGCATCATGAATTGCGTGAACGTTTGCCCTAAGGGTCTTAACCCGACCAAGGCAATTGGCCACGTACGCAATATGCTGTTGCAGAGCGGTACCTGATTCACGATTGTTTGCTAGACCTGTAACACCTGCGGCGCTGGTTTCTATCCAGCGCCGTGGTTTTAGCCAGAACTGCTGCTCACAAAGCGGTGGTTCTACCTTGAAAAATATGACGACCAGCAGGGGCATCCGGGCTGGTGCCCGGACTATCTGCGGGATCCGTGGTGGCTTACCAGTCGCTGCTTCAGGACTGACAGCCATACGGTTTCTTCGCCGGTGGTGTCTCCTTACCGAGGGTGACCAAGCATGCAAGAAAGCGTGATGCAGCGCATGTGGGACAGTGCCCACCTATCCGGTGGTAACGCTGCCTATGTGGAAGAGCTCTATGAGCTTTACCTGCACGATCCCAACGCTGTGCCAGAAGAGTGGCGCACTTACTTCCAGAAGTTGCCGACTGACGGCAGCGCCGCTACAGACGTATCGCACTCAACGATTCGCGATCATTTCGTCTTGCTCGCTAAAAATCAGCGCCGCGCCCAGCCGGTGTCTGCTGGTAGCGTGAGCAGTGAGCACGAGAAGAAGCAAGTCGAAGTGCTGCGCCTGATTCAGGCCTATCGCATGCGTGGCCATCAGGCTGCTCAGCTCGATCCGCTTGGTCTCTGGCAACGCCCTGTACCCGCTGATCTGGCCATTAATCACTACGGCTTGACCGATGCCGACCTGGACACCACGTTCCGTACGGGTGGCCTATTCATTGGCAAGGAAGAAGCTAGTCTGCGCGAAATTCGCGATGCGTTGCAGCAGACATATTGCCGCACCATCGGCGCTGAGTTCACCCACATCGTTGATTCCGAGCAGCGCAGCTGGTTCCAGCAGCGCCTCGAAAGCGTGCGCGGTCGTCCTGAGTTTTCCGTTGATGTGCAGAGCCACTTGCTTGAGCGCTTGACCGCAGCCGAAGGCCTGGAAAAGTACCTGGGCACCAAATACCCAGGCACCAAACGCTTTGGTCTGGAAGGTGGCGAGAGCCTGATTCCGTTGCTCGATGAAGTGATCCAGCGTTCCGGTTCCTACGGCACCAAGGAAATCGTGATCGGCATGGCTCACCGTGGCCGTCTCAACGTGTTGGTCAACACTTTCGGCAAGAACCCGCGTGACCTGTTCGACGAGTTCGAAGGCAAAAAAACCGAAGGCCTGTCTTCCGGTGACGTGAAGTATCACCAGGGCTTCTCGTCCAACGTCATGACCGCTGGTGGTGAAGTGCACCTGGCGATGGCGTTCAACCCGTCGCACCTGGAGATCGTTTCTCCAGTGGTCGAAGGTTCCGTACGCGCTCGCCAAGACCGTCGCAGCGATGCTTCTGGCGAGAAGGTACTGCCGGTTTCCCTGCACGGTGACGCGGCATTCGCCGGTCAGGGTGTGGTCATGGAAACCTTCCAGATGTCGCAGACCCGTGGCTTCAAAACGGGCGGCACTATCCACATCGTGATCAA
>Ga0181597_10003520_pt1 | contig 16245 bp, 10 predicted proteins | sample 041ome_5_FD_148647 | JGI IMG/M metagenome (GOLD analysis project Ga0181597, IMG submission 148647) | Coastal salt marsh microbial communities from the Groves Creek Marsh, Skidaway Island, Georgia - 041403US metaG (spades assembly) | ecosystem: Environmental > Aquatic > Marine > Intertidal zone... | reverse complement strand
GTAATATATACTTTGATTTGCCATCAGATAAAATATCTATATTGGAAAACAGTGATATAGGCGACAAAAATAACGTATCTTCTGAAGATATTCATGAGTTAGAAAACAATTATGATATAGGTAAAATCGACGGTGATTTGTTTAACCATTATAGGCGAAATTGCCAAATGGTATTTCAAGATTCTTTTGCATCATTGTCTCCGCGTCAATTGGTGAGTGACATTGTTTCGAGGCCACTGCGGGTTCATAAAATTTGCTCAGAAAACGAAGTTATCCCAAGAACGGTAAATTTGCTTGAACAGGTCGGTTTGGGTGCGCAGCATCTTTATCGTTTTCCTCATCAATTTTCGGGTGGGCAACGTCAACGTATATCAATTGCAAGGGCTTTAGCTCTTGATCCAAAATTAATTGTTTTAGATGAGCCAACGAGTGCTTTGGACGTTTCGGTGCAGGCGCAAATTCTTAATTTGTTGCATGATTTACAAAAGCAAAGAGGTCTTTCTTACCTGTTTATAACACATAACTTATCCGTTGTTCGTCACATGGCAGATAAGATAGTGGTAATGTATCTAGGTAAGGTTGTGGAGGCTGGCAACACTGAAGATATTTTTCGAAATCCTCAACATCCCTATACCAAAGCACTACTAGCCGCTAGCCCTGATTTAGATACGGATGTAACTTCTGGAATGGAGGCACTTGATGGTACAATTCCAGATCCAGCGCGTCCACCGCAAGGTTGTAGTTTTAGGACAAGATGCCCTGTAGCGCGGCCAGAATGCGGATGGGAAGTGGATGATGTTGTAAGGCGTCTTGAACATCGAGATACTATATTTAATAATCTTAAGGACGTTGAACAGCCCAACCCCTTTAACGCCGAGTTTACTTTTGAGACATCAGATGCTGCTAATGAACTTAAATCTGCCTTGCACTCCGATGAAATACCCGATGCTATGAGTGAAGTTATGGATCCGGTAAAAGTTAATGCTGAAAAAGTAAAAGTAAGTTTTAAACCAGCTCAGACAGTGCCATTGGTAAAATGTGGGAATGGTTCCATCGCTAGATGCGTTTTGGTTAATAAATAGTGTCCAAAATTAGGCTGTTCGTTTTTAATAAAAGAATCATGCTATAAAGATATCAACCTCGTTCCCATTTTGCATTTCAGTGGTCTTTTCTAATTTTCCTTGATTCATCAGGTGCGTTAGGTGAGCTCTTGATTCTCCTGATGCAAAAAATAATTCGTGGCTCTCAAAACGCCGGTTAAATAATATGTCTATACCATCACTTGTGCTGATAGGCCGTAATTTTGCTGCCGATAACAAAAGCTCCAATCGCTGATTATGATGGTTTATTAATGCCTGTGCTCTATCATTTCCATTTTTGAATGGCCAGTCATGACCAGGGTATATTTTTATCACTGGCGATAGATTAGACATTTCTTTGAGGTAGTTTAGATAATCCCCCAGCACATCTTTGTCCGTATTTCGCATATCTGCTGAGATGTTAGGAGATATACGAGGAAGCAGAAAATCGGTTGGTAAAAAAAGTGATTCCGCCGCATTAATAAGTGAAATTTGACCAGAACTATGACCACTATCTAGCCTGCACTGCCATTGGCTATTACATCCCTTTATTTTATTGGTTTCTGAAAACTCTTTGAAATCTGGTAATTCTGGTACAAACCGTCGATATCTATCAGAATCATTCCGGCCTAGAACAATCTCAGCTTCTGGAAGTCCATATCTTGTATAATGTGACGCTAGAAGTTCAGAAAAATCACGAGATGATAAGTTAAAAAGAAATTGCCCGTGCTCTTTTTCTGCGGCTGAGGTATAGCAATTCGCTCCCGTCATTTGAGCTAGCTCACTCGCAAAACCAATATGATCCACATGATGATGCGTAATAATAATCTTATCTATGGGTTTCGCTGACAGAAAACCACCTAAAAGCGCTTTCCAATAGTCCCTTGTTTGGTCCCCATAAATACCAGCATCAATGATAACCCATCCATTGTTAGTGTCTATAATATAAAGATTAATATGGTCTAATCTAAAGGGGAGAGGAAGTCTTCCCCAATATAAGTCCGAGCTCAGTTGAACAAGTCGGTGGGTCTTTGGCAAGTCAATGTTTAGCGGTATCATGGAGAGTGAAATCTTTGCTGCAAAAAAAAAGAAAAATAAATCGATAGAAATTTTATAAACCGAAATGCTACGGTTGATTCTTAACTGCGTCAATCACTGCTTTTATGCTATAATCAGGATAGTTCAGAATAAAAGGGGCAGACACTTCCATGTATACACCACCAATTCAGGATCAAAAATTTATTATTGAGCATTTAATTGGCATCGACTCAATAGTAGCATCCCGGAATAGTGATTTCCTAAGCCAAGATAGAATTGACATAGAACTAGTTTGGTCGATTCTGGATGAAGCTGGAAAATTTGCAAGTACTGTTCTGGCTCCTTTGAATCATTCTGGCGATAAGCAAAATTCCAAGATCACGCAACACGGAGATGTTATTACACCAGATGGCTTTAAAGAGGCGTATCAGGCTATGTGTGATTCTGGTTGGACTACATTAGAGGCTAGACGCGAATGGGGCGGACAGGAAATGCCCATGAGCATTAGCGCCGCTGTGAGTGAGATGTGGCATTCCGCAAATATGAGCTTTGCACTGTGTCATTTGTTGAGTCAGGGACAGATCTATGCGCTTCAGAAATCTGCATCAAACGAGCAAAAAAGAAAGTACCTGCCTAATCTTGTTTCTGGAAAATGGACTGGAACAATGAATTTAACTGAACCACAGGCAGGCACTGATTTATCTAAAATCAGAACCAAAGCAGTGCCCAAGGGAGATCATTACTTAATTTCAGGTCAAAAAATTTATATTACGTATGGTGAGCATGATATGGCTGAAAACATCATTCACTTAGTTCTGGCTAGAACCCCTGATGCACCAGAAGGCATTAAAGGTATATCTTTATTTATCGTTCCAAAAATCCTTGTGAATGAAGATGGAACGCTTGATAGACAGAATGATGTGAAATGTATTTCGATTGAGAAAAAACTTGGTATTAAAGGCTCGCCTACGGCTGTTCTTCAATATGGCGATAATAATGGCGCGGTTGGCTATTTGGTTGGGGAGGAGAATAAGGGGCTTGAGATTATGTTCGGAATGATGAACCATGCGCGCTTCAATGTTGGCCTGCAAGGCCTTGCTATTGCTGAGCGAGCCTATCAGCATGCTGTAACCTATGCCCAGACAAGGGTGCAAGGCAAGCCGCTGGCAACACAGACCGGTACAGCGATTAATCAGCACCCAGATGTTTTAAGATTATTATCAGTGATGAGGTCTGAGATAGATGCTATGAGGGCGCTTATTTTTACCGGTGCTAATGCTATGGATAGAGCAGATAATTCTGTAAGTGACGAAAGGGAGATAGAACAAAACAGAGCATCTGTCTTAATACCAGTAATAAAAGGTTGGATTACAGAATTATCTGTTTCACATTGCTCAGATGGTGTCCAAATACATGGTGGTATGGGGTTTATAGAGGAAACAGGTGCTGCTCAATATTTCCGTGATTCCAGAATATTGCCAATTTATGAGGGTACAACCGCTATTCAGGCAAATGACCTTATGTTTCGAAAAACTATCAGAGATGAGGGGCAGACAATTCGCAACCTTTTGGATGAAATTGAAACAGAAATTGTGGATATAGAGGATGTCTATTCTATTCCCCTATCAAATGCTATTTTGGAAGTTCGCAATACGTTAAACAGATTATTATCACGCTCTAACGACCCCAGGTTTTTGGCTGCAAATGGGGTAAGCTGGTTGATGCAACTTGGCTATTTGTGCGGCGGGTGGATGGCTATAAAATCAGCAGACAAGGCCACAAAAAACAAAAAAGCGCTCGCAGATGATTTTGTTCAGGCAAAAAAAATATGTGCTGAGATTTATCTGCAACATAGTCTTCCTTGCGTTTCTACCTATTCAAATATAATAAATCACGATGATAATGCGATATTAAATATGGATGTGAGCTGGCTAAATAGGCAAATCGCATAGCCATTAAACCATAATTCTGTTTTCTTGAATAATTAAGGGGCAATCCATTGAGCCATAAATTTAAATTTGACACGCTTAGCCTACATGCTGGACAAATACCAGATTCTGAAACTGGCTCAAGAGCAGTTCCCATTCATCAAACAACCTCCTATGTATTTCGTAATACACGCCATGCCGCGGCTTTATATAATATGGAAGTTGGCGGACATTTATATTCACGTATATCAAACCCAACTGTTGCTGTTCTGGAACAACGTGTTGCCGCCCTAGATGATGCGGCGGCGGCTACTGCGACAAGTTCAGGTATGGCAGCTTTATTCTCTGCGCTTTTAACTATCTGTTCCGCGGGGGATCACATTGTTGCCTCATCTCAATTATATGGCGCTAATGTAAATCTGTTGAAATATACGCTTCCTCGTTTTGGAATTCGCACAACATTTGTAGACCCTACCAATCATGAAGAGATAAAATCAGCTATTACTGAAAATACAAAGATTTTTTTCTCAGAAATAATCGGAAACCCTGGGCTTGTAATATTAGATGTTGATGCGGTTGCAAAAATGTGTCAGGAACATTCGATTTTGTTCATGGTGGATGGTACGTTTAATACCCCTTATTTGATGGCGCCTGTTAAGAATGGGGTGAATATTATTATTCATTCTCTTACTAAATGGATGGGAGGACATGGCGTTGCGATTGGTGGGGTCGTGGTAGATGGTGGTAATTTTGACTGGGGTAGCACGGATAAATTTACCACGATTTCTGAGCCACATTACGCAATGGACGGTATCAATTTTTACGAGGAATTTGGACCGGTTGCTTTTACGGCTAAATTTCGTGCCGAAGCAATGTATAATTTTGGGCCGTGTCTTGCCCCTATGAACGCGTTTCATATTCTGCAAGGGCTGGAAACACTACCCCTTAGAATGCAGCGTCATATTGAAAATACACAAGAGCTGTTAAAATTTCTTATATCACACGAACAAATCTCTTGGGTTCGTCATCCCTCACTGCCAGAGCATCCGCAACATGAACTTGCAGCAGAAATGCTTCCAAGGGGAGCCGGCTCCATCATTACCTTTGGAATAAAGGGGGGACGTGATGCGGGAAAGAAATTTATTGAAACAGTTACATTATCATCTCACCTTGCTAATGTTGGGGATGCAAAGACACTTGTTATTCACCCTGCCAGCACAACACATTCACATATAGATTCACAAAGCATGTTATCAGCAGGTCTTACCGATGATATGATAAGACTATCTGTTGGCTTAGAAGATATTTCCGATATTATTTCTGATTTTGAACAAGGGTTAAAAGCAGCTAGCAAGCTGTAGGTAAAATGGTGTTTTAGGATGGCTTTATGAAATTAACAGTGAATGGGCATTCAACCTATATCTCTACTGGCGGCAAAAAACCATCCATGGGAAATCAGGCTATTTTCTTCTTGCCTGGAAGCGGCCAAAGCCATCTTACATTTGTTTTGCAAACACGGTTTTTTGCATTTGAAGGGTATGATGTTTATGCGCCTGATTTTCCAGGTCATGGATTATCAAAAGGAAATCCTCTTGAAACTATTGAGGAAATGGCAGATTGGATTGCTGTGTTAATGGTTAAGTGTAATCTTAAATCAGCTATTATAGTAGGTCATTCACAAGGATGTCTTGTTGCCATGTCATTGGCACATAAATATCCCGATTTAGCTGAAAAACTGATTTTGATTGCAGGTGCATTACAAATAAAAGTGAATGATTATCTGCTTGATAAATCTAACAGCTCAATGCCGCTAGCAGTTAAAATGATGACAGAATGGGGCCATGGTAGGAATGGCCATTTTTTTGCAGCATCCCAGCCAGGTCATTCACTCCTAGGTATTGGACGTGAATTAATGATGGCAAATGCACAAGATGCGTTATCTGCTGATCTGCTTGCCTGTAATCAGTTTGATGCGAATAATATTGCAGCAGAAATTGAGGTGCCAGTCTTATGTATTCTTGCACAAGATGATAAGATGACGCCTGTTAAATTGGGTATTAAAATGTCAGATTCATTTAAAAATTCAATGTGTGTTAAAATCGCACAATCCGGTCATATGCTACCGATCGAAAAACCAGATGATGTTAATAGCTCAATTCAAAAATTCCTAAATTAATCGCTTATAATTAGAGGCATAATAATGATAGCTGCTAAGATACAATTCAAGAGAATCGCGGTTATTGGTGCAGGCACAATGGGAAGTGGTATTGCTGCTCAGATAGCAAATGCCGGGCTAGATGTGTTGCTGCTAGATTTGGCGGCAAAGCATGAGAATGAGATGAGTCCAGCAGAGGCAGCGATAGAGCGGCTTATTAAGTCTGATCCCCCCCAGCTGGTATCAAAAAAAGTGTCAAAACACATCCAAACAGGCACCATTGAAAGTGATTTTGAGGCATTAAAAGAGTATGACTGGATTATAGAGGCGGTGGCAGAACGCCTTGATATTAAAAAATCACTTTATTCACGCTTGGACAGCATAATAAAGAGTGAGTGTGTTGTAACATCTAACACATCCTCAATTCCGATCGCGGTTTTAATGGAGGATATGTCTGTTGCATTCCAACAGAGATTTGCCATCACACATTTTTTTAATCCTGTTCGTTATATGCGTTTGCTTGAATTAGTTGTTGGCGATCACACCCGCAAGGATATTGTGGACGCGCTTGCTGATTTCAATGATGTGGTGCTTGGAAAAGGGGTGGTTAGATGTAACGATACACCTGGGTTCCTTGGGAACAGATTAGGTGTTTACGCTATGCAAGTTGGCTTGTTTGAAGCTTTAAGACGCAATATTCCCTTTGATGATGCAGATGCTATTCTTGGCAGACCGATGGGCATACCAAAGACAGGCGTTTTTGGGTTATATGATTTGATCGGAATTGACCTTATGTCAGATGTGGTCTCATCCATGCGCCAAATTCTGCCAGTTCAGGATGATTTTCAGAAAGTGGGCACTGACCCTGACCTAATAACCTCTTTTATAAAAACAGGCTATACAGGCCAAAAGGGGTTGGGCGGATTTTATGTAGAAAACCCATCGGGTAGGCAGGTTAGGGAAGTATCACCAAATCACAACTCAGATAGAAAATGGCGCGATATTAATCCGTTGCCAGAAATTGCTGAAAAAGCAGCCAAAGCACAAAGTGAGCAGGAAGAAGCATTATTAGTGCTGGTTCAAGATAATAGCAAATATGGCGAATTTGCCCGTTCTGTTTTGGCCCATATTTTTTGTTATGCAGGTCAGCTATTAGGCACTATAACGAACAACCCACAAGATATCGATGATGCGATGAAATTGGGGTTTAACTGGCAACGTGGCCCGTTTGAGATGATTGATGCTATCGGAGGTGAGAACTTACGTCGATTAATTGGGGATGCAGGCCTTACTATGCCTTCCGCGCTTCAATCTAGAAAACCATTTTATCAGGTCAATGAAGGTATCGTTTCTGTGCGTGATAGTGATAGAGGGTATGTTCCTATAAGTCTACCAGAAGGCTCCTTCAGGCTTCAAATTCTAAGGCGCGCTTTGCCAGTCCTGTCTGAGAATAATGATGCAAGCTGTTTTTTAATTGAAAATAACATGCGCCTTGTTGAGTTCCATTCAAAGGCTAATGCACTTCGCCCAGGGACTGTTGAAATGCTGGAATATGTAGCAAGTGACCCTGGTAGCGGGGTTATTATCCATAATGATGCGCAACATTTTTCGGCAGGCGTGGATTTGAATCATTTCAGATCTCTTATTGAAAATAGCGAATGGCCAGAAATGGACGAATTTCTGAGGGATTTTCAGAAAGTCGTATCAAAACTCAAATATTTACCAGTGCCAGTGATTGGCGCGCCATCTGGTCTTGCTATCGGTGGCGGATTTGAGGTGTTGGCGCATTGTGATGCGCTTGTAGCTCATACTAATTCGACATTTGGTCTAGTGGAGGCTGGGGTTGGCTTATTGCCAGCTGGGGGAGGGGTGAAGCAAACCTATCTTCGCTGGTTTAACAAAACGCAAGACTGGGATGAAGCTGCTTGGAAATGTTGGATGCAGATAGGTTACGGCAAAATAGGCACGTCGCCTGATATGTCTGCGCGTTATTGTTACTTCTTGCCAGACAAGGATCGCCAAGTAATGAATAAGGATAGAATATTTGAAAAGGCCTGCGCTTTAAATCTAAATATGCAGGAGGCATATACCCCGCCAGAAATACCAACATTCAAACTGGCTAATCCAACTATGCGCGAGAAAATGCATGCCTTTATGGAAAATGGCGTATCACAGGGCATCTTTACACCACATAATCTAACAACCGCCATGGCGATAGCAGATGTAATTGTTGCAAAAGATGAGGAGAGGCAATCCATCACCGAACAAGACATGTTCGCAAGAGAACGTGCGAATTTTATTAAACTCGCAAAAACGCCCCAAACGCTTTCTCGTATCGCATCTTTACTTGATTCAGGAACGGCAGAGCGGAATTAAGTGTCCACTTCTAGCCCTTAACAGGATAAATGCGATAGCCGGAATATTATTCAATATCCTGCAAAGATTGCCGGAGTAAGTATTTCTGAATTTTTCCGGTTGATGTTTTAGGGATTTCTTGAAAAATTATTGTTTTTGGTGCTTTGAACCCCGCTAAATGCTGACGGCAAAAAGCAATAATCTCTTCTTCGGTAGCGGTTACATTTTGTTTCATCTCAACAAATGCGCATGGGGTTTCGCCCCATTTCTCATCTTTTTTAGCGACCACTGCTGCAAATGCAATTCCTTCATGGCGATATAATACATTTTCAAGTTCCACAGATGAGATATTCTCTCCTCCTGAGATGATAATGTCTTTTAGTCTATCTTTAATTTCCAAATAGCCCGTATCATGACGAATGGCTAAATCGCCTGACCTAAAAAAGCCATCAGATAGGCTTTCTTCGGTTGCTTTTTTGTTCTTATGATACCCTTTCATGATGGTATTAGAGCGAATAACAATTTCGCCAATTGTCTTGCCATCTGCTGGCACAGGGTTGTTAGTATCACGGTCTAACACATCAACCATTTCTGTATGTGTGAATTGTACGCCCTGCTGCGCTTTAATTGCGGCTTGTTCTGCAAAATCAAGCTGGTTCCATTTGTCCTGCCATACACATTGCACAACATGTCCATAAGTCTCTGTTAATCCATATACTTGCATAACCCTAAATCCAAGCGCCTCTATTTTTTGTAAAATAGCGGCAGGAGGCGGTGCACCAGCAGTCATTACTTGCACAGGCCAAGCAGGCTTAAACTGAATCTGTGCTGGCGCATTTACAAGCATACCTAAAATGATGGGGGCACCCCCAAAATGAGTGACTTTATGTGTTTTTATTAAACCAAAGATGGCTTCTGCTGTAAGCTGGCGTGTGCAAATGACTGTAGCCGCAAGTAAGCTCATCATCCAAGCATGTCCCCACCCATTACAATGGAACATAGGTACTGTATATAGATAGGTTGGATGCATCTGCATGTGCCATGCAGGAATTGTCCCCATAGCCATTAAATAAGCTCCTCGGTGGTGATACACCACCCCTTTTGGAAGCCCCCCCGTGCCGGAGGTATAGTTAAGACATACAGCATCCCATTCATCATCTGGGAGTCGCCATTTAAATTCTGCATCGCCTTCTTCTATGAGTTGCTCATAGTTGCAGGTGCCAATGGGTGTTGCAGAAGCGCTTGAGCTATCTTGTTGGTCAATAATATCAATTATCTCAAATTCAGTGTAATCAGCTTGTGATACTGCAGATGAGACTGTTTTTGAAAAACTGGCATCTGTGATAAGTATTCTTGGTTCTGCATGCTCAAAAATATAAGCTATTGTATCCGCATCTAGCCTGATATTTACCGTGTTTAGAACACCGCCAGCCATTGCAACAGCAAATTGGCACTCAAATAACTCAGGGGTGTTAGCAGCGATTACCGTTACAACCTCACCTTTTTGTAAGCCATGTTTTTGCAAGGCAGAGGCAAGTCTCACACACCGCTCATAAGTATCGTTCCAGCTGTATTTTCGCGCCCCATAAATAAGGGAGACCCTTTCTGGATAGAGTTTAGAGGTGCGCTCTAAAAAAGATAATGGACTTAGTGGAACGTAATTTGCCTCGCATTTTGACATAAAGGCAGCGTTTAATTCATCGATATTCTTTGCCATTTGACTTCCTGAAACATAGTATTTTCTGACATTAGGTGATGATGGGTCAAATTTATAATCACTTCAATGCAAAAGTTTAAAATATTATATTTGTCATCTAAGGAATAATATTATTAATATCATTTAGTCAAACTCAGCAGACAAATTCATTAAGCAAATTGGTTAGGCAAATTTGATTAGGCAAAATTAGTTAAAAAAAATTAGTCAAATAATAAATGAGTTGATAAACTTTTTTTTCAGCGTGATAGCAGGAATTTATGATATGGCAAAATCTGGGCTAAAACAGCCAGAAATAGAGCTTTCAAAGCGAATTTCAGACGAGATTAAGACAACAACTTGTTATATGTGCGCATGTCGATGTGGCATTAAAGTATATTTAAAAGATGGCAAGGTTAAATATATTGAAGGCAATCGTGAGCACCCGGTAAATAAGGGTGTGTTATGCGGCAAAGGTGCTGCTGGTATTATGCAACATTACTCCCCTGCAAGATTGCAGGCACCGCTCAAGCGAGTGGGGCCACGCGGTTCAGGCGAGTTCGAAGAAATTAGCTGGGATGAAGCGCTTACATTTGCGACATCATGGCTTTCTGAAATAAGACATAGCGACCCTAGAAAATTAGCGTTTTTTACTGGCAGAGATCAAAGTCAGGCTTTAACCGGATGGTGGGCCTCTCAGTTTGGAACGCCTAATTTTGCGGCTCATGGCGGGTTTTGCTCTGTTAATATGGCAGCCGCAGGTCTGCATACTTTTGGGGGTTCTTTCTGGGAGTTTGGGGAGCCTGATTGGGATTTAACAGAATATTTTATGCTTTGGGGCGTTGCAGAAGATCATGCCTCTAACCCCATTAAAAGAGCGATAGGAAAGCTGAAGAAAAGAGGGGTTAAGATTACGGTTATTAATCCTGTTAGAACTGGATATGGAGCAGTCGCTGATGAATGGATTGGGATTAAGCCAGGAACAGATGGATTATTCGCTGGTGCATTAATACAACAGCTATTAGCCAATCACGCAATCGATACAGATTACCTGCAACGCTATACAAATGCTACTTGGCTTGTTGTAAATGCACCAGATGATGCGGATCATGGTCTTATTGCAAGAGATGATGAAGGCAATCCATTTGCGTATGATTTACAGTGTAATTCACTTGTTAGTGCTAATCAGAAATCACAAAATCATGCGTTGCATGGTGAGTATGAACTTGCAGATGGTCGGGTTGGAACGCCTTCTTTTGCTTTGGTGGCAGACAGATTTTTAAGCAAGGAATATTCCTTAGAAACAGTAAGCTTAAAAACAGGTATCGCAGAAGAAACCATTATCAGGATATCAGATGAGTTAGCAAAAGCGGCTTTTGAAAAAGAAGTGCGTTTGGAACAGGAATGGACAGATTGGACAGGAACACATCATAGTGAAATGGTTGGAAGACCTGTTTCTATGCATGCAATGCGCGGTATATCTGCACACTCAAATGGTTTTAATAGTTGCAGGATAATTCACTATTTGCAGATAATGTTAGGGGCAATTGATTGTCCTGGCGGATTTAGATATAAGCCGCCATTTCCAAAAGCAGTGCCGCCAGCCTTGCGCCCTGCTGGCAAGCAAGGTGACGTCACCCCTGGAAAGCCGCTACCAGGGCCGCCATTAGGCTTTGTTACATCCCCATCTGATTTGCTTGTAGATGATGAAGGCAGCGCGCTTAGGATAGATAAGGCATATTCATGGGAAGCGCCTTTTGCTGCTCATGGATTAATGCATTTGGTGATACATAACGCGGCAAATCAGACACCTTATAACGTGGATTTACTTTTTTTATATATGGCCAATATGGGCTGGAATTCATCTATGGATATTCCAGAAACACTTCGAAACCTAACAAAAATCAATCCTGAAACTGGCGAATATGCCATACCAAGAATAATTTATTCGGATGCATATTACTCGGAAACAGTTGCTTATGCAGATCTCATTCTTCCAGATACCACCTATCTTGAGAGGTGGGATGCCATATCACTACTCGACAGACCAATATCTGAGCCTGATGCCGCAATTGATGCGATAAGACACCCTGTCGTAGAAGCTGATAGAGATGTTCGCCCATTTCAGACTGTGTTGATAGAATTAGGAGCGCGCCTTGGCTTGCCAGGGATGGTAAATGATGATGCGAGTGCTAAATATGCTGATTATGCTGATTACCTTGTAAATCATGAGAGAGGCGCTGGCATAGGCCCATTATCTGGCTGGCGTGGAAAAAGGGGAGAGCAATCTGGTATAGGCGCTCCAAACCCAGAACAGCTCAAGAAGTATCAGGAAAATAATTGTTTTTTCTCAAGCCCAGTTCCTGTGGATGCACGCTATTTTAAACAGGCTAATAAAGCCTATCTTGCATGGGCAAAAAATCAGGGTTTTATTGGCACAGAAAAACCAATAATATTTGAACTATATAGTGAGGCGTTGCAAAAATTCAGATTAGCGGCGGATGGAAAAATTAATCCTACACCGCCTGCGATACATCAAAAAAGGATAGTTGCGTTTTTTGATCCAGTTGCATTTTGGTATCCGCCATTTGAAGAAAGCTGTCTAGATGAAAAACATTACAGCTTTCATGCCATAAGCCAACGCCCGATGAATATGTATCATTCATGGGGCTCTCAGAATGCGTGGCTTCGTCAGATCACCAATGCCAATAAGTTATATATGAATTCTAGGAGGGGGGGTGATTTAGGGCTTGCAGATGATGATTGGATTGAAGTCTCAAGTCATATTGGCACAGTAATTTGCCAGGTTAAATTAATGGCTGGTTGTCAGCGAGATACTGTTTGGACTTGGAATGCAATTGGTAAAAGAGCAGGGGCATGGGGGATTGATAATAACTCTCCGGAAATAAAAAAAGGGTTCCTTCTAAATCATCTGATCTCAGCCCTATTGCCAGAAAAAGAGGGTGGGTATCATTACAGTAATTCAGACCCTATCACAGGCCAAGCGGCTTGGTATGATTTAAAAGTACATATTCAAAAAGCTAAGCCATCTTCTGAGCAACGCTCCGAGCCCTATTTTGCACCTATTAATGCTGATACAAAGCCAAGGGGATGATGCAGCGTGCTTTTTATGTTTGCCAGAGAGCATTGCAGGGAGAATTCCAGGGAGAAATAAAGTGACCAATTTGCCTTCTCAGACCGATAAAAAACTTGGGTTGCTGATAGACCTTGATATTTGCGTTGGATGTCATGGCTGCGTTACAAGTTGTAAGGAATGGAACAGCACGGATGATATGTTGCCATTATCTGACTTTGATTCCTATGGTGATTCCCCAGATGGGGTATTCCTTAACAGGGTGCATGGATATGAGGTAAATGATGGCATTACAGCCCAGACAGTTCATTTCCCGCGTTCATGTCTTCATTGTGAACAGCCAGAATGTGTGAGTGTTTGTCCAACAGGCGCAAGTTATAAAAGACAGGAAGATGGCATTGTACTGGTTAATCCAGAAACCTGTATAGGCTGTAAGCTTTGCTCTTGGGCTTGTCCTTATGGCGCACGCGAATATGACCATAATCAGGGCATTATGAAAAAATGCACTCTTTGTGTGGATAGAATTTATAATGAAGAGCTTGCAGAGGAGGACAGAAAACCTGCTTGTGTGCTTGCATGTCCGACGAGCGCTAGATTATTTGGTGATTTTTCTGATCCGCATAGTGAAGTGTCGATTTTGTCTCAAGAGCGGGGTGGTGTCGCGCTTATGGAATCACTAGATTACAAGCCAGTTAATAGATACCTTCCGCCACGCAAAAAACAACTCTCAGATAGGGGCGAGAACACTAATGAGCACTATTCATCTGGTTCTAAAATTCGCTCAAGCAATGCGGTTTTAGATAATTTTTTCTCTTGGTTAGATAAGAAATTATCATAATGCAGTTCGCTAATAGGCACAAAATTCTGTCAGATAATCCTCATATAGTTAGGTATAGAGCATGAATCCTGCATATTCTGTCATTTTATTTACGGTTTTGTCTGGTGTTGGCTATGGCCTTTTGGCTGTGCTTGGGCTTTTATGTTTGTTCAGTCTTAACGCGGCATCAGTATTAATGAACATATCAGTTCTTTTAATTTCACTTATATTAATAACCGCTGGGCTTGTCTCCTCTACTAGCCATCTGGGGCGGCCAGAGCGGGCATGGAGAGCGCTTAGCCAGTGGCGAACATCATGGTTGTCACGTGAAGGTGTGCTGGCTATTTTAACCTATGTGCCAGTCTTTTTACTTGTGCTTATCTGGGGCACTGAGTTTGTGCCAGAAAATTCCTTATTATGGGCCGAATTATGGAGAGACGAAATCCAAACCTATATTTCGGTAATTGGAGGTTTTGCAGCGTTATTTGCTATATCAACTGTTTATTGTACCGGGCAGATATATGCAAGCTTGCGGACAATTCCAGCATGGCATTATTCCCTTACAACACCTATATATTTAGTGCTTTCAATTACAAGTGGTCTTGTACTATGGATATTTTTGAGTGCGTTGTTTGGGTATGAAATAAGTCAAATCATAATGGTTATAACGATAGGTATGTTAGAAGCATCACTCATATTAAAATGGTTGTATTGGCGTTATGTTGATAGCGCAGAATTTAGTGTTACTAAGGCAGAAGCTATCGGCTTCGAAACCCAAACCCAGGTGCAAAATTTAGAGCCGGCAAACCAAACACAGAATTATCTTATGAGGGAAATGGGCTATCATGTTGCACGCAAACACGCTCAGAAATTACGCCGTTATGCAGCTTTGGCGGGTTTTGTTATGCCCACTTTATTCCTGTTGCTTGTTTTTGTTAATTTTAGCTACGAATTGGTTTTTAGCTTTGCTGCAATCATAAGTTTACTGTTCGGACTTATGATCGAACGGTGGCTTTTTTTTGCCGAGGCAAAACATATCGTTACGCTTTATTACTAAATTTGAAGCGTTTATTATCTATCAGTTTTAATAGTCGCTGATGCCCATAGTGACTCCCAAATCGCTCCTTCTGGGTTTAGGCTGGGATCAATTTTTCGGATAATTACAGAATCTATTAAATAGCGTGTATCAGGATTAGTATGGAGGAGGAATTTACCATATTGGTCTGTTTTCCCAATTGATTTTTGCACATCACCTTCTCTATCTTTGGCAAAAATAGAGAGTTGCGCATTTGGATTTGGCTTTCCGTCATAATAAAGCGTGAATTCTATCTGTCCTTCGAAGGTATTGGTTGAATCCGGGTTCTCCAATACCCATTCAAGTTCCATTCCTGAATATTTATCAGTGCCGTTACTGCTTCTAACCAAGACATAGCTTTTAGCAAATCTTGTATAGCGTTCCTTAAAGCCTGTTTTAGGATATTTGGCAGCTAAATGCTGGTTTGGTATCTCAGAAAACCCCTTTTCTTTAGCAAAGCTAACAAATTTATCAAAATCATTATAGGTCAAATAAGTAGCTGTTGATTGGTGTACGATTACAGATAATCCGCCATGAAGAGGAATAATATTTAATGCTGGCCGATCACCAATTCTTCCATTTATTTGCTGAACGCCTTTTGAGGATATAACCTCGAACCTTGTGAAATTATTCTCTATATATGGCATTTCATAACCGGTAAAATTTTGTCCAACAAATAATGAGGCACTCAAAATATCGCCCTGAACAAGCGTGTATTTTTTAGGTTCAATCCAAAATTCATGTCCAATTGCTGGTAGCGCAATAAAACATGAAATAGTGATAATGTTTGCAATTAAAGGGCGCATTTTGTATCCTATACCCATTAATGGGCTTCTTACCTCGTCAGAAATATTGTTATGTTTTACAAACTTGTGAGTCAATTCCATGTTCTGCTTTATAAACCGATCTTACATTTATTTATAGCACTTGTAATTACTTTAATAGGCAGCGTAAATCAGTCCTCATTCGGACATGAAATCACCCCAGCCATTGCTGAGTTATCTTTTAGAG
>Ga0181597_10003517_pt1 | contig 16253 bp, 16 predicted proteins | sample 041ome_5_FD_148647 | JGI IMG/M metagenome (GOLD analysis project Ga0181597, IMG submission 148647) | Coastal salt marsh microbial communities from the Groves Creek Marsh, Skidaway Island, Georgia - 041403US metaG (spades assembly) | ecosystem: Environmental > Aquatic > Marine > Intertidal zone... | reverse complement strand
GCTCTAACGAGTTATCGAAAAAATATGCTTCCATAGCAGACATCTTTGTCATGGATGCTTTTGGTACCGCCCACCGCAAGGAAGCGAGTACTTATGGTATTGGAGAATATATTAATGAAAAATGTGCTGGACTACTATTTTATGATGAAGTAAAAGCTTTAACTAAAACGTTTGATCAACCAAAAAAACCAATGCTGGCTATCGTGGGTGGAAGTAAAGTTTCAACAAAGCTATCTGTTTTAAAAAACCTTATTAATCGTGTTGATGGTTTAATCTTAGGCGGAGGTATTCTGAATACTTTTATAGCGGCTCAAGGATTTAATATTGGGAGATCATTGTATGAAGTCGATTTCATTGATGAAGCAAAATATATACTTAATGAGATTGAAGAAAAGCAAATTTTTTTCCCCGTGATTGAAGATGTTGTTTGCGCAAAGGAATTTAATATCAACGCGCATGCCAAATTAAAAAAAATTCATGACATTGAAGCCGATGACATGATATTTGATTTAGGACCAAATACATTAAAGAACATTACGAATCATTTGGGACAAGTTTCTACAATTATGTGGAATGGGCCTTTAGGTGTATTTGAGTTTAAACAGTTTAGCTCAGGAACTGAAACTCTATCTCATGCGATTGCTGATTGTGAGGCATTCTCATTAGCTGGCGGAGGAGATACGATTGCTGCAATAGAAAAATTCAAGGTTTGTAAAAAAATATCATACATTTCAACTGCTGGTGGAGCTTTTCTCGAATTTGCTGAAGGAAAGAAATTACCTGCTATCGAAATGCTTGAACAGTAAATCAAATTAATATGACTACAACTATTCAAAGTCTTCAATTATTTCATCAAGGTAAAGTAAGAGATACATATGTTGTGGATGATGAGCATTTTTTAATGGTAACCAGTGATCGAATTTCAGCCTTTGATGTGATAATGAATGAAGCTGTTGAATCAAAAGGAAAGATCTTATCTCGGGTTTCAAATTTCTGGTTTCATAAAATAGAATCAATCATCAAGAATCATTTAACGGATATTCCACCTGAATCTGTAGTCAAAGATCATGAAATATCTCTTATAAAGGATAGATCTGTTGTTGTTAAGAGATTGCAGCCTATACCTGTCGAGGCGATTGTTAGAGGGTATCTGATTGGAAGTGGCTGGAAAGACTATCAATCAAGAGGAAGTGTTTCAGGAATTACATTACCAAAAAATTTAGAACAAGCTGAAAAACTTGCTCAACCAATTTTTACCCCGTCAACAAAAGCGGCAGTTGGAGATCATGATGAGAATATTTCATTTGATCAAATGGTTAATTTGATTGGGGAAGATAGAGCACAAAATATAAAAGACAAAAGTATTGAAATATATAACTTTGCTAGAGATTATGCTCTTGATCGGGGCATTATTATTGCTGATACAAAGTTTGAATTTGGCTTAGATAATCAAGGTAACTTAATTTTAATGGATGAAATTCTTACTCCTGATTCTTCACGATTCTGGGATGCTAATTTATACAAAGTAGGTACGTCTCCTCAAAGCTTTGATAAACAATTTTTAAGAGATTGGCTTGAATCAATCGATTGGAACAAACAAGCTCCGCCACCAACTCTTCCAAGTGATATTATCGAAATGACAAAACAAAAATATCAGCATGTTGAACATCTTTTGTTAAATAAAAAATGATCAACTTTTTAAAAAGAAAGTCATTAATAACATTACTAATAGCTTCATTAATTATATTATTTGCTTCTAATTATATAATTTTAAATTTTGGATTCGAAGGTGTAACACAAAAGATAGCTTTAGAAAATAATCGTTTTTTCCCTAAAGGGTATTTCATTGGTTTCATTTGGACAATATTGGTGTTTTTTCAGACACTCGTTTTTAAAATTTTAAAGTCTCGAACAAGCTCATTGCTTGTTTTAATTCTTATTCTGAATTGTTTTTTATATCCAGTTTACACTTTGGGTTTTTCTGTCCTAAGCATGATCATTCTCGGCAATTTAACAACATTAATTTTTAGTTCTTTTACTGCAGGTTTAATTTATGTTGAATCTAAAATTTTATCGATACTAATTGCATTAACATCATTGTGGATCTTATTCGTAACTTACTTATTGATAAACGTCCACCTATAAAAAAAGCCCATTTAAAAATGGGCTTTTTAATGATTAAATAAAATTTATAATAACGGCACAATTAAAAGTGCAACGATGTTAATAATCTTAATAAGTGGGTTGATTGCTGGACCAGCAGTATCCTTATATGGATCTCCAACAGTATCTCCTGTTACAGAAGCTTTGTGAGCCTCAGAACCTTTGCCACCATGATTTCCATCTTCAATATATTTTTTTGCATTATCCCAAGCGCCGCCGCCAGTACACATTGATATAGCTACAAAAAGACCTGTAACAATTGTACCCATTAGTAAACCTCCTAAACCTTGAGCCCCTAATGGAGATAAACCAACAATGATTGGAACAGCTACAGGTAATAACGAAGGCACTACCATCTCTTTAATTGCAGATGTGGTTAGCAAGTCAACAGCTTTGGCATAATCAGGCTGGCCTTTGCCAGTCATAATACCCTTGATTGTTTTAAACTGTCTTCTTACTTCTTCAACTACAGAACCAGCTGCTCTTCCAACAGCTTCCATTGCCATAGCAGCAAAAAGGTAAGGGATTAGACCACCAATGATTAAACCAATAATAACGTTTGGCTCACTGAGATCAAACGTAGCAATGATTCCATACACATCAAGTTTGTGAGTGTAATCTGCAAACAGAACTAATGATGCTAAACCTGCAGAACCAATGGCATAACCTTTAGTTACAGCTTTTGTAGTATTGCCAACTGCATCAAGCGGATCAGTAACATCTCTCACTTTTTGTGGTAAACCAGACATCTCAGCAATACCACCAGCATTGTCAGTAATTGGGCCATAAGCATCTAGTGCCACAATAATACCTGCCATACTTAACATTGAAGTAGCTGCTATAGCAACACCGTAAAGGTTTGCAAATGAGTATGAAAGAAAGATTGCCAAACATACAGAGATGACTGGGAGTGCAGTTGCTTTCATTGAGATACCAATACCAGCAATAATATTTGTTGCATGACCAGTCTCTGAAGCTTTCGCTACATGCTGAACAGGCTTATATTCTGTACCAGTGTAATACTCAGTAATAAATACTAAAGCAGCAGTTAACGCTAAACCAACTGCAGCAGAACCAAACAAACCAATCGCTGGATAGGTAATTCCATCAACAACAATTCCAGATGGGAACAAATACTCAGATACATAGTAAAAAGCAATCAATGATAAAAGACCCGCAATAGCTAAACCTCTGTAAAGAGCCGGCATTACGTTAGTCATTTTATTATTAGCTTTTACAAAGAAGCAACCAATAATAGATGCAATAATAGAAACCGCACCTAACATTAGTGGGTACAACACACCATTAACAGTATCTCCAGTAATCATTAGGCCACCCAGTACCATAGTTGCAATGATGGTTACCGCATATGTTTCAAATAAATCCGCAGCCATACCCGCACAATCACCAACATTGTCACCAACATTATCTGCTATGACAGCAGGGTTTCTAGGATCATCTTCTGGAATACCGGCTTCAACTTTACCCACTAAGTCAGCACCAACGTCAGCACCTTTAGTAAAAATACCGCCACCTAATCTTGCAAAAATAGAGATTAGAGATGAGCCAAAAGCGAGACCAATTAAAGGATTTAGATTCTCAGCTTCTGTACCTCCGAGGTATAAATAAAATCCTGCAACACCTAGTAGACCTAGTCCCACCACAAGCATACCTGTAATTGCGCCACCTTTGAAAGCTACATCAAAAGCAGGAACAATTCCTTTGGTTGCCGCTTGAGCCGTTCTAACATTAGCGCGAACAGAGACATTCATGCCAATAAAACCACAAGCACCTGATAATAAAGCACCAACGACAAAACCAATCGCTGTATCAAGATCAATAAATTGAGCAATTAATATAGTTAAAACAATTCCAACAATAGCGATTGTTTTATATTGACGTGACAAATATGCAGAAGCGCCTTTTTGAATAGCGTTTGCAATTTCCTGCATTTTTTTATTTCCTGCCGGTAGGCTAAGAATAGACTTTGAAACTAAGGCACCATAAATTACAGCAATTATTGCAGCTGCTAGCGCCATTTGGATTTCCGACATACTTCCTCCCTGAGTTACATATTTCAAAAAAAAGCAATTATCTCATATTTCAGATGATTTGGACATTATTCCTTACATGTTAAATAGGCTCATTAATCCTATTATTATTAGAAGATATGCAAATAATTTTTTTATAATATTTTGATCTAAAGAAATTAAAAGTTTGGTTGAGATAAAGATTGTGAAGATGCTTGGCAAGGTCAAAAAGAAGAAGGATTTAATATAAATGTTTCCATAGTCAAAAAAAGAATTTAATAAGAGAGTGTTCTCTGTAATAAGATTTTGAGAAATAAAACCTAGAATTGTGCCTAAGCCAATTACAACACCGAGCGCAGAGCTAGTTGATATAGCCAGCTTTATATTAATTTTTTTTGATTCAAAGTAGGGTACAAACAAGGTGCCACCACCAATTCCAACAATGGATGATATAAGTCCAAAAATAAAACTAATGATTTTTAAAGGAAAGGAATACAAAAAATTTAAAAGATTTGATTGATTCAGTAATTTAGCAGCAGAAAAAAAACAATAGATTACAAAAAAATATTTTAGAAAATAAAAACTTGCAAAGTGAATAATATAGCTACCAATTAGAGATCCAAAAAACAAATACCCAATCCCATTGGCAACGTTAGCAAAATTAAAATTATTATTCTTTATATGAAAATAAGTAGCTATAGATCCTGTAAAAATAATTGATAGCATAGAAGACCCAATTCCATAAGCATAAGCATCTGCACCTGGGAAATTATAAAAATGAATCATCAAAAAAGTCACCACAGGAACAATAATTAATCCGCCACCAATACCAAACAACCCTGCCAAGAAACCAACTAAGATTCCAGTTGAGCAAAGAATAAGGACTTCAATCATTTTTTTTTGAGAAATACTCTTTTAGAGGAGAGTCATCGAGGTTTTCATATAAATTGGCCCAGATTTTTTCTGCTTTTTTGGATAATTTATTTTTAGCAGGTGTCTTTTCTTCAGTTTTAATAATAGATGGATCAACTTTTGAATAGATATCAGTAAATGCAATTTTATTCTGTATCAGATTTAGTTTATCAAGTATTTCTTTTTTTGATATTTTAAATTTACCAGCAAAAGAATTTTTGCTGAATGTTATAAATAGAAAATTATCTCGAATGCTAAGTTTTGATTGCTCGTCTCCGATCATTTTTATAAGACTCAATCGAATCTCTCTTAAAATTTCATTATTGCTTGATATTTCTTTAAATTGATCAGTTTTGAGTAATTTTTTAAGTGATTCCATATATAATATGATACTAAATTATGAAAATTTTATTTATAAGTAAAAACAATATTAAAAAACCGTTAACTCTGAGCATACAGTTATTTGTTTTTTTTATACTGGTTTTAATATCTGCGATTTCCGTTGCTGTATATAGTATCAGCAATAAATTGGCAGAACATTACTCTGATGCAAAAATCGAAACTCTTAAGTTGGATCTAGATTTTTCAAGTTACCAGAAAAGCCTTCAGTTGTATATTCAACAAATAGGAGAAATTAATGCTCGTTTAGCTGAGCTAGATAATCAAACTGAGAGATTGCAGAGCATTTTGAAAAAACAAATAGTTGGTAAACAAAAATTACCCACATTACCAAAAAAAGAAAAAGAATTTGAAAATCAAGGCGGACCATTTATAAATTCTAATTTGACAGATCAGGATGTTCAAATTGCTTTACAAGCGTTGATGCACCGTATGCAAATAAGAGAAGATATTTTTAATGAAACAGAATCAATTTTATTAAAGCAAAGCGTTATTAAAGACACTTTGCCAGATCTATATCCTGTCAGCGTTGGATATCGATCATCAAGCTATGGCTGGAGAATTGACCCAATATTAGGAATACGATCATTTCACGAAGGACTGGATTTCTCCGCAGCGGAAGGAGATGAAATCAAAGCTACTGCCTCAGGAATAGTTACAGCTGCTGGTAAAGCGCCGGATTATGGCAATTACATTAAAATTAAACATGGAGGTGGAATTGAAACTCGATATGCTCATGCATCTAAACTCTTAGTAAAAAAAGGCGATTTGATCAATAAAGATCAAGTTATTGCATTGGTTGGTAACACAGGAAGATCGACCGGACCTCATCTGCACTATGAAATAAGGCTTAACGGCAGATCTCTCGATCCAAGAAAATATCTTAAGAAAAAATAAATCATGTTAAAAACACTTATCAATGCTGTGATTGGTAACAGCAATCAAAGATTATTAAAAAAATATTCATCGATAGTCAATAAAATTAACGAACTAGAACCGGATATACAAAAAATAAAAAACAAAGACTTCGCTAAAAAAACTGCTGAGTTAAAGGAAGTCTTTAAGAAAGATGGTTTCTCAGACAATTTGATGATACAAGCATTTGCCTTGGTTCGTGAGGCTAGTGTGAGAACTTTAGGCTTGAGGCACTTTGATGAACAAATGATTGGTGGAATAGCTCTTCATAATGGCAAGGTTGCAGAGATGAAAACAGGCGAGGGAAAGACTTTAGTGGCGACCTTGCCAGCTTACTTAAATGCTCTTTCAGAAAATGGTGTACACGTTATAACAGTTAACGATTATCTGGCTAAACGTGATGCGGAGTGGATGGGAAAGGTTTATGAATTTTTAGGTTTAACTGTAGGTGTCAATCAGGCACAATTACCTACAGAAGAAAAATTAAAAGCTTATTCTGCTGACATCACTTATGGAACCAACAATGAATTTGGCTTTGATTATTTGAGAGACAATATGGTTTACTCCCAAGATCAAAAAGTTCAAAGGGGGTTGAATTATGCCTTAATCGATGAAGTTGACTCTATATTGATTGATGAGGCAAGAACCCCATTGGTTATCTCTGGACAATCAGATGTGGATGTAAATCTTTATGGAAAACTTGACCAAATTGTCCCTAGCTTAAAAAGACAAGAAAAAGAAGATAGCGATGGAGACTATTGGATTGATGAAAAAACAACGGGTGTAGTTTTATCTGAAAGCGGGCACAATAATGTTGAAAAAGTATTAACCAAACTTGGAGTTTTAGAGGAAAATTCGAATTTATATGATCCTGAAAATATAAGCCTGTTGCATTATGTTCAATCAGCCCTAAAAGCACATAATTTATTCACTAAAGATAAAGACTATGTTGTAAAAGATGGGGCCGTTGTAATCATAGATGAATTTACCGGCCGCATGATGCCTGGCCGAAGATGGTCAGATGGTCTTCATCAAGCTATTGAAGCAAAGGAAAAAGTTAAAATTCAAAGAGAATCAAAAACTCTTGCAGGAATCACATTTCAAAATTATTTCCGCCTTTACAATAAGATTTCAGGAATGACAGGGACAGCTGAAACTGAAGCTGAAGAATTCAAACATATTTATAATTTAGAGACACTAGTGATTCCTCCACATCGACAGATTTCTAGAGTTGATCTAATGGATAAAATTTACAGAACATCCGATGAAAGATATAAAGCTGTAATAAACGATATCTTAGACAGAAATAAAAAATTACAACCGATACTTATTGGTACGACATCAATTGAGAGTTCTGAGTTTATTAGCAAAATATTAAATAAACATAAATTGAAACATCAGGTTCTTAATGCCAAACAACATGAAAAGGAAGCTCATATTATTGAGCAGGCTGGTAAGCCAGGAATGATTACAATAGCTACCAATATGGCTGGTAGAGGCACGGATATAGTGTTAGGTGGAAATATCGATCCTGAAATTGAACGCCTGTCTCATGAGTCAAAAAAGACTGAAGCAACCACTAAAAAAATTAATGCTTTAAAGGCTCAGTGGAAAAAAGATCATGAAGTGGTGTTGGGTGCAGGAGGTCTTCATATTATTGGGACTGAACGGCATGAGTCAAGAAGAATTGACAACCAACTGAGGGGGCGCTCAGGAAGGCAAGGTGACCCTGGATCAAGTTGTTTCTATTTATCCTTAGAAGATTCATTAATGAGAATTTTTGCATCAGATCGCATCTCAGGCATTATGCAAAAATTAAATATGCCAGATAATGAGCCTATTGAACACAGCTGGGTCACTAGATCAATTGAGAGTGCCCAGAAAAAAGTTGAGGGAAGAAACTTTGAAATTCGTAAACAACTGCTTGAGTTTGATGAGGTGCCCAACAGCCAAAGAAAAGTAATATATGAACAACGAAATGATGTTTTAAATTCTGATGAATCTGAAGTAATGATTAAAAATATTCTAAATGAGGCAATATCAAATATCGTTTATGAATATATTCCATTGGATAGTGTTGAGGAAATGTGGGATATATCTGGCCTGGAAAATCGACTTCAACTTGAATATAACTTAAGCATTAATATTAAGAAATGGCTTGATAAAGAACCTAATATAGAAATTGAAACAATTACTACCAGAATAATTGAACAGGCACAAAGTGATTACTTTAAAAAAGAGACTATTGCTGGGAAAGAGTCTGTCCGACACTTTGAGAAGTCAATTATGCTTCAGATTATTGACCACCATTGGCGTTCCCATTTAACGGCGCTAGATCATCTACGACAAGGTGTAAGTATGCGTGCTTATGGGGGCAAAGATCCAAAACAAGAATTTAAACGTGAAGCATTTAATATGTTTGAAGTTCTTTTATCTAATATTAAAAATGAAATTGCGAAGGTTGTGATGCTTGTTGAAGTAAAAACAGAAGATCAAGCTAAAAAAATTGATCAAAAAAATCAACAAGAAGTAGATAAGGCGAGCATTGATTCTCAAAGTAAAGATAATCAGAATAGTCAGCAAAGAAAAATTGGTAGAAATGAAAGCTGTCCGTGTGGCAGTGGCAAAAAATATAAACATTGTCATGGTGTATTGAGTTAATGAGTAAAGACATCATTACCCCGTGCATAGGCATCTGCTCTTATAATGCTGATGGGCTATGTGTCGGTTGTTTTAGAACAGGCGATGAGATAGTTAATTGGTTTGATATGTCCGATGAAGAAAGAAGATCAGTTATGCTGCAGCTAGATCAAAGAGCACAATCAAGTTTTGATTAATTTTTTTTTGTATTCACAAAAATCATAAATACAACAACTAGAACAATCTGGTTTTTGAGCTTTGCATACATAGCGACCATGTAATATTAATAAGTGATGCGCATCAATTAGGAATTCATCTGGCGTGAATCTAGTTAATTTCGTTTCCACTTCTAAGGGGGTCTTTCCTTTAGCTAAATTAATTCGATTTGCTAACCTAAAAATATGGGTATCAACTGCAATCACAGGTTGATTAAAGATGGTATTTAAAATGACATTCGCAGTTTTCCTTCCAACTCCTGGAAGTGTTTCAAGCTCTTTTCTCGATTGAGGAACATTACTATTATATTTTGTAATCAATAATTTGCTTGTGTGTTGAATATTTTTTGCTTTATTTTTGTATAAGCCAATAGAGTTAATTAATGATTCAATTTTATCTAAAGAAAGTTCAGAAAGACTGCCTGGGTCCGGGGCAATCTTGAAAAGTTTTTTTGTAACTCGATTCACCTGAATATCAGTGGTCTGCGCTGAAAGAATAACTGCTATTAGAAGTTCAAATGAATTTTTATAAATAAGCTCTGTTTTAGGTTCTTTGATCTGATTTTTTAATGCATTAAAAATCTTCCATCTTTTTTCATGATTCATTTGGGATTATTTTTTTTGGTTGACCAAATTAAGAAATACAATCAAAGCAGATAAAGCAATAAAAGCACCAGGCGGAAGTGCTGCTAAAAGAAAACCATCTGAACTATCAAAAAGTTGAATAGTTAAAAATTGATATTTCTCACCAATTAAAAAATGTAAATTTTGGAACAATGTTCCATTACCTACTATTTCACGAACTGCTCCAAGTATGATTAAAACAAAAGTTAAACCAAGTCCCATAAAAAAACCATCATAAAGTGAAGGAAGAGTTGAGTTTTTTGATGCAAATGCTTCAACACGGGCTAGCACGATGCAATTAGTGACGATTAGTGGAATAAAGATACCTAAAGCATCATACAAGGGTTTTGATAATGCGTTAATACTCAGATCGACTATTGTGACTAAACCAGCTATCACAAGAATAAATATTGGTACTCGCGCTGATTCTGGAACATAGTTTCTTATTGGAGAAATTGAAATATTCGACAACATCATTACAAAGATTGTTGCAACGCCGAGTGCAAAACCATTTGTAATATTCACAGTTACTGCAAGAGTTGGACACAGTCCAAGAAGCTGGACTAAACCTGCATTCTGTCTCCATAAACCATCCTGTATTTGCTCTTTAATCATTAAATAGCTCTCTATTTTCTTTATAAAATAATAAGGTATTTTTAACAGACTTTATTACTGCACGAGGTGTTATTGTTGCTCCTGCTTTGTAATCAAAAGTACCTTGATCTTTTTTAACCCTCCAGTCTGGATCAGTTCTGTTGTTCAAACTCATGCCATCAAAATTAGAAATCCAAGATGATTTCTTCTGGTCAATGTAATCACCAAGGCCAGGCGTTTCTTTATGATCAATGATTCTTGTTCCAATAATTTCACCATCACTTCGAATGGCAGTTAATATATTAATCTCACCACTGTACCCATCTGGCGCAATAGATTCAATTAAAACAGCCTGGAGAATATTATTTTTTTTTGCCAAATAGGCATATTTTTCTGTTTTATTCTTTAATAGTTCATTCGGTTTGATATGAATATAAGTACCAATTAAATCATTGTCATAATCTAAACCATTCAAAACTTCATTGAGCAATTTTGTTTTAAATTCAATTTTATTTTGTTCAATTATAGGGTTACTTTTTTCAAAAGTAATACTGAGACTGATTGCAAAAATTAAACCTAGCAAAGAAATAATACTTATGGTTTTAAGAATAGCTTTGTATTCACTCATAGCCAAATACTTTAGGTTGAGTAAACTTTTCAATCAAGGGTACGCAGATGTTCATAAAAATTACAGCAAATGCAATACCATCAGGATAGCCTCCGTAGTTTCTTATAATCACTGTTATTAAACCTATTAAAATTCCAAAAATAACTTTACCTTTTAAGGTTGTTGGACTAGAGACTGGGTCAGTGATTATAAAAAATGCAGCAAGAAAAGTTGCTCCATTTAATAAATGAAACATTGGGGACATATAAGTACTTTGGTCATAAAAATACAGTAAGCTAGAAAAAAAATAAATACTAAGTATGAGCGATAAGGGTAAATGCCATGTGATTACTTTTTTATAGACTAAAAACAGACCACCAAGAAAATATAGCAATGCAATCATCTGGTATGGAGCTAATGTTGAAAATGAAATAGGCAAAATATTTACTTCTTCTCCAAGAAATAATAATGTTTTTATTTGATCAAGCGGGGTTGCGCTAACAACTGCGTCATATACTTCATTTGTATTTAAAAAAGAAAAAAATTCAAAAAATTGAATAAAATTGTTAACTTCAAAACCTTCGGATACTGGCCAGTTGGTCATGATTTTGGGGAACGATATTAGTAAGACAGCATAACCAATCATTGCAGGATTAAAAGGGTTAGATCCAATTCCACCATAGGCATGTTTTGCGACAACAATTGAGAAAAAGATGCCAATTAGTAAAGTCCAAATAGGAATATTTGCTGGAACAGATACTATTAGTAACCATGCTGCTACAAAAGCCGACCCATCAAGCACAAATGGACGGATTGGATAATTTCTTAGTCTTAGACAAATTGCTTCTAGGAATAACGCAAATCCAATACCAATAAATAGGTTACCTAATATCTGATATCCAAAAAAACCAATTTGTAAAAATAGTGACGGCAAAAGAGCAAGTATCACAGTGAACATTACAATGGATACAGTGGATCTTTCTTTTATCGCTGGTGAATCAATAATTGCCATTATTTTTCTTTTTCCTCAATACGTTTCATAGCTTCTGCAATAGCTGCTTTTTTTTCTTCAATTAATTTTTTTTTGTCAATGTCACTGGTTTGAGCTCTTCTTTGAGCATTTCTCTCAGCACGCTCTTTTTTTTCACGTTCGATTCGATATAATCTAAATTCATTTCTTTCTCTGGCAATATCCGCTACTTCTGAAGACTTCAGTTGATCTCGTATTTCACTTTTTGCATAACGATAGTATTGCACTAATGGAATATTGCTTGGACACACATAGGAGCAGCATCCACATTCGATACAATCAAATAATTTATAATCTTCTGTCAACTTTTCAAATTGTTTCGATTTTGCATGCCAATACAATTCTTGTGGCTGAAGTTGAGCTGGGCACACTTCAACGCATTTTGTACATCTAATACAAGGCATCTCAAAGGTATCTTTGGATTTCATGTCATCAGTCATGGCTAATAAACAATTCATCGCCTTAGTTACGCTGACATCAGTATGGGGTAATTTAAAACCCATCATTGGACCTCCCATAATAATATCTTGATTTGGACTTCCTCCGGCATCTTTGATGAGCTCTTGAATGGGTGTTCCTATTAATGCTTCATAGTTATTGGGTCTTTTTAACGCTCCGGTGACAGTAACAATTCTGCTAATTACCGGTTCGCTGTGATAAAAAAACCTACCTAAAGATATTAAAGTAGCTACATTAAAGACTTGAATACCAAAATCTACTGGCCTTTTTTCTTTTGAGATTTTTAATCCAAGCATCAAATAAATTAATCTTTTTTCATCTCCGCTTGGATAAATTGTGGGTACGACTTTGATTGAAATATTTTTTGACCCACTTAAGGAGATTTTTAATTTTTCAATAGCTTTGGGTTTGTTATCTTCAATACCAATTATTGCATGAGGTATTTTGAGGATATCCATTGTAATCTGAATTCCCTCAATAAACTCTTTGGTTTTTTCTTGCATCGCCATATCATCACATGTGATGTAAGGCTCACATTCTGCAGCATTTACAATCAGAGTTTTTATTTTATTAGAATTTAATTTAATGTGTGTTGGAAAGGTTGCCCCACCCAATCCAACAATACCAGAGAACTTCATTACTTCATACAAAGCTTCACTTGAAAGCCTAGAGCGATCAATTTTATCATTTTTAATCCATTCATCTTTACCATCAGTTTCAATGGTAATACAAAGATCAGGCAGTCCTGATGGGTGCGGTATTTTATTAGATTCAATTGCAATTACGGTGCCCGATGAAGAGGAATGAGTTGCTGCTGAAATATTAGCTACAGGCTCAGCTAAAATTTGACCTTTCAAAACCCTCTCTCCAACTGAAACTTTTATATTTGGAACTTTACCAACATGTTGCCTGACAGGAATAATCAGTTTTTTTGGTATCGGTAATCTTTTGATTGGATTCATTGTCGATATCGACTTATGTCCATTAGGCTTGATACCTCCAAAAAATTTAAAAATTTTATCAGTCAGTTCCATAAATTAATGCTGTTGTTTAATAGGGTGTATTGGATATTTCCACTTCCAATTATCAGTTGTTTCAGGTATCTCAACCATTTCAATGCAGTCAACTGGGCATGGAGGAAGACATAACTCACAACCTGTACATTCTTTTTCAACAATCGTATGCATTTGTTTAGCTGCTCCAATAATTGCATCAACAGGACAGGCTTGAATGCATAAAGTACAGCCTATACAGGTTGACTCATCAATAATTGCTATTGATTTAGGCTTAGTTTCTCCATGTTCTGCATTGAGAGGTTTATATTCTACACCCAGTAAATCTGCTAACTTATGGACCCCATCATCACCTCCAGGCGGACATTGATTAATATCTGCTTCACCATTAGCAATAGCGGTGGCATACGGTTTGCAACCAGGATATCCACATTGTCCACATTGAGTTTGCGGTAATATTTTATCGATCCTATCTATTATAGGGTCACCATCAGTTTTTAACTTGATTGATGCATAACCTAGGACTAGACCTATAAATGCAGTGATTGAAAGAATAATCAGAATCGCTGCAATCATAATCTATCCAGACCTATAAAACCCATAAAAGATAGACTCATTAAACCAGCTGTTAACATAGCAATCGCACTGCCTTTCATTGCTTGTGGTGTATTAGCACCTTCAAATTTTTCTCTTAATGAAGCGAACAGAATAAGAACAAAAGAAAAACCTAGAGCTCCACCTAATCCAAAAATTGCAGCTTCTAATAGATTATGACTCAATTGAGCATTCAATAAAGGGATACCTAGAACAGCACAGTTGGTTGTTATTAGAGGAAGGAAGATTCCTAGAACTCTGTATAAATAAGGATAATTCTTTTCCATTACCATTTCGGTAAATTGAACCACTGCAGCAATTACAACAATAAAGGAGATCGTTCTTAAATATTCTAAGTTATATGGAACAAGTAAAAAATAATTAATTAACCAGCTGGTTATTGAGCCAATCGTTAAAACAAAGGCTGTTGCAGCCGACATACTGACAGATGTATCAAGTTTTTTTGATACCCCCATGAATGGACAAAGTCCCAAAATTTTCGTTAAGACAATATTGTTAACAAAGACAACGCTAATTATGATGAGAAAATATTCTGTCATTTATTTAATTATATTATTTAAATTAAAAAAGCTATCGAAAATATATCCCAAAATTAATATAATTAAAAAGAATATAAATTAATTTAATTATAACTTTTGGATATATTAAAATTTATTTTGATCATACATTAAATCAAGTAAAATAATACCTAATTTCTTAAGTTATCAGTTTACGACATGTTAAAAGGCAGTTTTGTTGCAATTGTTACTCCAATGTTTGAAGATGGTTCTATTGATTATGAATCACTAAGAAAATTAATTGATTTTCATTGCGAAAATAGCTCTGATGGCATCGTTGTCGTTGGTACTTCAGGGGAATCCCCAACTATTACATTTGAAGAGCATACTAATCTAATCAAAGAAACTATTGAATACACATCGAAAAGGTTACCAGTTATTGCAGGAACGGGCGCAAATTCAACTGAAGAGGCAATTTTTTTAACAAACTCAGCAAAGGAACTAGGCGCTGACGCCGCGCTGATTGTTGCACCCTATTACAATAAGCCTCCCCAAGAAGGTTTATATCGTCATTTTAAAAAAATTAACGATGAGGTTGATATTCCTCAGATTTTGTACAATGTTCCATCAAGAACCTGTTCAGATATAGAAAATAACACAGTGATCGAGTTATCTAAATTAAGAAATATCATAGGAATCAAGGATGCAACTGGAGACTTAAGTCGCATTGAAACCTTAAAAAATGAAGTAGCCGATAATTTTTTATTTTATAGTGGTGATGATGCGACTGCATGTGATTTTTTAAAACTAGGCGGTCATGGAGTGATATCTGTTACTGCAAATATCAAACCACGAGAAATGAGTTTGATTTGTCATTTAAATGCAACAGGCCAATTTGATCAAGCCAATAATGTTAATCAGCAAATAAGTGAGCTTCATGAAATATTATTTGTGGAGTCCAATCCAATTCCTGTAAAGTATCTCTTAAACAAGATGGGACTTATTAAATCTGGTATTAGACTACCCTTAATTCCTTTAAATTCAACGCATCATAAAGTATTTGAAAAATATGTATAAATTTATATTAACAATTTTTATCTCAATAATACTTACTAGTTGTTCAAGTATTGAAGAAATTCCAATTATTGATAAAGTGACGCAACCTGATTATGTCAGCTCAAAAAAAGCAAAAAAATTAGAGATACCTCCAGATCTTGATGATGTTAATTCATCAAACAAATACTCAATCAATGGCCAGCCAACCTCGCTAAAACAATATCAAAATAAAGATAATGAGAAAAATCTTGCTAATTTAATCAATAATGAAAAAGATAAGATTAAAGTTGTGAAATCAGGAGCAATGCGATGGCTGGTTATCCCAGCAAGACAAAAAGAAGTATGGCCAGTTGTTGAAAGTTTCTGGGAAGATATGGGGTTTGATGTTTCGTCATCCAAACGCACAGGAATTATTGAAACGAAATGGATCTCAGAGTCAGATTTAAAAAAAGAGGAAAGCACTCTGGGTAGATTTGATGCATGG
>Ga0181597_10003509_pt1 | contig 16267 bp, 16 predicted proteins | sample 041ome_5_FD_148647 | JGI IMG/M metagenome (GOLD analysis project Ga0181597, IMG submission 148647) | Coastal salt marsh microbial communities from the Groves Creek Marsh, Skidaway Island, Georgia - 041403US metaG (spades assembly) | ecosystem: Environmental > Aquatic > Marine > Intertidal zone... | reverse complement strand
TTGTGCAAGCCGGGGCTTCAACCTTTATCAAAAGGAAGTTTTCAGCCTCTTCATTCTGGGATGAAGTTCAACAATACAATACAACTGCCTTGGTTTATATCGGCGAACTTTGCAGGTATTTGGCTAATCAAGAACCAACACCAGCTGAGCAGAATAATCCCCTGAAGGTTATGGTGGGTAACGGCTTAAGGCCGGATGTCTGGGACATTTTTAAAGGTAGATTTGGTGTTGGCAGAATTGTTGAAATTTATGGTGCAAGCGAGGGCAACGCTCTTTTTATGAACCTATTAAACAAGGATAAAACTATTGGCATGACAAATGCTGATGTATCTCTAATTGAATATGACGTTGCTGAAGATGAAATCTTAAAAGGGGATGATGGTTATTGTAAGAAGGTATCAACACACGAACCAGGTCTATTGATTGTGAGGATAGGCCCAAACTCTGTTTTTAATGGATACACAGATGCTCAGGCAACGGAAAAGAAGATTTTAAGAGATGTGTTTGAAGAGGGTGACGCTTGGTTTAATACAGGAGATTTAATTAAGACAGTTGATGTGGGGTATGCGTTGGGTAAAACCCATTATCAGTTTGTTGATAGAGTTGGAGATACTTTTAGGTGGAAATCAGAAAATGTCTCAACCAATGAGGTCGGTGAGATATTGAATGGTTACAAGGATGTCAACATGTCTAATGTTTATGGGGTGCAAATCCCAGGTTGTGAGGGTAGAGCTGGCATGGCAGCTTTCAGCCTTCAAAATTTAAACAGTTTTGATTGGCAGGCTTTTTCAGCCTACGTTGACAGCAGTCTTCCTAAGTATGCACGCCCATTGTTTATAAGAATTATTCAAGAAATGGATACCACTGGAACCTTTAAGTTGAAGAAAAATGATTTAAGAAACGAAGCATTTGATATTAGCAAGGTTACAGACCCCATTTACTGTCTAAAACCAAACTCGAGCAATTACGAGCCTTTAGATAATGAATGGTTGCAAACCATTAATTCTAAGCAAGCCGGTTATTAATTAAATTATTTAAAAGGAGAATCTCATGAGCGATAAGAGTCTTGATGTTGTGATATATGGAGCAACTGGATTTACCGGTAAGCTGGTTGTTGAATACATGCAAGAAAATTATGGCAATGATGAGAGTGTCTCTTGGGCTATAGCGGGCAGAAGTGAAGAGAAATTAAAAGCAGTTAGCGAAGATCTAAAAGTTGGATCAAATGTCCCTCATTTGTTAGTTGATAGTAATGATACAGACAGCATTGAAAGTATGGTGAAACAAACAAAATGCGTTTTAACAACCGTTGGGCCTTATCAATTGTATGGTGCAAAAATTCTTCAACAATGCGTCATTCATGGTGTTGATTATGTTGATTTGTGCGGTGAGCCAGGTTGGATGCACGAAATGATTAATGAATATTCTAATCAAGCAAAAGAAACAGGAGCAAGGATAGTCTTTTCATGCGGTTTTGATAGCATACCTTTTGATTTAGGTGTCTACTTTTTACAAAAAGAAGTTATAGCTCAGCATGGTCAGCCTGCACCTAATGTTAGAGGGAGAGTAAGGGCCATGAACGGTGAATTTTCCGGAGGAACTGCTGCCTCATTAGGAGCAACCATGACCTCGCTTAAAGAAAAACCAGAATTATTTGAGGTTTTAATTAATCCATTTGCATTATCTGATGGGTTTACTGGACCCGAACAAGCTCAAGATTCAAAACCTGTTTATGATGAAAAACTAGAAACTTGGGTGGCTCCATTTTTTATGGCTCCAATTAATACTAAGAATGTGCATCGATCAAATGTCTTGATGGATCATTTGTATGGAGAAGATTTTTGTTATAACGAAATGTGGATTCAGGGACCCGGTGAAGAGGGAAAAGCTGCTGCAGAGTTTGCAGCTAGCATGAATCCTCTGGCTGATGCACCTGCTCCAGGGGAAGGCCCTTCCAAAGAATCAAGAGATAATGGAAATTATAATGTTCTCTTTTGTGCAGACTTAGCTGATGGAACGACTATCCAAGCAGCTGTTTCGGGAGATATGGATCCTGGTTATGGCTCAACCTCTAAAATGATTGCTGAAAGTGCAATCTGTTTAGTAAAAGAGTGTCCCGAACTTGTTGGAGGTATTTATACTCCAGCACCCGCAATGGGAGAAAAACTAATTGCAAGGCTTCAAGCTAATGCTGGATTAGATTTTAGAATAGAGAAATAGCTTCCAAATGGAACTGACTCAATATTGCTTATTATCCTCTGCAATCAAGAGACATTGCCTAAGCATAGCCTTTTTAATCTGATCACTATTTAATTTTTGACCTTGAAGCCTTGTCCACATTGCAAAGGATAGGCTTGCATGGAATAAATGCTTAGATTCATTATCGAAACCTAAAACCTCGGGAAGGACTTCCTCGGTTTTGTTTTTTATTCGGTCTTGATACATCAAATAATTTTTTCTTAAAAATTCATACTTCCACATTTTAGAAACAGTCATAAACATAATTAATTTATGTTTTTCATAGCTTGCGTTCATATGATTTGTGATGGTTTTGAGTCGTGCTTCAAATGATGCTGAGGGATCGTACTTGACAATAAAATCGTAATCCTTGCTTAAGACTGCATCTACAGCTTTGAAGAGGTTTTCCATTTCATCGAATTGTCTGAAAACAGTTCTTATTCCAACCCCAGACTCATCGGCAACTTGTTGTGCAGTGGGTTCTAAATTGCCTTCTTTGAATAATTTAATGCAGGCATCCACGATAAGTTTTTGGCTATTGATGCTTCGTAGATTTCTTCCGTCTTGTTTTGCCATTGTTATTTAGAATATATCTATTGACATAATTTATGTCAATAGATATTGTTATTCTATGAATAGAGTAACTAAAATCTTAGGGGTTAAGTACCCAATTATTCAAGCACCAATGGGTTGGATAGCCAGAAGTCAGCTAGCTTCTGCTGTCTCAAATGCAGGGGGGTTTGGTATTATCGAAACTTCTTCTGGAGAGACTGATAATTGTAAAGCTGAGATTTTAGCTATGTCAAAACTTACAGATAAGCCGTTTGGTGTTAATCTGCCTTTAATGTTCTTGAAAGACGAGAGCATGATCGAATTGGTATTAGAGCAAGGCATAAAATTTGTTACTACTTCTGCCGGTGATCCAAGCAAATACATTCATATTCTTAAAGATGCTGGTATCAAGGTTTTTCATGCAGTCCCAAGCGTAGCAGGTGCGGTTAAGGCAGCTGATGCTGGTGTGGATGGTCTTGTTATTGAGGGCACAGAGGGTGGAGGTTTTAAAAGTCCAGAAGAAGTTGGTTTAATGGTGCTTATTCAGGCAATTAGAAAACATACAGATTTACCTATCGTTGCAGCAGGTGGAATTGTTGATGGAATAGGTATGGCTGCAGCTTTTGCAGCTGGAGCAGAAGGCATCCAGATGGGAACTAGGTTTGTATCCTCCAAAGAAAGCCCAGTACATGATAACTTTAAAAATTCTATTATTGAATCAGACGAGCAGGGAACATGGATTCTCAATAAAAAATCAAAACCTTGCATCAGGGCTCTAAAAACAGAATTTACAAAAAAAATTCACGAATCCGGAGTCATGGAAATGGCAGACATGATAAAAATCCAAGACCTCTACTTTGGAGGGGATATGAATGCAGCTCCGGCTTTAACCGGCCAGTCAGCAGGATTAATCAACAAAGTGAAACCTGTTGCTCAAATCATTGATGAAACTATTGGAGAATTTAACGAGATATGCAAAAGGATGTCTGCACAGAAATTTTAGAATGAGGAGCTTGAATCCTATCCCCATCATTGGTGTTCCAGCATCACCCTATACAAGAAAAATGGTTGCCTTGATGCGTTACAGAAGGATTCCATATACAGTTGAGTGGGGCGATGCAAGAGAGTTAATCAAAAAATATAATCTTGAGGAACCAAAACCTATCTTGCTCCCAGTCATAATTTTTGAAGTTGATGGTGTGAAAAAAGCCGTTACTGATTCCACTCCAATCATTCGTCATCTAGAGAATGAATTTCTAGATCGAGGGGTAATTCCTCGAGACCCAAAGCTAGCTTTTTTGAACTTTATTCTTGAAGATTTTGGAGATGAGTGGGTAACAAAGTATATGTTTCATTACCGATGGCATTTTCAAGAAGACATAGATAAAGCAGGAACCATCTTGCCATTGCTTCATGATGTGAGTCTTGATGATGATACACACAAATCTTTAAAAGAAGGTTTTTCTGAATTACAGATAAGTCGACTTTGGGTTGTAGGTTCAAATGAAATAACTGCTCCAATAATTGAGTCAAGTTACAAGAGATTTCTGCAACAGCTAGAAGATTGCTTGTCAAAGAATGCATTTTTATTTGGCAGTCGCCCATCATCAGCCGATTATGCAATATTTGGTCAATTGTCAGCATTAATAGGCTTTGATCCAACATCTCGAACAATCGCTCATGAGATATCACCGCGAGTAATTGCATGGCAGGATCGCATGGAGGACATGAGCGGCATAGATCCAACGGAAGACGATTGGTTGAGTTATAAGGTTGCCCAAGAGGATTTAGCGGACATCTTTCAAGAGGTCGGCAAAGTTTATCTACCCGCACTCTTGGCAAATGCAAAAGCTATCGCTGCTGAAGATAAGACCTGGACTACTCAAATAGACGGTGCTCAATGGGAACAGCGCAGCTTCCCCTATCAAGCAAAATGTTTGCAATGGATTAATGATGAATTTAATGCTTTAAATGATGATGATCAAAATCAAATTATGGCTTTTTTAAAGAAAACTGGTTGTGAGGATTTGATTCTTGGGAGATAGGGATGGAAGTATTAAGAACGCCTGATGAGAGGTTTAATGGTTTAAAGGAATATCCTTTTGAACCTCATTACACAAACATTAAAACTCATGATGGAACAACATTAAGAATTCATCATATCGATGAAGGGCCAACGGATGGCCCAATTCTTCTAGCTATGCATGGTCAACCAGTTTGGAGTTATTTATATGCAAGAATGATTCCTTTTTTAGTTAATGCCGGTATTAGGGTAATAGCTCCAGACTTACCAGGGTATGGGAAATCAGATAAACCAGCATCTCGAGAGGATTACAGCTTTCAAAACCAAGTAGATTGGATGGGCGAATGGTTGAAAGAAAATAATTTTTCAAATTTAACTTTTTTTGGTCAAGACTGGGGAGGTCTTATTGGTCTTCGAATGGTTGCACAAGATCCTGATAGGTTCATTAAAGTATCGATGGGAAATACTGGACTACCCTATAACCCAGATGTTCCTCAAGAAGTTATAGATAAGGTCAAAGAGTTTAGAGCAAGCGATTTAAAACTTACGCCAATGAAGATGCAAAAACAGATTATACAAATGGATGGAAAAAACCTTTCAAAAGATGCATCAACTGCTTTTCACCCAGCATTAAAATTTATGTATTGGCAGAAATTTTGTTGGGATACAACAAATCTTCCCGTTGGATTTTTGTGCTCTACTATGATGGAAAAAAGGTCTAAGCTATCAATGTTGATGCATCATACTTTTATCAGTTTGGACATTGAAAGATTTTATCCATTCACATCTGATCTGATAAAAGCCTATGAAGCACCATTTCCAGACCCTTCATACAAAATGGGCCCTCGAGCAATGCCCAGCCAGGTTCCAACTATTCCAGATCAATCTTTGGAGGCTCAGAAAAAGGCAAGGGAATTCTTTAAAACTTCAACCAAACCGTTCTTAGCAGTTTTTGCTGGCGATGATCCGGTAACCAATGGTATTGAAAAGGATGCTCTTAAAATGGCCCCAAATGCTAAAAGCGCACCTCATATTGGAGGAGGGCATTTTTACCAATGGACGAGACCAAAAAAATTATCTGATATTCTAATATCTTTTATGAAGGAGCAAACATGATTGATTTTTATACTGCACCAACACCCAATGGGCATAAAGTGTCATGTACCTTAGAGGCTATGGAGCTCGAGTACGAGACTCATGTAGTGAATTTAATGGAAAATGAACAAAAAAAACCTGAGTTTCTTGCAATAAGTCCAAATGGCAGAATACCTGCAATTATTGATAGAGACGCGGATAATCTGCCGATTTTTGAATCAGGCGCCATTATGATTTACCTCGCTGAAAAAACAGGAAAACTTATGCCAACTGATCTTAATGAAAGAGCCAAGGTGCTTGAGTGGCTGATGTTTCAAATGGGCGGCATTGGTCCAATGATGGGACAGGCCAATGTCTTTTTTAGGTATTTTCCAGAAAAAATTCAACCGGCCATCGATCGTTATCAAAATGAAGGAAGAAGACTTTTTGAGGTTTTGAATACTCATTTGGCTAAGCAAGATTGGTTGGCAAAAGATTACTCAATTGCAGATATTGCTAATTGGTGCTGGGTAAGGACCTATAAATGGTCAGGGATTTCAATTGAAGGCTTAGATCATCTGCAGCGATGGATGAAAGCTATGTATGACCAACCTGGAATGAGTGCAGGGCTTTCTGTGCCAATAAAAGTTGAGAGTCTGTTGGATGATGACAAAAAAGCTAAAGAGTTTGCAAAAAATGCAGAAAAAATGGTTAAAAAATAAAGAGGATAAATTATGTTAAAAGTTCATTTTGTTGCTGGCACTAGGGCAGGTAGAGTGGTTTGGCTCTTAGAAGAGTTAGGATTGGAATATGAAGTAAATATTATGCCCTTTACTAAAGAGGGGCTTAAATCTCCAGAGCATAGATCAAGGCATGCATTAGGCAGAGTGCCGGTATTAGAAGATGGGGAGATTTCAATTTTTGAGTCAGGCGCCATCATTGATTATGTCCTTGAGAGACATAAGAATGGAGGATTAAAGCCGAGCTCAGATTCTTCTGAATTTCCGTTTTATCTCCAGTGGTACCACTATTGCGAGGGCATGGTTATGCCCCCAATGAATCAAATAGTTGTTCAGTCTATTTTATTGCCTCCAGATCGAAGAGACGAGACAGTTTTAAATCAGGCAAAAAGTCTACTAACAAAATCTTTAGCTCCAGTTAATGAAAATCTTTCTGATAAAGACTACCTAATTGGAGATTTCTCAGCTGCAGATCTCATGCTCGGGCATTCATGTTTCATGGCCAATAGACTTGGATGTGTGAGCGAGGAAATGCAAAATATCAAGGACTATGTTGCAAGAATTAATGCAAGACCTGCCTTTCAAAAAGCAATTAATATGGGAGAGTAAAAGTGGAAGTTAAAAACATGGTCATGCCTAATCAAACTCAAATGGATGAGTTTCTTGAAGGCGATATTGATTCACCAATTTCAATGGTTAATCTTCTTAAATTTAAAGAAAAAGCTGAATACGAAGATGGTAGAGATGCTGAGATATCAGGGAAAGAGGCCTATCAAATTTATGCTATTGAAGTTCAAGAACATTTAAAAAAAGTTGGAGCTGAAATGGTTTTTGGAGGAGCTGTCAATCGCTTGATGCTTGGAGAGGTTGAGGATCTTTGGGATAGTATTGCAATTGTCAGATATCCAAGTAGGAAAGCCATGCTTGAAATGATGATGAGCTCAGAGTATCAAGAAAGTGAGAAACATCGATCGGCAGGACTTGAGGGACAATTAAACATAGAAACAAAAGAAGGAGCTATTTAGTGCTCAATAAAATTTTCCCCCCCTCGGTTGATAATAACTTTCATGGTTATAAGATTGCTCTCTGGGGATTTATAGCTTTCACGCTTTTGATGACATGGCGATCAATCATTCATATGTTCTTTGAGCAGTATGGGTTTCATGAAATAGCCAACTTCTCAATGATTACGGGCGACCCAGATCCCATGATTTTAATTTATAGATTTTTTTCATTGTGGGGTTTTGCGCAACTAATTTTTTGTTTCGTTTGCTGGATTGTCATTTTTCGATACAGAGCACTCATTCCACTAATGTATTTGCTGTGTTTATTTGAGTGGAGCTTCAGAACTTTCGGTTATCCATTGATAAGAGAAGATATAGCCGTGCAAGGCATTTATACCGTTGGAGCAACTCCAGGGGCAGTTGGAGCTCCATATATTACTTTTCTTTTGATAATACTTTTCAGTCTTTCACTAATACAAAAAAAATAATCTAAAGGAAAAAATTATGAGCCAATTTCAAACTTTTAAATCTGATTTAACTCATTCAAGAATTGTAGATACTGATTCAGTTTCTATTCATGATGATGAGATTGCAGTCAAGATTGAAAGCTTTGCTTTTACAGCTAATAACGTAACTTATGGTGTTGCGGGAGATACGATTGGTTATTGGAAATTTTTTCCAGCAGCGCAAGATGAAAAGAATGAATGGGGTTGCATACCTATGTGGGGGTTTGCTGAAATTACCCACTCAAATATTGAAGGTTTGAATGTTGGAGAACGACTCTTTGGCTATTTTCCAGCTGGAGACTCATTAACTTTAAGTCCAATCAAAGTCTCTGATCAAAGTTTTAGTGATGGCAAAGAACATCGTAAGGAACTCCCGCCTGTTTACAATAATTATGTGAGGCTTAATGGAGATCAAAATTACGATCCATCCATGGATGCAGTCAGAGCTCTTTTATTCCCACTTCATATTACGGCATTTTGTTTATGTGACTCTTTGGCTGAAGATTCATACCTTGGAGCATCTCAAGTAATTTTAGTGAGTGCTTCGAGTAAAACTGCCATTGGTCTGGCTCAAGGTCTAGCTGATATTGAAAATGCACCAAAAATAGTTGGGCTTACGTCTCGATCAAACTCACAGTTTGTGGAAAATCTTGGTTGTTATGATGAAGTGATTTCTTACGATGAGCTTAGTAAGGTAGATTATTCAGTGGGCTCTGTGATGGTTGATATGGCTGGTAATCGAGAAATTCTTGGAACTCTCCATGGGGAGCTGAGTGATAACATGCTCAAGTGCCTTACGGTGGGGATGACTCATTGGGATAATGAGACCACTGCAGAGGATGCTTTAGGCCAAGCAATGCTTAGAGATAGAACTGAATTCTTTTTTGCCCCAGCTCATATCCAAAAACGTATTGGAGATTGGGGGCATGACGGCTATGCTGAAAAAACAAATTCATTCATGGCTGCCAGGGCACAGCAGAGTAAAAGCTGGATGCAGATCAAAGAGATATATGGCCTAGAAAACTTTACCAGTACATACGAAGAAGTGGTTGCAGGAAAGATCAATCCAAATGAAGGAATTATCGTTAATCTCAAAGATGTTTAAATATTGGTCAAATTAAACGGAGAAAAAAATGAAAAATGTTTTAAGAATAGTCGCAGGCCTTTTTGGAGCCCTTTTTTTAATAAACGGACTGCAGTGGATCATTGCTCCTGCAAGAATTGCAGAGCAACTAGGCATGCCATTATTGGAGGGTGTTGGTTTGAGTACTCAGATTGGTGATATGGGAAGCTTCTTTATAACTGTAGGTGCTATGACATTAATTGGTGCTATTACAACAACACGTCATTGGTTTTACGCACCATCCATGCTTTTGTTAGTTGCAGCTTTGTATAGAACCCTTTCAACTATTTTATATGGTGCTCCATTTGTAATGTCTGCGATTGTTGTTGAAATTAGCGTAGGCCTCTTTTTAATTTTCGCTGGATCAAGGATCGCGACCGAGGATTAACATGATGAAACTGCTTAAATATATCTTCATTGTTGCTGTAATTGGCATTATCTTAGTGTCGGTTTTGACAAGGGTTCCAGCCGTTCAAGATCGACTTATGTTGAGATTTGTTCAAACTCTGGGCAGCTCCACTGCTGATTTAAATGATAATTCATTATCAGCTGTTGTGTGCGGCTCTAGATCTCCACTTCCATCTCCAGGAAGGGCGCAAACGTGTGTCTTAGTAAATGCAGGCGGTAATTATTACGTTGTGGATATTGGTGATGGCAGTGCAAATAATCTCAATAATTGGAGGATAGATGCAAGCAAGATTCGCGGCACTCTGCTAACACATCTTCACTCAGATCACATATCAGATCTTGCGGACCTTCACTTAATGACTTGGGTTAATTCTGCTCGTACAAAATCTTTGGATGTTTATGGTCCCAAAGGAGTTGAGTTAGTAACTCAGGGTTTTGAGGACGCATATCAGTTGGACTATCAATTCAGACATGAACATCATGGTGATGAAGTTGCGCCAAGGGATATCGCCGGGTTTAACACCGTTCCAGTAGATTTATCAAACCCAGTTATCATTGATCAAGATGGTTTGAAGGTCACAGCATTTAGGGTGCCTCATGATCCTGTTAAACCAGCTTTAGGCTATAGATTTGACTATAAGGGCAGGTCAATTGTTATTAGTGGTGATACCTCTTACAGCGAAAATCTTATCAAGCATTCTCAAGATGCTGATGTGTTATTTCATGAGGCTCAAGCAAATCATCAGCTAGCTATCATGAAAAAAGCTCTAGCTGATAACAAAGGGTTAGTAAAAATCTTAAATGATATTGAGACTTATCACGCAACACCTATTGAAGCAGCTCAGGCAGCAAACCTAGCCAATGTTGATCATTTAATTTTTTATCATCTGACCCCGGCTCCAAGAAATAATTTGACCGAGAGAATGTTTTTTCGAGGTGTGAATGAAATAAGAAAAGATTGGAGCTCATCAAAGGATGGCACTATGGTTGTTTTACCATTAGACTCAGATGAAATCATAATCACCGAGATAAATTAATGGATGTAAAAAATAAAAGGGTTGTTGTAACTGGTGCTGCCAGCGGAATTGGAAAAGCCCTTTGTGAAGCTTTTCATGAGGCTGATGCTCAATCCATAATAGCTGTGGATATGAATCTAGACGGAGCACAAGAAACAGCTGATTCAGTTAATGGTATTGCTGTTCAAGCAAATGTTGGCAATGAAAAAGACATTATCAATGTCATTCAAAAGGCAGATGAACATGCTGGCGGCACTGATATTTTTTGTTCCAATGCAGGAATTGGGGGTGTACCAGGATTTTTTGAAGTTGAAGCATCCGATTGGCAGAATATTTGGGATGTAAATGTTCAATCTCATATCTTTGCGGCAAAACATGTTCTACCTCAGATGATTGAGAGAGGAGAGGGTTATCTAGTGAACACTTCATCAGCAGCCGGGCTTTTAACTCAATTGGGAGCAGCAGGTTACTCAGTGACTAAAGCTGCTGCGGTAAGTTTTGCTGAATGGGTCAAGATTACTTATGGAGAAAAGGGTATTGGTGTTTCTTGTCTTTGTCCTCAAGCAGTTAGAACAGCTATGACCGCTCAAGGTCCTGGGGTTGCCGGTGTCGATGGAATGATGGAGCCAGATGTGGTTGCACGAGAAGTTCTAAAATGCATTGCTGAAGAAAAATTTCTAGTATTACCTCATACAGAAGTAGCTGAGTATGTTTCCAGAAAGGGTAATGATAGAGACAGATGGATATCAGGAATGCAGAGACTGCAAAAGCAATACGAAGATTTTTTAACTCCGGTGGATATGAAATAAAAGGAAAGAATATGAAAACTAAGATTACAGAATTATTTGGCATCGAACACCCCATCATTCAAGGGGGGATGCATCATGTTGGTTTTGCCGAGCTAGCTGCAGCAGTATCAAATGCAGGTGGCCTTGGAACAATTACTGGTCTAACCCAAGGAACCCCTGAAAAGCTTGCCAATGAAATAGCTCGTTGCAAGGAGATGACCGATAAACCTTTTGCTGTGAATCTCACTTTTTTGCCTTCTTTGACTCCTCCAGATTATCCAGGGTTAGTAGATGTAATTATTGATGGTGGTGTTCCAATTGTTGAGACAGCAGGCCGAAATCCTGCCGAGTATTTACCAGCTCTTAAAGAAGCTGGTATTAAAGTAATTCACAAATGCACCTCAGTAAGACATTCTCTAAAAGCGCAATCCATCGGGTGTGACGCAGTTTCAGTCGATGGTTTTGAGTGTGGCGGACATCCCGGTGAAGATGACATACCCAATTTTATTCTTTTACCCAGAGCTGCTGATGAGCTTGAAATTCCATTTGTTGCCTCAGGAGGTATGGCTGATGCGAGAAGTTTGGTTGCGGCCATGGCTCTTGGAGCAGAAGGCATGAACATGGGTACAAGATTTATAGCTACCCAAGAGGCTCCTGTTCATCAAAATGTTAAAGATGCAATTGTGAATGCGTCGGAATTAGATACCAGATTAATTATGCGTTCTCTCAGAAATACTGAAAGAGTATTAAACAATGAAGCTGTAGAGCGTCTTATGGAAAAAGAAGCTGCCTTAGGAGACCAGCTCACCTTTCAAGACATAGCCGATGAAGTTGCCGGCGTTTATCCAAAAATTATGCATGAGGGCACAATGGAAGTTGGAGCTTGGTCTTGTGGCATGGTTGCTGGATTAGTCAATGATATTCCAACAGTAAAAGAGTTAATCGATGGGATTATGGGCGAAGCAGATGCAATTATTGGCAAGAGATTAGGAAATTTCTAATTCCAAAATCTGGGTTTTATCCCAAGATCCCAGTCACTCTGTCGATAAGCCAGAAAAAACCCATGCCACCCAAAATCAATGAGGTGAGGGTGGCAGATTGGTTATATAAATTAAATTTGTGAGCAAGCCATATCACTGATCCAAATATTGGGACTAACATAAGCTGACCCGCTTCAATTCCCAGGTTAAAGAACAGCAAAGAAAGGAGCAGCTGATCGTTCCCTATACCAATTCCCGTTAGGGCATTAGCAAAACCTAGTCCATGCAGCAATCCAAAGCCAAATGCAATGAGCCAGGGGGTAGATTTATATTTTTTGCTTTCACTAACTTCCAAAGCAAGGTAAATGATAGTGAGCGCAATAATAGCTTCTACAGTTGCTTGAGGCAGTGACACTAACTCAAATACTGATAAGCCTAAGGTAATGCTGTGAGCAAACGTGAAAGCTGTAATTGTTTTAACTGCATTCAAAAATCCAGAAATTAAAAAAAGCAATCCTAGTATGAAGAGGATATGATCATTGCCACTTAATAAATGATCAATACCGAGGGTGAAATATCCAACTGGATAAACCTGCTCTTTCAATGGGATCTCTATTGATGGCCTTTTAAGGTTCATCAAACCTTCAAACACCTCTCCATTAGAGTGAGTGATTGTTACCAATGCATCTGTGAGTACGCTCAGATTATTGACTGAAATTATTTGACCTTTTAAAGAACTTTCACAATTTAACAATATTTTCTCAACTAGATATTTTCTCTTTTGACTTGGTAATTGACTCTTTCTCTCGCAACTCTCTGGAAAAAAAACTTCTGCTCTAGCACCTATATTTTTAATAGGGTACATCCAGTTAATCTCGTATTCATTTTCAGTTAGCTCATTTATGACCAAGTGGGCTGGATTAAACTCATGAGAGAATAGTGCAGTTGAGCAAAAAAGTAAGGCTAATGTTTTAACGAGCTTACAAGCCATTAGAACTTATAATCTGGATTGATGATGACTCTGTATTGAGACCTTATTTCATTAATATATTCATCAATCGCTTTATCTTGGGCTTGCGATAGATAGTCTTGTTGAACTTTTAATAGTACTTTTTCTAGGGGAGGGGAGAATCCTGCTTTAATTTCTTTTAATAGAATTATGTGTTGGCCAAAAGCAGATTCATGTGGCCCAGACCACTCATTTAAAGAAAGATTCTCTATAGCTGCAAAGAATAATTCTCCAAAATTTTTTTTAATTTCATTTGCGGTGTTCTGGTAAAAGTTTTTTCCTAAAAAAAAGGGGTCCCCAATTATCTCAGCTCCATCAGTTTGATAAGCGTTAAAAGCTTTTGAAGCCCTTTCTTTTGCAGCAGATTCTTTTGAAAAATAGTGATGTGAGAAAGAGTAAGTTGCTGGAACATAGTAATCATTTTTATTTTGTTCAAAAAATCTTTCTAATTCTTCTTTAGAGGGATCATTTGGAATAGTTTCTTGTTTTAAAAAAGTAATTTTCTGAGCTAATCTCCTCTTAATAATCCGATCCTCTTGATCTAAATTTAAAAGTAATGCCTCTCTGTATAAAATCTCTTCTTGCACAAAGTTATTAATAATACTAACAATCTCTTCATCGCTTGGAGGTCTTCCAACTTGTGATTTCCATGCTGAAAGAAGGCTGGTTAACTCTTGATCTGAGATATAAATATCTTTTGAGTCTTGCTCAGGATTAAATCCAATATCAAGGAAAAAAATTAATAGCCCAATTATAAAAAATACAATTATTCTAAGATTCACTTAACTTCCTTTGCTTTACAGAGGAATAATATCTAGATCATCAGACTCTGGCACATACCAAATAGGAGAAGACCAAGCTCGTTCTTGGATTGTTTTATGCAAGTCAGGTCTTGGTGCTACGCCAGCCTTTAAAGCATCCCAAGTAGACCAACGACAAGTTGGATTTTCTAGGACACGAACATAATAAAAAGCTTTAATTGTTGGATCAAACTCAGGGTCTGTCCATATAGCTTTAAGCTCTCCTGCTCCAACATCATTAGAAATTGAGCAATCAGTAATGTTTACCTTAGCACCATTATCAGGACAGCGATTAGTTATTGGATCTACTGCTAGCCCATCTGAGCATGCAACATCATAAACTTTTTCCTTAGGGGTTCCAGAAGCACTTTCAACCCAGCCTTTAATAATTTGTACTCTTTGCAGAGGAGCTCCTAATTTATCGCGCTGAGCCCAAACTAGAAATTGTGGTGTTTGATTGCCCTGGCTAAATAGATCGGCGCCCATGGTGACTCCTTTTGCATAGGCGCTTTTAACCATATCTTCAGAATCTAGATTGATTGATTTCATGTCAAAGCCAGCAAAGAACCTTACAGCCATTCTAGTCCCGGTTGTTGCGAATGTTTCTTTTCTTTTAAAGGCTTGAAAAATAGAATCTCTAGTATTCTCCTCAGCCCAAGCTACCGCTAGTCCTGATGCACTCCATTGATCAAAACCAACAGATGCATAAGTCCTGCCTTCAATTTCTTTAGTGCTGATTGGTTGACTATAGATCATTGAATATTGAGTCAGTTGGTCAATTCGGTCCTGTGTTAGAGGCACACTTCCTCTTCCCATATCTGTACCATCAAGAACTCCAGTTTTGGACCAATAATCATCTTCATAAAAAGCACCTGCTCCAGTATGAGTATCACTTGAGCCTATTAATCCAAATTTATAAGGATTACCTCTACCTTCCCATTCTAAAGTTAGACCTCTCAAATAAGCATCTCTGATATAGCCTCCTTGAGGCATGCTATATGTTGGCGGTCTGCTTCCCACTCGTTTGTCCATGATTTCAAAATCTGCCCATTCATCATCTGGAGAGAGGAGCGGATGAGTATCAGAGGTTCCTTTAACCTGCGTCATTTCAACAACAGGCTCATTTCGCATTCGCTTTTCAGCATATTCTGTGCTCATCGGATTGCCTCTAAATGTTTCAACCTCAAACATTTGACCATTGGAACCATTGCTATTGTGGGGCATGGCCAAAGAATCAACACCCTTATCTCTTAAACCATCCATCCATGTCCATAGGTCTTCAGGGTTTAAAGAATCAATTCTAGTCCAAGGTCTAATTGGGGCCTTTGAAGAATTAAAGATTACATTTCTGTGTAAATTACCACCCTCAACATCTGTTGAAGTGGTGAATTCATAACCAATAAACGTAGTGAATTCTCCTGGTTTGTTGAATTCCTCAGCTGCATTTGCAACATCTCCCCACGCAGATTTATGCACATCATAATCAAATGAACGAAGCGCCAATTGAATATTGTTGGTAAACCATGCTTTCCAGACCTTGGGATGCCAGTAAGGATAGGGCTTTACAATGGCTTGAGAAAGCACGCTACTAAAAAGGTTAGCCCTTTCGCCAGTTGATGCAACCGTCACATTTTCAGGCCTGTTCAGATTATGCATTGGTTTAGTCCAATCTTGTTTGGACATTTCTGATGATGTGTCAGCATAATTTTCTATCATTCCCATGTAAAAACCATGATCAGTAACTGCATAAAAATCTAAGGGTTCTCTTAATTTCATATCAAACCCCAAGGGATGCTTGATGGCCTCGCCTTTTGCATATCTGTAGGCGTCGTAAGGAGTAGCTGTTACACCAAAAATGTATGCGTCAAAAGAATATTTTGTATGAACATGCAAGTCACCATAAAGTGGAATTCGGTCTGGATTAGGAGGCACGCTATTTTTTATTTCCGGCTGGTCTATTGAAAAGTCTACAATCTCTAAAGCTGAATCAGTTTGAAAGTTTGTAT
>Ga0181597_10003488_pt1 | contig 16324 bp, 16 predicted proteins | sample 041ome_5_FD_148647 | JGI IMG/M metagenome (GOLD analysis project Ga0181597, IMG submission 148647) | Coastal salt marsh microbial communities from the Groves Creek Marsh, Skidaway Island, Georgia - 041403US metaG (spades assembly) | ecosystem: Environmental > Aquatic > Marine > Intertidal zone... | reverse complement strand
AGATTGTATAATTTCTCAAACCGGTTTCACTGGTGAGAAAGGTTATGAAATATATTTAAAAGACGCGACAAAGTATGCGGATGATATGTGGAATGCCGTCCTAGAAGCTGGAAAAAAGCACAACCTCATGGTTATTGCTCCTGCTCACCATCGAAGAATTGCAGCGGGTATACTTTCTTGGGGCCAAGATCTAGATGCCGAAACATACCCATTTCAATGTAACCTCGGCTATCAGGTTCCTAGAAAAAAGACTGCTGATTATATTGGTAAAGAAGCCTTAGAAGCTATGAGAGCAAAGATTGAAGCTGGCGAAAAACCTTATAGCAACCAATTAGTTGGGTTTGTTTTGGGTGGAAAGAAGATTGAGGAGTATGCACCTGATTTTTGGCTTGTATCAGAAGATGGAAGTACGCCAATTGGTTATTTAACATCACCTTGGTATTCACCAGAACTTCAAACTAATATCGCAATGGGATATGTGCCTTACGAGAAAAAAGATATTGGCAATAAATTTAAATTTCATTTACCAGATGAATATTGCGATACGCCAGGTCAGCCGGTAGATGGTGAAATAGTAGAAATGCCATTCAGACCTTCTGTGAACCCAAATGCTAGAGAAATTGCAAAATCACAGGGCAGAGACTCTGCATTCTAAATTATAATTTTTCTGAAAAGCCCAGTTATATGCTGGGCTTTTTTTATTGTTTTAACCTCATTATATACATAAATTAACTTTCCTGATGAGTGATGACCTTAATAGATTACATATCGAATTAGATTATGGTGAAATTGTAAATTTTAATAACCTTTATTACACATTTGCGGTCTCAGAGGAAAATTTTAAAAAATATAACAAAATATTAATTGGTTCATATATAGCACTACCAGTTCTTTTGTTAAAATACCATGGACTGAATATTAAAACCTCTGAGCAATTTTTAAAATTCCCGTTAATTAAAAAGCCAAAAAAAATAAATGATCTATTAAGAAATGAAAAAATTTCTAACTATATTGATATAGATAAAAACATAAACTTAAATTCAGCTGAAAAAAAAATTTTATCAATATTCAAAAAATTAAATATTTTACCTTTTCCAGTTTTCTTAAAAAAGAAATTATATAAATCAAAATTTAAATTTGATTTAACAAAAATAAAAAGTTCACTAAATAAATCAAAAATTATTTATAAGGACTCAACATCTTTACCTCTAAAGAAGAATAATGAAGTTCAAATATTTTTATTTGATGACCTAATTTTAAAAAATACACACTATGCTCTAGTTTTTAATCAAAAAAAAAAATCAACTTCTCCAATCATAAGAATTCACTCATCTTGTCTAACAGGAGATTTGATGGGAAGTCAAAAATGTGACTGTGGATACCAATTGGAGTCATCTATTGATTTTATGAGCAAAAGTAAAAGAATGAGTATACTCATTTACCTCAATCAAGAAGGAAGAGGTCTGGGAATACATAATAAAATTATTAGCTATAACATCCAAGAGCATGGTTGGGATACATATCAAGCTGATAATATTTTAGGTTTCAGTGGTGATGAAAGAGATTACAATGCTGCAGTAAAAATATTAAAATTTTTCAAAATTAAAAAATTAAAATTAATCACTAATAATCCTGATAAAATTGAATATTTAAGAAATAATAAAATAAGTGTTGAGAAAATGATAAAAATCAAACCAGGAATTAATCAATTTAATAAAAAATATTTAGTTACAAAAAAATTAATTGGAAAACATTTATTAAACCTTTGACAATATAAATTCACATACTGTAAGTTTTAGCTGTGAATACTGCAACTAATTTTAAATATAAAAAACTTAATGATTTATGTGATCAGATTTTTGATTTCTTATATTTAACTTATTATGATTTAGAGTCTAAAATAGATAATGAACTTGATATTAAAAGAATAAAAAGTAAGTTTGAAACTTTCTCAAATAAACACTTTTTATCAGCAATAAAAGATTTTGAAAATGAAATTCAAAGTCTCAAAAACAGAGCACCTATTGAATTAACTAAACTTGAAATAATTTCTTCAGAGATACATCAATATTTTAATAAACTTGTTGATGATAATATTTTTGACGGTGCAGTTTTGTTCAAATTAAAATTAAAAACTAAAGAAATTTTAAATAAGTTTTAAAACTTTAAGTTTATATTTTTGATTATAAGATAAAAGCTAATGAGTTTGGATTTAATAATAATTTTATTACTAGTTTTAATTTTTATAATTTTACTTTTCTTGATAATTAACTTATTTAGGAATACGAATAAAGTTGAAAAAGTTGAAATTAATAAAATTACTGAACAATTAAATGCGATTCTTCATAAAACAATTGAGCAAAGTGGATATGTGAATTCAAAAATTGATGAAATCGGCGATTTGACAAAAAAAATGACAAATGCAATGACATCAAATATTTCAGATATGGGTCAAATGGGTGAGGCAATATTAGAAAATATTCTTCAAGATTGCGGTATGACTAAAAATAGAGATTATCAATCTCAATACACCGATCAGGATGAAAATGGACAAACATTTAGACCTGATATAGTTGTATTTTTACCAGAAAAAAGAAATTTGATCATAGATTCTAAAGTTCCAATGAGAGATTGGTATGACTTTCAAAATGCTGAAAATGATGAAATTAAAGAAAAAAAAATGAAAGGTTTTATTTTAGCAATTAAGAGCCATATTAACGCGCTAAGTAAAAAGAATTATTCTAAATTAATGAATATAAATTCCCCAAATTATATTTTTATGTTCATGCCCCATGAATTTGCAATTGTTCATGCTCAAAAATATGACTCTTCAATTATGCAATATGCTCAACAAAAACAAATTATTATTGTGGGTCCATCTACACTTATAATGTGCATGAAACTTGTAGAGAGTATTTGGAAAATTGAAAACCAAAATAAAAATTCAAAAGAAATAGCCAAAATTGCCGGTAGTATGATCGATCAAATAGCTAAAACTATAAATCTTATAAATGAAACATCAAAAAATTTAGATAAATCAATAAAAAACATTGAGGATACTAAAAAGTTTATGAAGGATGGTAATCAAAGTCTATATAATAAAGCAAATAAAATGATAGAGTTAGGTGCTGAAAATAAAATCAATATAGATTCAAAATAATTAATTATTTTTTTTTGAATATCTGAGAGGCACATTTATTTCTCCACCTTCTAGAATTTGAACTTTATGATTAATTAATTTTTCTTTTCTGTCTAAGTCCATTCCAGCTAAATGCATTACACCTATTTTATGATTAGGAAGATATGGCTCAACAAAACATTTCATATCATTTGAATATTTTGGAACTTTTGTGACACACAACCAATTACAGTACGAAGGTAAAAGTTCAAAATTAATGCCATCATTAAAAAGTGTAAGCGCTAGTGCAACTTGGTCACTTCCAAATATTCTTCCTTTTTTTGATGCTAGACTTAAATTAGATCTTAGACGATCTAACCCATCAAATTTAATATTATAGGCAAAGCAACCAGCATTAAGTGTAAAGTTGCCAGCAAACTTCTTTGCTAATTCTAAAGAAACACTTTTAGAAATATTTTTGAAATTTATAGTATTTATTTTTTTAGGTATTCCACCAATCAACCATTTAATATCAATTAATTTTTGATAAGCTCTATCCACCTGTGGTGTAATTGAAAAACCGCTTATCTCTGCCCCCTTGAGGTATAAATCAAAAGTATCTGGACAATTAACCCAAGTATCTGAGTCAAGCCATATGTAATTTTCATATCCAGGAAAATACTTATCTAAGTAAAATCGAGAAAATTGAATCTTTAAATTTTCTCTACCACGAATTTTATAGCTTGAAATATCAAATTCCCAATCAGGTTTGACGATTTTAATTTGATTTCCAATAAAATAATTAACCTTTTCATCATTTAAGCCACAATCCAAAATAGCAAAATCATATTTATCTGTTATATGGGGTTTGAGTGAATGATATAGTTCAATAAGTAAGTGTGAGTATTTTGAGTCAGCAGAGCTTACAATTAAATTTTTCATAAAGATTTAGTTATTCAGTATTTTTTACAATATATTGCAAGAATAAAAAATACTATGAATAATAAAACTTTCAAAAATAATTTAAAAATTCAATTAACTCTTTTTTTTATAAAAGGACTGAAACTATTAGGATTTGGAAGATCTATATTTAAAAAAATTCTATTTAACATTTTAAAAATCTTCATAGGAAAAGAAAAAATATTTTATAAATACAATGGGAAATTATTTTGTCTTTACCCTTTATTAAATTCTACTGATAGTAAAATGATTGTTAGTTCAAGAATAATAGACAAAGAAGAGCTTAATTATTTAAAGACCCTAAAAAAAAATGAAAATTCCGTATTTATAGATATAGGTGCAAATATAGGATATTACTCTATAAGCTCATCAAATTTTGGTTTTAAAAAAATATATTCATTTGAACCTCTTCCTCAAACAATTGAGAAATTAAAATTTAATATAGAATTAAATGGTTTAGAAAAAATGATTGAAGTGGTACCAAATGCATTAGGATTAAAAAAAGAATTTAGGGATATGTATGAGGATACAAATAATTTTGGTAATAGTTCCTTAATTGAAGGAAATGATAAAAGTAAACTAACAAATGTTCAAATATTAAACCTTTATGATTTTATTCTTGAGAAAGGAATTAAGAATATAGATGCTATAAAAATAGACGTTGAAGGGTTTGAAGATCAAGCTCTCGCGAATTTTATTGATAAATCTAATCAAAAAGAATTACCAAAAATAATCATCATTGAACATTCAAATTCATATAAATGGAAAATAGATTTATTTAATTTATTTGAAATGAAAAACTATAAGGCAATATTAAAAACCAGAGGCAATACAATATTTAAAAAAATTGAATAAAAAATAAATATTGGCGGAGAGAGTGGGATTCGAACCCACGATAGAGTTTCCCCTATACACGCGTTCCAGGCGTGCGCCTTAAACCACTCGGCCATCTCTCCGTGAGCAGATTATTCTTTATATGTCAGAAAAGATTAATATAAAATAAAAATATCTCGATGAAGCTTCCAAATATATTCAAACCAAAATTCAGCTATGATTTGATAAGAATTGGCAGTAACCATGATGGCGGTTATTTAATTGAAAAATCATCTTTGAAAAGTGCTGAATTTTTATTGAGTTTTGGCATATCAACTAATTGGCAATTTGAATATGAATTTATAAATAAAGCCAATGTTGATTTTTTAGCATTTGATGGCTCGATAAATAAAGATTTTTGGGAAAAAGAAAAAAAGCAGGCAATAAATAAATTAAAAAAGTTATCTGTAAATAAATATTTAAGATACTTATATCTCAAATTTAGTTTTAATAAATTTTTCAGTAATAATAAGCTAATTACTAAGTTTATCGGCTCTGGTTCTAATAATTTTTTATCATTCAAAGATGCAATATTACTTAGCGGAGTAAAAAAAAATCTTTTCTTAAAAATTGATATTGAGGGAAGTGAGTATGATATCTTAGATGAAATATTAGAAGAGCAAGATAAAATAATAGGTTTAGCTATTGAATTTCATTATTGTAATAAAAATATAAATAATATTATTAATTTTATTAAAAATTTTAAAATTGAATTAGTGCATATTCATGCAAATAATTATGATAATTTTGGAAATAATAAAATTCCTGATACCCTTGAAATAACATTTTCAAAAAGTCCAACTAATTTTGGAAATTTTATTGGACTACCTCATTTATTAGATAGACCTAATAGAAAAAAAAATAAAGAAATTAAAATTATATTTGATGAGTAATAAAATTCTTATTATTCAACTTAGACCAGGATTAGGTGATTTATGTATGTTTTTACCCAGATGTCATGAAATAGCAAAAGCCAATCCAAATCATGAAATATATTTATTAACAAAAGAAAATACTAAAGCCGATCAACTTTTAAAATACGACCCATATATTAAGAACATTGTTTTTATTGATAAAGATAAGAAAAAAAAAAGTTTTTATACTTTATTTAGATTTTTTAAGATTAATAAATTTAAAAAGGTATATTCGTATCAATATGGTCCTAAATACTTAAAGTATATCCTTTTGTCCAAATTGACCTTTGTTAAAGAATTATATTATTATGGAATTTTCAAAAAAAAAGAGGGTATGGTTAAAAAATCAATATCGGCTAATGAACAATGGTTAAACATTAAAATAGAAAAATTCAACGGCAACATATACCTAGAAAAAAGGTCGAAAAAAAATAACAAGAAAATTATTATTGGACTTGGGGCAAGTGGCGATAACAAAAGATGGCCAATAGAATATTATTTAGAACTAATACAAAAATTAAATCATCTCAGTCAATTTGATTTTGTTTTAGCAGGTGGACCGGGCGAAAAAGATTTATTTAACCAGATTACTAAATTAGATATCAAAGGCACCTTCATCAGTTTAGAAAAATTAAATGTAGAGGAGTCAGTAAAAGAAATAGATGGATCATATTTTTTTATTGGTAATGATACTGGTTTTATGCACGTTTCGGCTTGTCTTGGAATTAAAACTTTTTGCTTGTATGGCGATACCCCTTCTGAAGACTCAAAATATAATAAGAATATATACCCTATTTTACCACCAGGGGTAAAAGAGACTTATCACAAAGACCTTGCTATGAATAAAATTAAATCAAATTATGTTTATGAATTAATTTTGCAGGAGTTAATCTCCATCGCTAATTTTTAATGCCTCAAAAAAAGCAGTCTGAGGAATTTCAACACTTCCAAATTGTTTCATTCTTTTTTTACCTTTTTTTTGCTTCTCTAATAATTTCTTTTTTCTAGTAACATCCCCACCGTAAAGTTTAGCAGTAACATCTTTTCTAAATGCTTTAATTGTTTCACGTGCAATAATTTTTCCATAAATAGCAGCCTGAATAGGTATTTGAAAATTCTGTCGAGGTATTAAATCTTTTAATTTGTTGCAAATTCTCCTACCAATCATTTCTGCTCTTGTTCTATGTACTATATTAGAAAAAGCATCAACAGTTTCTGAATTTACTAAAATATTTAATTTTACTAAATCACCTTCAAAGTAATCATAAACTTGATAATCAAAACTTGCGTATCCCTTTGAGTAGGATTTTAGTTTATCATAAAAATCAATCACAATCTCATTTAGAGGCAGTTCCATCTCTAGAATGACTCTATTATTTTGAATATTAAGATTCTTTTGTTTGCCTCTTTTCTCAATACATAAATTAATGACGGTTCCTAAATAGTCTTGTGGGACAATGATTGTTGATTTAACCCATGGTTCTAATATTTTATCAATTTCAGATGGATCAGGGAGTTCAGATGGATTTCTAATAATTTTTTCTTTTTTATTTCTATCAATAATTTTATAGACAACCCCAGGAGCAGTAGTGATAAGATCTAAATCAAACTCTCGTCGAAGTCTTTCTGTAATTACTTCTAGATGAAGGAGGCCAAGACATCCACAACGATACCCATAACCGAGTGCGGCACTGGTCTCATTTTCATAAGTAAAACTCGAGTCGTTTAAAGCCAATTTTTCAAAACTCTCTTTTAAGTGTTCATAATCGGATGTATCAACAGGATAGATCCCACAAAAAACAACTGGTAGTGAAGGCTTGAATCCTGGCAAAGGTTTAACCGTATTGTTATTTAACTCAGCTATGGTGTCACCTACTTTACAGTCAGCCACTGATTTAATACTAGCATTAATGAAACCTATTTCTCCAGGTTTTAGCGAGTCACAATAATTTATTTCAGGTGTAAAATACCCAATACGATCAATATTATACTGTTGACCATTTGATAAAAATTTCACCTTCATACCTTTTTTCAACTCGCCATCTAATATTCGGACTAATACTGTTACACCTAAATAATTGTCATACCAGCTATCAACTAATAGGGCTTTTAAATCCTTTCCTTCGGTTCTTGGAGGGGGAAGTTTTAAAATAATTTGCTCTATTAAATCCTTCACTCCTTGTCCTGTCTTAGCAGAAACTAAATGAGCTTCAGATGCGTCAATACCAATTGTTTGCTCTATGTCTTCTTTAACTCTTTCAGGATCAGATGCGGGGAGATCAGCCTTGTTTAATACAGGTAAAATTTCATGGTTAGCATCTATGGCTTGATATGCATTAGCAAGAGTTTGCGCTTCAACCCCCTGAGTACTGTCAACTACCAATAAAGAACCCTCACATGCAGATAAAGATCTAGAAACTTCATATGAAAAATCAACATGACCAGGCGTGTCAAGAATGTTCAATTGATACTCTTTTCCATCAGAGTGTTTATAGTCAAGACGAACTGTTTGTGCTTTTATGGTAATACCACGTTCTCTTTCGATATCCATAGAGTCAAGAATTTGATCTTTTTTAGTTCTTTCATCCATACCCCCACATAATTCAATAATTCTATCTGCTAAAGTAGATTTTCCGTGATCGATATGCGCAACAATTGAAAAATTTCTTATATGAGAAATTTCCATTAAGATCTAATCTTTGCATTAAATTTACTAGAAACTTTTTCAATTATATTTCCATGAATTTCTTCTAAATCCTTTTCATCTAAAGTTTTTTCTAAAGATTGAATTGTAATTTTAAAAGTAATGCTTTTTTTATCAGCGCCAATTTCATCTGATAAATATTCATCAAAGAATTCAACCTTTTGAATTAATTTTTTATCAATTCCCAAAACAAATCTATAAACTTCATAGAGATTTTGATCTCGATTAAAGACAAAAGAAAAATCTTTTTCACTATTTTGAAAATTAGACTCCTTATTTGTATTTTTATTTCTTCTTACCATTGATTCTATGGGAAGGTTTTCGAAATAAAACTCAATACCATAAGTATTTGGGAGTTTTGGAAAGTTTTCCAGAATTAATGGATGAATTTTGCCATATCTGGCAATAATTTTTTTTCCCATATACAGCTCTGCGGATTGGCCAGGATGAAAAACATTACTATTTGATCTAGATATATTAAATTGTCTTATATCAAAATTAATTGTACTTAAAATTTTAGAAATTAATTTAGTTAAATGATAAAAGTCAAAATTATGCTCTTTGAAATATTTATTTTGGTTTTTGTTATTTGATGAAAGAGCAAAAAGAATATTTTCTTGTGTCTTCGAATTATGATAAACAGGTCCAATTTCAAATACCGAGAGATTGTTAAGCCCTTTTTTACGATTATTCTCTAAAGACTCAAGGTGATTGAAAAGCATAGAACTTCTCATAAATGCATGGTCTTCGCTTATTGCATTAGAAATTTTTAAAGACATCTCTCCACTTAAAAGTTCGTGGGCCATATTAGATTGAAAGGAAAAAGTTATAATTTCATTGAAATTATTAGAAATCAGAGTTTTTTTAATTTTTTTGATAAGTTTGTATTTTTTATTAATTTGAGAGTCGGCTATTATTTTCTGTTCCTCAGGAGAAGTTATGGGGTAATTGGTTCTAATTTTATCATAGCCATAAATTCGAATTACTTCCTCAATGAGATCGATATTTTTTTTTATGTCATTTCTCCATGAGGGGATTATGACATCGCATATCCCATCTTGCTTATTTTGAGTTTCAAAGCAAAGATTTTTGAGTATCTCTATTTGGTCTTTTTCAGGCAGGTCTATTCCAACAACTTTTTTAAAAGATTCAAATTTATATGAGATTATGTTCTTTTTAATTTCTAAATTTCCAGCATGGACTTTTTTGCTAAAAGAACCACCACATATATCATTGATAAGATTTGTAGCGTACTCTAGTCCTTCATTAACCATCTCCAAGTCAAGGCCTCTTTCAAAGCGATATCTCGCATCAGAATTTATACCAAGCTTTCTTCCTGTTTTTGCAACCATAGAGGGATCAAATACTGCCACTTCTAAAAAAACATTTTTAGTTTCAAGAGTGCATCCACTGTCATTTCCACCGATTATTCCAGCAATTGCTAATACATTTTTATCATCAGCAATAACAGTTGTGGTGTCATTTAATGAGTATTCTTTATTATCTAAGGCCAATAAATTTTCTTTATCATGAGAAAGTCTCATATTTAATTTATTTGCAATTTTATCAGCATCAAATACATGTAGTGGTCTACCCAAATCCATGGTTATATAATTAGTAATATCTACAAGAGCATTGATTGGTCTTAGACCAATACTCAATAATTTTTTTTGTAACCAGTCTGGTGAAATTGAATTTTTTATATCTTTGTAATATCGACTAACTACAAATGAGCAGCTATTTCCATCATCTTGAATGGACCAAGTAATAGGACTTTCAAATTCTTGATTATTAATTTTCTTTATAGTGAGAGGCTTGAGTTTGCCAATCCCTTTGGCCGCTAAATCTCTGGCTATTCCTCTTACACTAAGGCAATCACCCCGATTAGGGGTAACTCCAATTTCAAAAATAGGATCCTTCAAATCTAGTGCAGTGACTGCATCAGTTCCGTTTGGTAAGTCTTCTTTAATTTCAATAATACCCTCATGATCATCACTGAGTTTTAATTCTCTTTCAGATAAAAGCATCCCTTCTGAAACTTCACCTCGAATTTTACCTTTTTTTAGAGTTATATCTGTTCCAGGAATATACATTCCATCAGTTGCGAATATGCCTTTCAATCCTTTCTTGACATTTGGAGCTCCGCAAATTACTTGAAAAGTTTTTTCTCCATTATCAACAGTGCAAATATTTAATCGATCGGCATTTGGATGTTTTTTAAAATCAACTATTGTTGCGACAACGAATTGAGCATAAGAACTGTAATCAGTTAAGCCCTCCAACTCCAAACCTATATTTGTAAGAGTATCGGCAATTTCCAATGCAGATAACTTAGTGTCTAAATGATCGCGTAACCATGAGTAGCTAAATTTCATTAATAATCTCCTAATCCAAAACCATTTTGGTTTATCCAATTAAGATTGGCATTAAAGAAAGCTCTAATATCAGTTAGACCATGTTTGAGCATGGTAATTCGATCAAGACCCATGCCAAAAGCAAAACCTTGATAGTTAGAACTGTCAATTTTGCAATTTTCTAAAACGATTGGGTTGACCATTCCGCATCCTAATATCTCCAACCACTTATCACCTTCTCCAATATGCAAAGTATTATTTTTAATATGGTAGGCTATGTCCATTTCAGCAGAGGGTTCGGTAAAAGGAAAATAGCTCGGTCTAAAGCGAACATTTAAATCTTGAACTTCAAAAAATTGCTTACAAAACTCAATCAAAGTTCCTTTTAAATCGCTCATATTTGCATTTTCATTGATGAATAATCCTTCAACTTGGTGAAACATTGGGGAGTGAGTGGAATCTGAGTCACAACGATAGGTTCTTCCAGGAGCTATAATTTTAATTGGCGGTTCCTGACTTAACATTGTTCTTATTTGAACAGGACTAGTGTGGGTTCTTAAAACAAAAGGTTTATTTTCATCATCTTTGTCCTCTATGTAAAAAGTATCCTGCATTTCTCTTGCGGGATGATCTTGTGGAATATTTAAAGCAGAAAAATTATAAAAGTCGGTCTCTATATCAGGGCCCTCCGCAACCACATATCCCATTGATCCAAAAATACTTATTACTTCGTCAAATGTTTTTGAAATTGGGTGAACTTTTGATTCTATATTTGTTGGTGGAGGAAAGGTAATATCAATTGACTCATTAAGCAGTTTGGAATTAATTTCATTATTTTTAACTTCAAACAATTTTTCTTTAATAAGAGAGTCGACATTATCTCTTAATAAGTTTATTTGAGCCCCTATCGTTTTCTTTTCCTCTATAGACAAATCCTTTAAAGACTTAAGAAGCTCAGTGATTTTTCCTTTTTTACCTAGATAGGATACTTTTAAGTTCTGTAAATCTTCTTGCGAGTTTGCAAGGTCTATTTCTTTAGAAGCATCTTTTAGGACTTGATTAATGTCCATTGTTTAATTTAGCTTGCTAAAGTTGATTTTGCTTTTTCGACTATTGATTTAAATTGTGCAGGTTCATGAAAAGCAATTTCCGAAAGTATTTTTCTATTAATCTCAATATTTGCTTTTTTCAAACCATCAATGAATTTTGCGTAAGTCAAACCGTGTTCACGAACACCCGCGTTAATTCTCTGTATCCACAAGCCACGAAAATCTCTTTTTTTATTTCTTCGATCACGATAAGCGTACTGTAGAGCCTTATCCATACTTTGCGTAGCGACTCGATAAACATTTTTTCGGCGTCCACGATGACCTTTAGTAAATTCAAAAACTTTTTTATGTTTTGCTCTGGCTGTTACACCTCTTTTAACTCTTGGCATTTTTTGTTTCCCTCCTACCTATTTTCCATAAGGCATCATTGATTCAATTATAATCGATGCTGATTTTGATAAGACTCTAGTTCCTTTAGAGCCTCTGATAAATGAGTTAGTGCGCTTAGACATACCATGTCGTTTGCCTACATTGCCCACAATGAGTTTTCCGGTAGAGGAAATTTTAAAGCGTTTCTTTACGCTACTTTTAGTTTTTAGTTTGGGCATTTGATCTCCTTAAGTAAGATTATTATGTTTTGCAGTCTTGAGGCATACCCTTCAGCCTCTTCAACCAATAAGCCAGTTTTATAGCATTAATTCTATTTTGGCGCAACAACAAGGAACGCTTGTCTTCCTTCAATTTTAGGTTCCATTTCCACCCTAATGAGTTCACCAAGATCGTCTCTTACTCTTTTAAGCATATTAATGCCTAAATTTGAATGCTCCATCTCTCTACCCTTAAAACGAAGACTAAATTTTACTCGATTTCCTTCTTTTAAAAATTTTTGAGCGTTTTTGATTTTTACTTGGTAATCATGTTCTCCCGTACCCGGTCTTATTTTTAATTCTTTTGTTTCGATTACTTTTTGTTTTTTCTTAGCTTCATTCTTCTTTTTTTGTTCTTGATATTTGAATTTACCATAATCAACTATTTTACATACTGGAGGTTTGTTATTTGGTGCTATTTCGACTAAGTCTAATCCTCGACCCTTAGCAATATCAATGGCTTCACTCTTGGTCATCACGCCTAATTGTTCGCCATCATCTAAAATAACCCTTACTTCACTCGCAGCAATAAAATTGTTTATTTTATGAAGATCTCTCTTACCACGAAAATTATTATTTTTAATGAAGGGTTTATTCAAAATGTTATAGGAAGCAAGGCAGAGAAAGAATTAGCAAGTAAATGAGCCTTGTAGAATATGTTTTAAAATCATTAGAGGATTATTAGCAAACACTGACGAATTGTAAATACTAAATATTCAAAATGTATTCAATTTTCTTAATAACCTCATTGGGATTTATATCTTTAACACTTTTTGATTTAATTTTATGAACATTTCTTCCCAATGGATGGCAGGAAAATGAAATTTTATTATCATTTGCCAACCAAATTAAGTGCTGATTGGACAAACCTGCAATATGAGCCGGACCTGTATCGTTGGATATAATTAAACTTGATTTTAGACATAGGTCATAAAAATCATCAATTTTAGACTCATTAATCTTATTTTTAGCCATAGGACATATTTTAATGATTTCATTAATTACATCCTCATCGAGATTGGAGCCAGTGAGGTAGATGTCATAATTTTTATTAGCTAAATAATTAGCAATTTTTCCAAAATAATTACTTGGCCATTTTTTGTAGTCTCCAGTTTTAGAAGCACCAGGAATAAAAATTACATAAGGTTTTTCAATATCAATTTTATTATTTTTGATCATCCAATTTAAATTGGAAATTTGATAATTATCAATTCCTATTTTTTTTAGTTGTTCCTTATGGTTATCTGTAATGTGTTGGAGGCCTAACGGTTTCTGCTTATATGGATATGTTGAGAATTTTCTTGCTGATAAAATTTTTGTGTCAGTAAAAATTTTTGAAAAAAAATTATACAACTGTGTTCTTGAAGAATTTTGTAAATCTATGATTAAGCTTATTTGATATTTTTTAATATACCTTATCAACTTTATGGTAGATTGAATGACGAAACCTCTATCATCTTCCAAGATGGTATCTACATCAGGTAAATTCATTAAAATTTTTTTATAATTAGATTGTGTTAGCAGAATTAACCTAGCAGCAGGATAGTGGTTTCTAATAGTTTGAATTGCGCCTATGGAAAGAAATATATCTCCTAAAGATCCATGTTTAATAACTAGAATATTCATCAATTAATCAAATTTTTATAAATTTCTAATGTATTTTTGCACATTAGTTCTGAGCTATAGTTTTTAATAACATAGTTTCTCGCATTTAATGAAATTTCTTTACGGTTGTTAATTGCATATTTTAAAGCCTTAAAAAATGACTTGAAGGAATTGATATCAAACAACAATCTTGAATTAAAAGACTTGAGCTGTTCTTTTGTGCCACCCATATTGGGAGCAATCACAGGACAAGACATTGATAAACTCTCTGATACGGTTCTTCCAAAACCCTCAGGTCTTGTAGACATATTGATGACTAAAAAACTTGTTTCATATACTTTTTTAATATCGAGAGTAGGTTTAATAAATTTAATTTTATTCATCAAATTATTTTTTTTTACTATTTTGTCTATTTTAATTTCATCTTTAGAAGCATGGGAAGAAATGAATAGCAACATGAAATTCTCTTTATATTTTTTTGGTAACTTTAAATAATAATCAATTAATAGGTCATGGCCTTTCCAACTAGAAATGCGAGAGGGAATGAATAAGTAATTTTTTAAGTTGTTTAAAGGTTTTTTTAATCGAAAATGATTTGTATCTATGCCTCTACTAATAACAGTCGATTTCATATTAGTAGCAAGTAAATTTTTATAACTATTTTGAACAAAATGAGAATTGAAAATAATGTGATCGCCTCTTAATAAATGTTTATTATACCAACTCTTAATAAAATTATCTGAATTGTACTTATTGTGAACACTTGTGACTATCTTTACATCCATTCTTTTCAAAAAATTAATTAAAAAAAATGCAGGAGCTCTCGATGAAATATGAACTAAATTTATTTTTTTTTGATTAATGAGATCTTTAAGGAATATTTTAATTTTTTTTTGATGGAAAAAATTTTTAAAATGTAGATTTTTTAGGTATATAATGTTCAGATTAGCGCTTTCCAAGTTTTTATATGAAAACTCACAGAGAATAAAATTTTTTATATTCTTTTTTTCTAAGTATTCAGCGATATTTCTTACGCCCGTCTCAACACCCCCAATACCCATAGAAGGAATAATTTGTAAACATACTGGCTTTTTTATATTCTTTTGAGGTGTCAAAATTAAATTACTTTTTAAAAGGCAATACCAAAATAGCTTATAGATACTACAAAAGAAGTAAAAAAAATCTTGTTTTTATTCATGGACTGTTGTCAGACATGAATGGAAAAAAATCCAAATATTTCAATAATTACTGCAGAAAAAAAAATATATCATTTTTATGTTTTGATTTTCAAGGTCATGGTAAATCAAATGGTAATTTTGTAAATTATGGCGTTGGAGACTGGTTTAATAATTTAAAAGATCTTTTGCATTACCTAAAGATAGAAGATCCGATTTTGATAGGAAGTAGCATGGGTGGATGGGTTGCCATGCTCTATGCTCTTCGTTGTCCTAAAAATGTAAAAAAACTTATCGGGATCGCTCCCGCTCCAGATTTTACTGTTGATTTATTATGGAAAGAATTATCTGCCAAAGATAAACAATTAATTAAATCAAATAAGGTTGTTGAAAAAAAAGTAAGTGACGATTTTGTTTATAAATATTCACCAAAATTATTTTTGAATAGTGAAAAACATTTAATAAAGAATATAAAAAAAACTTATTCCGGTGAGGTTATCTTATTCCATGGCAGTGATGATTTGACTGTTCCACACTATTATAATGATAAGTTTTACAAAAATAAAAATTTTCCAAAATTAATTAATATTACTATTAAAAATGCAGATCACAGTATGTCTGATATTTTTAGTCTTAAGAAAATTTCTGATTTTATTTAAGCAATCTTGGATTTTTCCTTTATGGGGAAACTTAGCTTATCAATTACTTCATCAGGAACTACATGAACAAACTTCGAAATCTCTTGATCAAAATTTTCAATGATGAAAGCTGCCCGTTTAGATTTTGTCTGTTTGTGAAAATCTTCTAAAATTTTAAACAAATAATTCTTCCAGTTTTCATCAATAATTTGATAAGTATCGATATTTTCTTTATTCATCATTTCTAATAGGTTTTTTTGATCTGAGTATATAAAGGCCGAACCTCC
>Ga0181597_10003487_pt1 | contig 16330 bp, 18 predicted proteins | sample 041ome_5_FD_148647 | JGI IMG/M metagenome (GOLD analysis project Ga0181597, IMG submission 148647) | Coastal salt marsh microbial communities from the Groves Creek Marsh, Skidaway Island, Georgia - 041403US metaG (spades assembly) | ecosystem: Environmental > Aquatic > Marine > Intertidal zone... | reverse complement strand
GACCTGCAATGGACTTTGCAATTTTAAGTTTACACTTGGCAGGAGCTTCATCAATTTTAGGGGCAGTTAACTTTATTACAACAATCCTAAATATGAGAACTCCAGGAATGACATTGCATAAAATGCCACTGTTTGCTTGGTCTATTTTGGTTACAGCATTTTTATTATTACTTTCATTACCAGTTTTAGCAGGTGCAATCACTATGCTTTTAACTGACAGAAATTTTGGTACTGCCTTTTTTGATGCGCAAACAGGAGGGGATCCCGTCCTCTTCCAGCATTTATTTTGGTTCTTTGGTCACCCGGAAGTTTATATTTTAATTTTACCAGGTTTTGGAATGATCAGTCATATTGTTTCTACATTTTCAAAAAAACCAGTATTTGGTTATTTAGGTATGGCTTATGCTATGGTTGCAATTGGTATCGTAGGGTTTGTTGTTTGGGCTCACCACATGTACACAGTGGGTTTAAGTACAGATACCAAAGCTTACTTCTTGGCAGCAACAATGATTATTGCGGTTCCAACAGGAATTAAAATATTTTCATGGATTGCAACGATGTGGGGTGGATCTATCTCATTTAAAACACCGATGGTGTGGGCATTAGGTTTTATTTTCTTATTCACAGTTGGCGGAGTAACAGGAGTGGTTCTTGCAAACGCTGGTGTTGATACTGCAATGCATGATACTTATTATGTAGTTGCTCACTTCCATTACGTATTATCTTTAGGTGCAGTTTTTGCAATCTTTGCAGGTTTCTATTATTGGTTTGGTAAAATGTCTGGATATGAGTATTCAGAATTTTTAGGACAATTACATTTTTGGTTAACTTTTATTGGAGTTAATTTAGTATTCTTTCCACAACACTTTTTAGGATTAGCTGGAATGCCAAGAAGATATGCTGATTATCCAGATGCTTTTGCAGGTTGGAACTACATTTCATCAATTGGATCTTACATTTCTGTGATTGGTTTGGCCGTATTTTTTGCAAATCTTATTTGGGCTTTTTCAAAGAAAAAAGCAGCAGCTCAAAACCCATGGGGAGAAGGTGCTACAACTTTAGAATGGACAGTTCCATCGCCACCTAATTTTCATACTTTTGAAGAGTTACCAAAGTTTGAAGATGAAGAGGGTATTGAAAAATCTACTAGCTAATATTTATTTAGATTTTTTAACTTAGAACCGATGATTAAGACTAAATTAAAGAATAGAAATCTAAGTCAGGAAGACGTTTTCAATTTTTCTGAACTCTTTAAATTGATGAAGCCAAGAGTAATGTCATTGGTTATCTTTACTTGTGCTGTAGGATTATTGATGGCACCGAATGTCATTTCAACAAAAGATGCAATTATAGGAATTATTCTTGTTTCCATTGGTGCAGGAGCCGCAGGTGCATTAAACATGTGGTACGAGTCAGATTTAGATGCACTGATGACACGAACTTGTTTAAGACCAATACCAACTGGTAAAGTTAATAAAAATCAAGCTTTAGTTTTTGGCGTGGCACTTTCAATATTTTCAGTAATTGCACTAGATTTTTTTGCTAATAGAATATCGGCTAGCTTATTATTATTTACTATTCTGTTTTATGTGTTGATTTATACAGTTTGGTTAAAGAGAAAAACTCCACAAAACATTGTAATTGGTGGAGCAGCAGGCGCATTACCACCAGTTATAGGTTGGGCGATAGCAACCAATTCTTTATCATTAGAGCCTATTACATTCTTTTTAATCATTTTCTTTTGGACACCATCTCATTTTTGGGCGCTGAGCCTTTATAAATCAGATGACTATAAAAAAGCTAAAATCCCGATGCTTCCATTAACAAATGGTATTGAAAGTACTAAGTTAAATATCTTTATCTATTCTTTAATTATGATCCCTGTAATTGTAATGCCATATGCTATCGATTTTGTTGGATTAGTTTTTTTAATCCCATCTTTAATTTTAACTTTTTATTATAATTTTTTGTGTTTTGAGCTTTATAATTTTAAGAAAAATAAATTTGATGCAAAAAAAGCAAAATCTATATTTGGATATTCTATTTTATACTTATTTCTGATATTTGTTCTTTTTTTAATAGATAAAATTTTATGATGACACCTGACAAAAAAACTAAGAAAAAAAATATTTTAACTGCTGTAGCAATTTTGGCATTTATGGTATTTCTATTTGTATTTACTTTATATAACGTTGGAGTTTTTGATAGACAGTTATGATTAAGAAAAAAACTTTAACACCAGTATTACTTGGAGGCGTATTTTTTCTTATGCTTGGACTTTCTTTTGCAGCAGTCCCACTTTATGACATGTTCTGTCGTATAACAGGGTTTGGTGGAACTACTCAGGTCTCCAAAGAAGCACCAAACATAGTTTTAGATAAAGTAGTAAGTGTTAGATTTGATACTAATGTGAATAATCTTACTTGGGATTTTAAAGCTAAATCAAATGTAATTGATGTAAAAGTTGGCCAAGTAAACAAAATTGAGTTTGAGGTTCAAAATTATGGTGATGAAACCACTTATGGAGTAGCTAGTTTTAATGTTTCACCATCAAGCTTTGGAAAATATTATAGCAAATTGGGTTGTTTTTGCTTTGAAAAACAAGAACTTAAAGCTGGAGAAAAAGCAACTTATGTTATGACTTTTTATTTAGACCCTGAGCTCGTCAATGATCCAACTACAAAAAATTTGCAAGATGTAACTATGTCGTACACTTTTTTCTCGACAGATTACTATAAACAATCATAATCACGAAAAATGTCAGCTGAAAAAAAACACGATTACCACCTAGTAGATCCAAGCCCTTGGCCTATCTATGTTTCGTTCTCTTGCTTAGTGCTAGCAATTGGAACAATATTTTATATGCATAACGATGTTTCTTGGGGAATGTATTTAGGACTAGCTTTAGTTTTATATGGTGCTTACATGTGGTTTAGAGATGTTGTAATAGAAGCAGAACACCAAGGTCATCATACACCTGTTGTTCAAATTCATCACCGATATGGTATGACTTTATTTATAGCATCAGAGGTTATGTTCTTTGTTGCATGGTTTTGGGCTTACTTTGATATTAGTTTATTTCCAAATGAATTTGTTGGAAACGTTTGGCCACCAAAAGATATTGAAACATTCGATCCATGGGATATTCCATTAATTAATACATTGGTTTTACTTCTTTCTGGAACGACAGTAACTTGGGCTCATCACTCATTATTAGAAGGTGATAGAAAAGGGTTTATACAAGGTTTAACATTAACAGTTATTTTAGGTTTCTTTTTTACTTTGCTTCAGGCCTATGAATATCATCATGCTACTTTTGATTACTCTGGTCATATTTATGGAGCTGTATTCTATATGGCAACAGGTTTTCATGGATTTCATGTTATAATTGGAACAATATTTTTAGCAGTTTGTCTTGCTAGAGCTAGAAAAGGACATTTTACCAAAGATCATCATTTTGGATTTGAAGCAGCTGCATGGTACTGGCATTTTGTAGATGTAGTTTGGTTGTTCTTATTTGCAGCAATATACGTTTGGGGAAGTTAATAATTAACTCTTGAAGAACAAGCTTCTATTTTCAGTTTTTGTCTATTTTATTATTTTAGTTTTAGTATCCTTAGGTTCATGGCAACTATATAGACTAAGTTGGAAATTAGATTTAATCAATCAGATTGAAAACTCATTAAAAAATGAACCAGTTGAACTATCAAGTATTGAAGAGAAAAATTTTTTAAGGGTCAAAACTTCAGGAAAAATAGATTTTCAAAAACAAATTTATCTCTACAATCTAAATGAAAGTGGCAAACCTGGATTCGAGGTGATCAATCCTATTTTAATCAATGATAAGAATTATTTAATCAATAGAGGGTGGATACCGTTTAATAAAAAAAATAAACCTGAAATTAATCTAATTAATCAAAATAATATAATTGGCACTCTAAAAACTCAATCTAAGGCAAACTCTTTTAAGCCAAAAAATGATATTGAAAAAAATTACTGGTTTACATTAAATCGAGAAGATATTTTTAAATATACAGGTAAAAAGTTTTCAAAATATATAATTTATTTAAATGGTAATTATAGTTTACCAAAACCTAAAGTAGTAACTGCTAAAATTTCTAACAATCATAAAAAATATGCTATTACTTGGTTTTCAATGGCGATTTCAATCCTTTTAATATATCTATATTTTAGAAAAAAAAATTATTAGATGGAATACATAAGTACTAGAAATAATAAAAAAACCTTTGAATTTAAGGATGTTTTTATAAAAGGTCTTGCAGATGATGGGGGTCTATTCATACCTCAATCTCTTCACAAAGTTGATATCAATAATCTTAGAGGGCTAGAGTACAATGATTTAGCAAAGAAAATTATTTATCCATTTATTGGCAACTTCATGACTGAAGCTGACTTAAATAAAATTATTGATAAATCTTATTCTGTTTTTAGAAAAAAAAATGTTGTTGATCTTATTAAAGTTGGAGATCGATCTGTACTTGAATTATTTCATGGTCCTACGCTAGCCTTTAAAGATGTTGCAATGCAACTTTTGGGTAATTTTTATGAATATTACTTAAATAATCAAAATGAAAAAATAAATATCGTTGTAGCTACTTCAGGAGATACTGGGGCAGCAGCTATTGATGCTATTAAAGGAAAAAAAAATATTAATATTTTTGTGCTTCATCCTCATAATAGAGTATCGACAGTTCAAAGAAAGTTGATGACTACTGGAAAAGACAAAAATGTTTTTAATATCGCTGTGAATGGAAATTTTGATGATTGTCAAAATTTAGTCAAGACAATGTTTGCGGATAAAACTTTTTCAAATGATATCAAAATGTCAGGTGTAAATTCAATAAACTGGGCACGTATTATTGCTCAAAGTGTATATTATTTTTATAGCTATTTTTTAATAGAGGATGACAAACGTCCAATCAATTTTTCGGTACCAACAGGAAATTTTGGTGATGTATTTGCTGGATATCTAGCTAAAAAAATGGGCCTTCCAATTAATAAATTGATTGTCGCCACTAATCAGAATGACATCCTCCATAGAGCTATTTCAAAAGGAAGTTATGAAGTGGAAAATGTATCTGAAACATTATCTCCTAGTATGGATATACAAGTAGCAAGTAATTTTGAAAGACTACTTTATGATTTAAATGAAGGGGATGATTTGCAAACAATAGATGCAATGAAAAATATTAAAGAAAAAGGAAAACATATTATCAATCAAGAAAAATTAGATAAAATAAATGTAGATTTTTTATCTGCTCGAATGAATGAAGAAGAGGTTTTAAAAACAATTAGTAAGGTTTATGAAAAATTTAAAATTGTATTAGATCCTCATAGTGCAATTGGTTATGGTGCTTTTGATAAAATCAATTTAGATGGAAATAATATAGTTTTAGCAACAGCTCATCCTTGTAAATTTCCAGATGCAATTAAAAAAGCAATAAATTTAAAAGAAGACCTACCTAAAGAATTAATGTTTGTTATGGAGGAAAAAGAAAATTATGATATTATTGATAATGAAGTTGAAAAAATCAAACAACACATAAAAGAAAGAATTTAATGCATATAAAAGAAAATGATCAAATCCCTAATGTAGATGTTTTTGTTATGGAGGATGGAGAACCTGTTAAAAAAAATACTCAAATATTTTTAAAGGATAAAAAAGTAGTTATTTTTGGCCTTCCAGGAGCTTACACTTCTGTATGCTCTGCAAAACATCTCCCAGGATATGTGAACATGTTTGAGCAATATAAAGAAAAAGGAATTGATCACATAATTTGTATTTCAGTGAATGATCCATTTGTCATGAATGCATGGGGCAAAGAACATAATGTTGGAGACAAGATATTAATGGTTGGAGATCCATTTTTAAATTTTACTAAAGGAATTGGAGCTGATGTAGATAAAAGTGCAAGAGGACTTGGTGTTAGATCTAATAGGTATACAATGTTAGTCGATAATTTAAAGATTGTTAAATTACAAGAAGAGGAAGATACCGGATCTTGTGAAATTTCTGCTGCTGAAAACTTTATTAAGTTAGTCTAAATTTGCAGCTTTTTTTGCCATTAAATCTACTTCTTCATTCATAGGATTTCCCGCGTGAGCTTTCACCCAATTCCACTTTACATTTAAAGATTTATTTAAATTATATAATTCAATCCATAAGTCTTTATTTTTTACATCTTCTTTTTTTGATGTTTGCCAATTATTTATGATCCACTTATTTATCCATTCTGTAATTCCAAGTTTGACATATTGTGAGTCTGTATAAATTGTTATTTGTGAGCTGGCATTCATCTCTTTCAATGCATTAATAGGAGCTAATAATTCCATTCTATTATTGGTAGTATTTTTTTCATTACCACTAATTTTTTTTATTTTTCCATCTTCATTGATTATTGCTGCCCAACCACCATTCCCAGGGTTTGTTAAACAAGAACCATCAGTATAGATTTCAATCATTAATTTAAATAATCTTTATAAGACTTTAAGTTATTATGCGTAATAAGTTTTTGATAATACTCATTAGGATCTTTAATTTTAATCAATGCTGTTTTAGGAGTATTTGAATAATCATATAATCTAGTTAAAAGATACCTCATTGCAGCACCCCTGCATAAGATATTTAATGATTTTTTTTCTTTTAATGAAATTTCTTTAACACTTTCGTAGCCTTTTATTAATTTTTTAATTTTTTGCTTATTCATCACAAATTTTTGATTTTTATAATCAAAACATAAAGCATTAATGCAGATTGCAATTTCATACATAAAGATATCATTTGCAGCAAAATAAAAGTCAATTACTCCTGACAATTTATTTTTATTAAAAAAAATATTATCTATAAATAAATCACCATGAATTACTCCTTGAGGAAGTTTTGAGGGCCAATTTTTTTTTATATCTTTTAAGTTATTTGCTAAAAAATTTTGTAAATTATTAAATTTTTTTGATTTAAATTTTATACTTTTTAATAATGGCCCCAACTCCTTGATACCCATAGAATTTTTTCTGGATATGCCTATTTTTTTAGTAATTTCATGGATATTTGCAATTATTTTACCAACTTCAAAACAATTATTTAAATTTAATTTAGTTTTATCTTTTCCGTGTAAGAAAGAAACAATGCATGCTTTTTTATTTTTTAAATTTATTAAGTGTAATCCTTTTTTACTTTTCAGAGGTTTTGGACAGCTAATATTAGAGTTATTTAAGATCTCCATTAGTTTCATAAAAAAAGGTATCTCTCTGTTCGAAACTCTTTTTTCAAAAATTGTTAAAATGAACTTATTTTTTTTTGTTTTTAATAAGTAATTTGTATTTTCAATTCCTTTCTTTATGCCTTTGAAATGAATAATTTTTTCCATTTCAAACTGATTGTTAATTGAATCAATGTCTTTCTTATTAATCTTTGTGTAAACAGCCATTTAATTTAATTTATTTGGGATTTTAAATACTACGTCTTCTTTAATTATTTCTACTTCATCTATCTTAATAGTAAATCTATTTTTTAATTCACTAATAAAATTATCTACTAATATTTCAGGCGCCGAAGCTCCAGATGAAATACCAATAGTATTTGAATTTTGAATTTTATCATAGGGTATTTCACTTTCTGAATGGATTAACATTGAATTTTCACAGCCAGATTTTTTAGCAACTTCCACAAGTCTAACTGAGTTTGAAGAATTTCTACTACCAATTATAAAAAACATATCGCAATTTTTAGCTATATTTTTAACAGCCATTTGCCTATTTGTTGTTGCGTAACAAATATCTTCTTTTTGAGGTTCTCTTATGTTTTCAAATCTTTTTTTTAAAATTTGAATAATATCTTTTGTATCGTCTACAGATAAAGTTGTCTGAGTAACAAATGCAATTTTTTTATTGTCTTTATTCTCATAATTTTTTGCCTCTTCTTCATTTTGTACAAGATCAATTGATCCATCAGGTAATTGACCCATAGTGCCTATAACCTCGGGGTGGTTTTTATGGCCAATTAAAATTATATGGTAGCCAGCTTTATTTAAGTTTTCAGCTTCTCTATGCACTTTAGAAACAAGAGGACATGTTGCATCTACATAACTCATATTATAATTTTTAGCATCTTCTGGTATTTTTTTTGGAACACCATGAGCTGAAAAAATAACTGGTCTTGATTTATCATTTATTTCCTCAAGTTCTTCAACAAAAATTGCTCCCTTTTTTTTTAAATCATCAACAACAAATTTATTGTGAACTATTTCATGCCGCACGTAAACTGGTGCACCGTATTTTTGAATTGATTTTTCTACAATTTCAATAGCTCTTTCAACACCAGCACAAAAACCTCGTGGAGCAGAAAGTAAAACGTTAATTGTTTTGTTTTTCATATTTCTCTAATAAATATTCGAGCAATATATGAGGAAATGTTAAAGACGCCAAACCTATAAATATCACTTTTAAAATAGAACTGTTTAAATCATAAATATTGTTTAAAAAAAACAAACTTATTAAGCAGAAAATAGCTGTTAAAATTGTAAGAGGTAGTGCTTTTTTTAAAAATTTAATTAAACCACTATTAAAATCAAAATTATCTATTTCAAATATCAAAGTAATAGTGTGTCTTAAAGAATGTAAAAAACAAAAATATAAAGTAAACGCTACTAAGGGTGAAAGATAATAATTTAAAATAATAATTGAAAAATAATCTAGAAAAATTACAAATTTTTTAATTTCAAATTCTTTTATGAATAATAGAACACTTGATAAAGTACTTAAAACAATTCCAATCAAGAGGATCTTATTGGTTTCTATATAATCTAAGATTAAATAGAAAGCTTCATCTTCAATTAATAAAAATTTATATATTGCAACTGTTTCATCAAAATGAAAAAACATAGGTGCTAGAATAATCAGTGATCCTTTGAAAAAGAATAATAGTTGATTTATTAAATTATTATTTGTTGTTAAAAATTGAGTATCTTCTTTACCAAAATGATATGACGCAACGACTAAAAAAAGAAGCAAAGATATTGCTGGTAACAAAACCCAAATAAGGATTATAAAAATAGCGAGTAATATGTATGATGCATAAAAGAACAAAACATTTTTAATATCAAAAATTTTTAAAAGTCTTTTACCTTTTATATGATCAAGAGATCCATGTGATACCCCGATAACTAAAATAAATAATAAACAAATTAGAGGAGAGATTGAGAAATTTTTAGCTTTAAAAGCGATTAAAGAAATAATATTACAAAATAAAAAAAAAATAAAAGAATGATTTAAGTTTATTCTTTTTATATTATTTATCATATTAAAAAAGTTGTCTCAAAAATTTTAATTTTGGCATTTTAGAAATAATTGACAGATCTTCTAATAAATTACTTTTATTTGATAAAAAATTTATTACAGTTTCAGAAGGGCAGCCAAACATTTTAAAAAAAATTTGACCCATATCTTTTGGATTATTTTTTAAAACTTTTAGAAATATATTATCTAAAAATTGGTATTTTTTACCTAGTGTAAATAAACTAGTATTTTGAATATTATCTAAATTTTTTCTTATATACTTAGAATGCTCTTGAATATTAAGAAATGTATATCCAGTGCTTAATCTAGTCATACCGCCCACTGTTCCAATATTAATTTGATTAGGCTTTTTTATATAATCTATATTAAACAAAGGTATTGCACCGACCTCTTTATGGTTAATTGTAAAATCTTTTATTTTTAAATGGTTTTTAATATAGTTATTAAGTTGCTCATCATAATCCTGAAGAGATGAGTTTTTGAGATCTGAAATCCAGGTAGTTTCTACAAGCGCTCTTTTTTTTGAATAGGGAAGTGTATAGAAAAAATGAACACTATCTTTTTGTTCACAATCAAAATCCATTAGGTTGAATATTTCTTCATCAAAAAAATCTTTCTTTGCCTCTATTTCAAAACCAGAAAAATGCTGCCATAGCTTTCCTTTACTGTTTGCAGTGCTCTCAACACTATTAAAAATAAATGAATTGTAAGTATTTATTTCATTTAAATTTTTTAGGAAAAAAATATTTTTATTCTGTTTTAAAGATTTAATTGTTTTGTCGTAAAATAACCCACTATCAATTGTTTGGTAAGGAGTATTTTTGCATTCTAAATGCTTTGTATGATTTGGTATATTAATAGTAAAATTATTCCAACTTTTTTTGACACAATCCTCAAAGTTATGAGAAAAAATTTTCCAGAAAGACCAAGTCTTATCTTTAGTATAATTATCCCTAGGCTCAATGATTGCCAAAGTTTTATCATTTAATTTTTGGTGAAGATTTAATTCATAGGCAAGAGATAGACCTGCACAGCCACCGCCAATAATTATATAGTCAAATTCTTTCATCTAAATTTATTTCTTCCCTAATTAAAGAATGATTATGCTCAATATCATTATCACTTTTGTTAATCAAAAATAATTTAATTAGATCATACACTGAGCAAAAAGTTTCAACTATTTTTTCAATATTAGTTACATAAATTTTACCTGATTTTTTGTAATTTTCTAAATTTTGTTGTTTAAGAATTTTATAACCAATTTTTCTATAAACTCTCCTTGCAACCAAAATAGCAAAACGAAAAGCAAATGGAATTTCTTTGATTGAGTAGAATGAATTTTCATAATAACTTTCAGAAAGCTTTATAGTAGATCTTATTTCTTCAAAATTTAGTTCAATGTAAGATCTTCCAAAATTAAGATCTTCGATAACATCTCTCGAGATATTTGTTAGTTGCATTGCAATACCAAGATCAATTGCAGATTTTAACGAATTTTTTTTATTTACTCTTAAAATCTTAGCCATCATTAAGCCAACTGTTCCTGCTACCCTATAAGAGTAGAGTAATAAATCCTTTTTTTTAAGTAATTTTATACTTTGTTGAATATCAGAATTTATTCCATCTAATAAATCATGAACGACTTTTAGTGGAATATCGAACTCATTTATGAGTTGCCACATATTTTTAATAATAGGGTCATCAAATTTTTGATTATTAAAATTATTTTGAAAGTCTAAAAATTTTATTTTTTTTATTTCAATTGCTTCATTGCTATCTGCAATATTGTCAGCGACCCTACAGAAATCATACAAAGCTGAACATTTTAAATAAGTTTTTTTTGGTAAGAAAAAACCTGCCCAATTAAATGATTTTGCGTATATTGATAAATAACTTTGATCTGCCATTATATGATTTTATCTAATACCTTTGCAGAAGACAACACGCCTGGAACTCCTGCTCCAGGGTGGGTTCCTGCTCCAACAAAGTAAAGACCATCATATATCTCTGATTTATTGTGAAATCTAAAGTAGGCTGATTGAGTAAATTTTGGTTGTATAGAAAAACCAGAACCATATTTAGTATTTAAATCTTTTTCAAAGTAATCGGGTGTAAGATAAAAATCTTCTATAATATTTTCTTTAAGATCAGGCATTAAATCCTTTTGCATTTTTTCTATCACTAATTTTTTCATCTTTTCGCCTTCAATATTCCAATCAATTTTTGATTGATTGTTGGGGACTGGGACCAAAACATAAAAACAATCATTACCTTCGGGAGCCATTGATTTATCAGTTGCTGATGGCCTATGAAGATAATAACTAATATCTTCATTTAATTTTTTTTTGTTAAATATATCCTCTAGATGTTCTTTATATTTATTACCAAACTTGATTGTATGATGCTCAACGTTCTCATAAACTTTTTTTGTTCCAAAATAATACACAAATAATCCCATGGAGTATTCCATACGATTTTTTTTCCAATTAAATAAAAGTGAATTATTATTTTGATTTAATAATTTTTCGTAAACAGCCGGAGGATCTGCATTGCATATTACGTTATCAGCTTCTATAATATTTTCATTGTTTATTTGAACACCAGAAATTTTGTTATTTTTTGAAATTATCTTGGTAACTTCACTTTCTTTCAATATCTTTATTCCAACCTCATTCATTAATTTTTCATAACCTTTTATAATATTTCCGGTCCCACCCATCGAATAATGTATCCCCCATTTTTTTTCTAGGTATAGAATTAGTCCATAAATAGAGGTCGTAGAAAAAGGGTTTCCACCAACTAGAAGAGGGTGCATGCTTAGCATTCTCCTTAATTTTTCGCTTTTAATATACGAAGAAACTAGTGAATACACAGATTTATAACTTTTAAGTTTTAGAAGTGCGGGTAATTGTTGCATCATTACAAACGGTTTATCAAAAGGAACATCTGCAAGCTCCGTAAAACCTTTATCAAAAATTTTTTTTGTAAAATTTACCAACCTTTCATAGCCTTTTACATCTTCTTTATTTATATTTTGAATTTGATTTTTCATTTCCGACTCATTTCCTGAGTAATCAAATTTTGTTTTGTCCTCAAAAATGAATTGGTACCAAATTTTAAGAGGAGTAAGCTTAATATAATCTTTGGGATCTTTTTTAAATAAATCAAATAATTCGTTAATTAAATAGGGGGCTGTTATTACAGTTGGTCCACCGTCAAATGTAAAACCATTTTTTTTAAACACTCTTGCTCTTCCACCTAAGTCAGGATGTTTTTCTATTATTGTTACCTGATGACCTTTAGCTCTAAGCCTAAGTGCAGCTGCAATTCCACCAAACCCTGAACCAATAACTATAGAATTCATTTTAACAATTTATAGTTTTTTTAAATAATTGTAAGAATATTATGAGTTAATCTTTTTTAACTCTTCCTTAGTTTCATCTAAGTTTTTTTGAAAAACTGCATCAAGTTTAGATTTATCAACAGAAGTTGTGATAATTTTTTTAACTGAGTCTACTGCAATTTTAATTGACGCATCTTTAATTTCTTTGATAGCAGCTTCTTTCATTTGGCTTATTTTATTTTCAGCTAAATTCTTTTTAATTTCAGATGATTTGTGAAATTTATCATTTAGCTCAATTATTAATTTGTCCGAATCTTTTTTTGCTTCATCTAAAATTTCATTACTTACAGTTTGTGCTGTATCTAATTTATTCTGTGCATTATCTAGCAGTGTTTTTGCCTCAGTTCTTAACTTTTCACTTTCATCAATTTCATTTTTGATATCAGATATCATTTTATCCAACATCTCAGTAACTTTCTGAGGAATTTTAAGATAAATTAAAGCTCCAAAAAAAATTACAAATGAAACTGCTACCCAAAAAGTTGCATCAATTGCCATAATATTTATCTCCACTTCTTCTTGATAAATCATCTACAATTGCTGAAATACTACTGTTGTTTACCTCAGCGCCAATAAGTTTTTGAATTAATTCTGATGAAGTCTCAATTGCTATCTTATTAATTTTATCGGCTGCACCTTTTTGTAGTTCTTTTATTTCTTGTTCTGCCTTGCCAATTTCATCATCAATTTGCTTATCCAGAACGTCTTTTTTAGCACTAATGTCTTTTAATGCCTTTTCTCTTGCTTGATTAAAAATATTTTTTGCTTCCATCTTACTTTTTGAAACAATTTCTTCATATTCTTTAAGCTTTTCTTCACTATTTTGTCTTTGTTTCTCTGCAGCCTCAATATTTTCTAAAATTTGTGATTTTCTAGACTCTAGGTTGTCACTAATTTTTGGAAGTATTAATTTTGATAAAACTATATACAAAATTCCAAACGTTAGAGTTAACCAAAAGATTTGTGAAATCCAAAATTCTGGATTTAATTGAGGCATACCTCCGCTTTCAGCTGCAAAAGCTTCCAATGAAAAAAGGAAGCTAAAAAATATTGACTGAAAATATATTTTTTTAATCATTAAATTTAAAACGCAAATAGAATGATTAATGCAACTACTAATCCAAATAATCCTGTTGCTTCTGCAAGTGCAAAACCTAAAAGCAAATTAGGAAATTGTTTTTGTGCTGCAGATGGATTTCTCATTGCACCTGATAAATAATTTCCAAAAATTATTCCGATACCAACACCGGCACCAGCTAAAGCTATTGCTGCTAGACCTGCTCCGATCATTTTTGCTGCTTCTAATTCCATTATATCCTCCTATGTTAATTAATGGTGTAAATTTAATGCATCATTTAAATAGATGCAGGTTAAAATTGCAAAAACATACGCTTGAAGAAAAGCAACTAAGATCTCCAAACCTGTTAATGCAACTGAAAAACTCAGTGGAAGCCATCCACCAACTATTCCAAGACTTATTACAAAGCCTCCGAAAACTTTCATCATTGTATGACCTGCCATCATGTTAGCAAACAATCTAACTGATAAACTTATTGGTCTACTTAAGTAAGAAATTATTTCTATAACTACAATCAGTGGAAGTAGCACTGCAGGAACCCCACTTGGCACAAATAGTTTTAAATATCCAAAACCATGTTTCATAAATCCAATAATTGTTACACCTATAAAAATAAATGCAGCTAAAACAAATGTTACAATGATATGACTAGTAACAGTGAAAGTATAGGGTATCATTCCAAACATGTTGCAAAAAAGTACAAACATAAAAAGTGAAAATATAAAAGCAAAATATGGTTTTGCTTTAAGGCCGGCTGTATCACTAATCATTTTTGAAACAAATGTGTAACTAAGTTCTGCTAGTAGTTGGATTTTATTTGGTATTAATGAATTTTTTTTTGATCCAAGATTAAAAATTAATAGAATTGCAACTGAACTAATAATCATAAACAAACTTGCATTTGTAAATGAAATATCAAATGTGCCTATTTTTATTTCTGGCCCAATTCTGTGCACATTGAATTGAGTCATTGGATTTGATGCCATAAATTTTATCTATTTTTGCATATTTTTTGCAGACCTAATTACGTTGGTAATTCCAGCAACCACACCCACAAAAAAAAATATTAATATAAACCAGGGTTTAGTACCAAAGGTCTTGTCAAAAATAAACCCAATAATTGTCCCTACAGCCACAGCTGATACTAATTCTGTGCTCAATTTGAAGGCAGTTCCAATAGATGATGGATTATCCTTTTTATTATAGAGATTTTTCTTTGAAATTTTACTTTTTGCAATCTCTAAGCGAGTTTTGAACGGATCTTTTGGCATTTATATAGTTTAGGCAACCATACTCTCTGCTTTTTGTAAATCAACAGCTACTAGCTGACTTATACCTTTTTCTGGCATAGTTACCCCATAAAGTCTATTCATTTTAGACATCGTCAGGGCGTGATGAGTTACAATAATAAATTTTGTATTGGTAATTTTAATTAGTTCTTCAAGTAAATTACAAAACCTTGTTACGTTAGCATCATCAAGAGGAGCATCAACCTCATCTAATACACAGATAGGAGATGGGTTGGTTAAAAAAACTGCAAAAATTAAAGATAAAGCAGTTAGCGCTTGTTCACCACCTGAAAGCAACGTTATTGATTGAAGCCTTTTGCCAGGAGGGCTAACTAGCATTTCCAACCCTGCTTCTAACGGATCATCTGAATCGACTAATTCTAATTTAGCATTTCCACCATTAAACAGTTTTGTATACACTTCATTAAATTTTCTATTAACTTTCTCAAAAGCCTCAATTAATCTTTCTCTTCCTTTTTGATTTAGTTCATTAATGCTATCTTTTAATTTTACTATTGCTGTCACTAAGTCTGAACGATCTTGTTCCATTTTTTTAATTTCATCTTCATATTTGCTAGTTTCTTCATCAGCTTTTAAATTAACAGATCCTAAACTTTCTCTTTCTTGTTTTTTTTTATCTAAAGCATCTTCCTGATCAATAGCATTTGGCAATTCTTCAACACCATTTAAGTTAGAATTTTCTAAAATATTATCTTCAGATAAATTTAATTCAGAATTTATTCTATCTAATAAATCACTTTTTCTTTTTTGGAGACCTTCTATAGTTGCTCCCGAACTTGCTTTTCTCTCTCTAATTTGAATAGATTGTTCTTGAATTTCATTTAACTCAGTTCTCAATGTTTCTATTCTTTTATCAGTCTCTTCAATCACTATATCGTTATCAACTTTTTCTTTATCAGAAATTCTTAAATTTTCAGAAATCTGTCCTTTTCTCTCTGCTTGAACTCTAGGTTGATTTTCTAATTTTTTTAATTGATCTGAAAGTTTATTTTTTCTTTCAATTAATTCTGCAACCATTTTTTCTGAATTTGATAATAAATTTTTCCAACTTTCAATTTCAGTTTCAATTGTTTTTATTCTTTCGTTACGTTTAATTGATTCATTCTTGATTGACTGATTTTTACTATATGCGTCAGCATATTTTTCTTGAAGTTGTTTTATATTTTGTGACTTCTCGTTTACGTTTAAAAGTTCTTGTCTACTTTTTTCATTTTTTAAATCATT